>Ga0163162_10008229_pt1 | contig 10180 bp, 7 predicted proteins | sample S55metaG_FD_115310 | JGI IMG/M metagenome (GOLD analysis project Ga0163162, IMG submission 115310) | Switchgrass rhizosphere microbial communities from Kellogg Biological Station, Michigan, USA - S5-5 metaG | ecosystem: Host-associated > Plants > Roots > Rhizosphere > Soil | place: USA: Michigan...
ACTTGCTGTTCTGCTCGGGGTCAAGAACCTCGAGCAGCGCCGATGACGGATCGCCGCGGAAGTCCTGGCCGAGCTTGTCGATCTCATCGAGCAGGAACAGCGGGATCGAGGTCCCGGCCTTCTTGATGTTCGCAATGATCTTGCCGGGAAGCGAGCCAATATAGGTCCGACGGTGGCCGCGGATCTCGGCTTCATCGCGCACGCCGCCCAGTGACTGGCGGACGAACTCGCGGCCTGTCGCGCGAGCGATCGAGCGGCCGAGCGATGTCTTGCCCACGCCCGGAGGTCCGACGAGGCACAGGATAGGCCCCTTCAGCTTGTTGGTGCGCGCCTGGACGGCGAGATATTCAACGATGCGGTCCTTGACCTTCTCAAGCCCATAATGATCCTCGTCGAGGACGTTCTGCGCCTCGGCAATGTCCTTCTTGAGCTTCGACTTCTTCCCCCACGGGAGCGCCAGCAAGACATCGAGATAATTGCGGGCAACAGTCGCCTCGGCCGACATCGGCGCCATCGCGCGCAGCTTCTTGAGCTCCGCATTGGCTCGAACCTTGGCTTCCTTTGACAAGCGCGTCTTGCGAATCTTCTCGGCGAGCTCCTGAAGCTCGTCGCCGCCCTCCTCGCCCTCGTTTCCAAGCTCGCGCTGGATCGCTTTCAGCTGCTCGTTCAGATAATATTCGCGCTGCGTCTTCTCCATCTGGCGTTTGACGCGGCTGCGGATCTTTTTCTCGACCTGGAGCACGCCGAGCTCGCCCTCCATGAAGGCAAACACCATTTCCATCCGGCGAGCGGGGTTGAGCTCGCCGAGCAACGCCTGCTTGTCGGCAACCTTGATCGAGAGGTTCGACGCAACGGCGTCGGCCAGCGCCGACGCGTCCTCGATCTCACCGAGCTGAATGCCGGTCTCGGGCGGAAGGCGCTTGTTGAGCTTGGCGTAATTCTCGAACTGGTCGATCACGGAACGCATGAGAGCCTGCGCTTCCGGCCCTGCCGCGCCTTCCTCCTCCACCTCTTCAATCTCTGCGACGGTGTAACCTTCCCGGGCCACGAGATCGACGAGACGCGCACGCTTCACGCCCTCGACGAGGACTCGGACGGTGCCGTCCGGCAGCTTCAGCAGCTGCATCGCCGTGGCGATGACGCCTAGATCGTAGAGTGCGTCGCGATCAGGATCGTCCTCACCCGGATCGAGCTGGGCAACGAGGAACAGCTCCTTGTCCGCGGCCATGGCCGCTTCGAGCGCGGCGACCGACTTTTCGCGCCCTACGAAAAGCGGGACGATGCGATGCGGGAATACGACGATATCGCGGAGTGGAAGGATCGGGAGAAAGCGAGTCATGGGCCAGTATATGGGCTGCCCTTTCAAACCGCGCAACGGAGCGCAGGCGGGGCCCAACACGGGCAGACGGTGAGTAAATCGCGTCGGAAGTGAGTGGATGATTCTGTAATCATTCAGTTTCCTTCCCTACATATGGTTCTCGTGACGATGCGACATATCCTTCTCGCGCTCAGCGCGCTGACCCTTCCCGCCGCGGCTCTAGGGCAGTGGAACGGAAATTGGCCCGTACCTGGTCCGGTGCCTCCGCCCCCTCCGCGTGCGCAACAGAATGGCCAAGGCGCGGTTGCTGAGCCATGGATGGCGAAGCCTGCTCCGCAGGGCCAAGGATGGCAGTCCCCGGCGGCTGAGGCGAACCGCTCACCCGCGCTTGAGCCGATCGACCTGCCCCCGGCGATCGAGCAGGGCGTCGACATGATCTACATCGACGAGGACCTGGTCCCGAAGGCAGTCCACGATAACAGCGCATCGAACGACATGTCATTCGCCGCCTGGAGCGGCGCGCCTGTCGACTTCTTCTCCTCGGTCAATCCAATTTACACCGAGCTTCGGCGCGGCCTCGTCAGGTACCAGCAACGCTGGGCGAGCCTGCCGCAAACCGAAGTTCCTACGGGACCGACGCTGAAACTCGGAATGACCGGCGACAGGGTCGCAGCGTTGCGTACGCGCCTCGGGCTCTCTGACGGGACGAAATATGACGCGGCGCTCGCCACCCAGGTCAAGGAATTCCAGTCGGTCCACGGCATCAAAGCCGATGGGATCGCCGGTGCCGGAACGATTGAGGCGCTGAACCGCGGTGCGCAATATTATGAGCAGCTGATCATAATCAACATGGAGCGTGCCAAGCGGCTTCCGGCGCCCGAAGAGCAGCGCAAATATGTGGTGGTCGACGCCGGCGACGCTCGCCTCTCGATGTGGGAAAACGGGCGCAAGGTCGACGAGATGAAAATCGTCGTCGGCAAGGCGGAGACCGCCACGCCGATGATGGCGGCGTACATCAAATATGCGAGCGTGAACCCGTATTGGAACGTACCGCCGGAACTCGTCCGCAATCTTATCGGCCCGCGCATTGTCGCTCAGGGCGTCAGCTACCTGACCGAGCGCGAGTATCAGGTGCTGGCCGACTATAGCGACGACGCCAGGACAATCGATCCAAACGATGTTGACTGGCAGGCGGTTGTCGATGGCAGGCAGGACGTCCGGCTGCGCCGCCTGCCCAGCCCGGCCAATTCGATGGGCATGATGAAGTTCATGCTCCCCAACTACTTCGGCATCTATCTCCATGATTCGCCGGAGAAAGAGCATTTCACCAAGAACGAGCTGTGGATCAGCAACGGTTGCGTGCGCGTCGAGGATTACAAGCGGTTCGCGACCTGGCTGTTCGGCGGATACGTGCCCAAAGGCCACGACCCGAAGGTAGAAGAAGAGGTCGACTTGCCGAAGCCGGTGCCGGTCTACATGACCTATCTCACCGCGCAGCCGACCGCGAGCGGAGTTCAGTTCTATCCGGATCCTTACGGCCGCGACGCTCACCTGATGGAGCGGTTTGGCAGCCAGTTGACTGCGGCGGTACGCGGCCTCCGCTAGGTCTAGTGTATTGACCGAATAACACAGTTGCGCTAGTTCGGGGGCATGCCTCTCGCCATGCCGATCAGCGTCGCCCAATATGCGGCGTTCACGGCGTCCGGCATGGTCTTCTTCTATTTCCTCATTCGAGCCTTCTCGCGGCGTGCCCCGGAGACCGGCACCAAAAGCGACCGGCGCTCCCGTGCCGGCATCATTATCCAGTCGGTCGGAATTGGGTTTGCCGGGTTCGGGTCCATAAAGGTCACGCTCGCGTCACTGAGCCCCGCCGGCCTGGCGGGAACGGCCGCAGTGCTGCTGTTGATGGGCGGCGCCATTGCCCTCTTTGCAACCAGCTCGCGCGAACTGGGCAGGAACTGGAGTCTGGTCGCTCGGATGCGGAGCGACCACGAGCTGGTACGCACAGGCCCCTATTCCCACGTCAGGCACCCGATCTATCTTGGGATGCTGCTGTTCCTGCTAGCGCTTGCGATAGCGCTAGGTCACTGGCTCCAGCTCATAATCGCGATACCGCTCTTCATCGTCGGCACAGCGATCAGGACCCGCCTCGAGGACGGCCTGCTCGAACAACAATTCGGCGAAACGTTCAGGGACTATCGCAGCTCGACGCCGGCGTTGATCCCGAAGCTCTAACGCTTAGGCGGCGTCGCCGGCCTTGTCCTTGGCGGCATAGACCCGCACCGGTTCCTTGCGGCCCTCGACCACGTCACGGTCGATATGCACCTCGCCGACACCATCCATCGACGGCAGGTCGAACATCGTGTCGAGCAAGATACCCTCGAGGATCGAGCGCAATCCGCGCGCACCGGTCTTTCGCTCGATCGCCCTGACGGCAATCGAATGGAGCGCGTCGTCAGTGAACTCGAGCTGGACGTCTTCCATGTCGAACAGCTTGGCGTACTGCTTCACCAGCGCGTTCTTCGGCTCGACGAGGATCTTGACCAGCGCCGTTTCGTCGAGATCGAGCAGGGTTGCGATCACGGGCAGCCGGCCGACGAATTCGGGGATCAGACCGAACTTCAGCAGGTCTTCGGGCTCGCAATGCTGCAGGACCTCGCCGGTCTTGCGCTCGTCGGGAGCCGCAACATGGGCGCCGAAGCCCATCGACTTGCCCTGCATGCGGTCGGAGATGATCTTGTCGAGACCCGCGAAGGCGCCGCCGCAGATGAACAGGATGTTGGTTGTATCGACTTGCAGGAATTCCTGCTGCGGATGCTTGCGGCCGCCCTGCGGAGGAACCGAGGCGGTCGTGCCCTCCATCAGCTTCAGAAGTGCCTGCTGGACGCCCTCGCCCGAAACGTCGCGAGTGATCGACGGGTTGTCCGACTTGCGGCTGATCTTGTCGATTTCGTCAATGTACACGATGCCGCGCTGCGCCTTCTCGACATTGTAGTCGGAGGCCTGGAGCAGCTTGAGGATGATGTTCTCTACATCCTCGCCGACATAGCCCGCTTCAGTCAGCGTCGTCGCGTCGGCCATGGTGAAGGGTACGTCGAGGATCCGCGCGAGCGTCTGCGCGAGCAGAGTCTTGCCGCAGCCGGTCGGGCCGATCAGGAGGATGTTCGACTTGGCGAGCTCGACGTCGTTGCCGGCCTTGGCGCCATGAGACAAGCGCTTGTAGTGATTGTGGACCGCGACGGAGAGAACGCGCTTGGCGCGGTCCTGGCCGATCACGTAATCGTCCAGCACCTTGCAGATCTCTGATGGCGTCGGAACCCCGTCGCGCGTCTTGACGAGCGCCGACTTAGATTCCTCGCGGATGATGTCGTTGCACAGCTCGACGCATTCATCGCAGATGAACACTGTCGGTCCGGCGATCAGCTTCCTGACCTCGTGCTGCGACTTTCCGCAGAACGAGCAGTAAAGGGTGCTCTTGCTGTCGCCGCCTGAAAGCTTGGTCATTCTTGTCCTTATATCCCGGCCGCGAACGACCGACCTCTCATGGGCAATGCTAGCCCGCTTTATCGCACAATCAACTCTGCAAGGCGGTTAACGTATCCGCCGCAACGATTTGCGCCTCAAATCAAGAATATGGATGGAGCCAAAGCTCCCCGCAAGTGGCCTTGGCCCTGATGGTAACCTTAACGAGTCCCGAGATAGGTCGGAACGGCGGATCGGCATCCGCGTTTCTGGCTGCGGAGTGTTTTTCCCAGTGGGGGCCTTCCCAACAGGGCTGGAAGGAGTCTCCTCATGAAGAGGTTTACGTCACTTCTCGGCGCCAGCGCGATCGTGGTAGGTCCGGCGCTCGGCGTCGCAACGCCAAGTTACGGTGCTCAGCCAGCAACGGGCAGTATTTCTCCGCAACATGTCACGGGTCAGCAGGTCGGGGTCCCCGGCGCGACCCTCGACTGCGAAGACGGCACGCCGCCAGGGAATTCCGCTGAAGACCACGGAAACCCGAACATCAACGGCTCACCTTTTGCTGAAGGAAACAGTGTCTCGGGCAGCAATTACGCCGGCGAAAAAACGCAGAATCAGAAGAATACAACATCGATATCGCAGTACGACATCGGCTGTTTCGGTGGCTCGGCCCGACCCGAATAGCCGCAGAAACGTGGGGCCTTAACGGGTCCCACGTCGAGCTGGGCGCTGCATGATCAACGCCAAAGCCTCGCGCATCGCTTCGTGGAAGTCTGAACGCGCGTAAATATCGTTGTGGCCGCACCTCGGGATCGTACGGTCGTAGATGAGGTTCGCCACCGCCTTCCGGAGCGCTGCCGTGCGTTCCGCAGGTACGATCTCATCGCGCTTCGCGGTGATCATCGCGACCGGAGCCGGGCTTGTCCGCAAGGGACCCGCGGCGTCGATCTCATGCGCGAAGAGCGGACCGATCGGCAGCCAGGGGTACATCGCCTGCGCGACGGCCTTCAGGGAATCGAATGGGGTCACAAGGATCAGCCCATCAACCTTTCGCTGTACGGCCAATTGAGCGGCGACGCCGGTCCCGATGCTGAAGCCAACGACCACAACAGCCGCGCACTTCGTCTTGGCCAGCGCCGCGTCATAAATCAGCGGCGCATCGACGATCAGCGCCTCCGCCGACGGCGAGCCCGTCGAGGGCGAATAACCGCGGTAGTGAAATGCGACCACTTCACGGGTGGGAAAGAGCTCGCAGAGATATTCCGCGACGTCCTGCCCGTTCCAGGCGTTGCCGCCGAAGCCGAGAATCAGGGTCGAGCTGCCGTCCGTCTCATCCGGAGGAATGCGAACGCCTTCTAGTGTGTTCCCGTCGGGCGTTTTGACCCAAAGCCGTTCGGCGTTGGCGGGCAGTGGCCCCGCTGGTGGCACCTCATGCACCGGGAAGATGAAGTGAGCCTGGAGATCAACCATCATGCTTCAGGGCTGAGTAGTCGATGCGGCCGTGCAGGCTCGAGTCAGGCGGCGAGCGCGGCGTCGATCGCCGGGGTCACCCGGTCGACTGTGTAGGGCTTTTCGATCACCGGCGCATCGTTGAACTCCGGCGGCGGTGGGTCGACGTGACCGCCCGTCGCAATTACGAATGGGACCTTCTTCTCGCGAAGACGGGTCGCGACCGGCCAGACGCTTTCCCCTTTGAGGTTGACGTCGAGAATCGCGAGGTCGAACCCCCCTTTCTCGGTCTCGTCCAATGCGCATTTCACGCTATCGCAGGTGCCGTGCACGCGGTGACCAAGCGAATCGAGGAAATCCTCCAGCATCATCGCGATGAGGGGCTCGTCCTCGACGATCAGGATGGAACGCGCGCTAGACATGGTCGCACTTGCATAACTGCGCCGGAATAAAGCGCAAACCGCTTATTTTCCCATCACCGTCCGTCGTGCTGCTTCGGCAAGTTCGACCACTGAGAAGGGCTTGGGCAGGAAGTTGACGTTCTCGATGTCGATCGATTTGCGCAGCTGCTCCTCGGCATAGCCAGACATGAACAGGATCTTGAGGTCGGGACGGCTCGCCCTGGCCTCCCGAACCATCGTCGGCCCGTCCATGCCGGGCATGACGACGTCACTGATTAGCAAGTCGACTGGCTCGTTCTTCGCCAGGATTTCGAGTGCATCTTCACCATTGTCGGCGGTGATTACGCTGTAGCCGTGCCGCGTGAGTGCCCGCTCCGCAACGCTCCGTACCATCGGCTCGTCCTCGACCAGAAGCACGGTGCCGCTGCCCCACAGCTCGTCCTTCTTGGCCTTCTCGCTTTTGCGCGAGCGCGCTGCGCCGGCCTCCTCGCGGTGGACTGGCAGATAGATGACGAAGCGGGTTCCTTCATTGACCTTGGAATCCGCGAAGATGAAGCCGCCAGACTGCTTCACGATGCCGTAGACCGTGGAGAGACCAAGCCCGGTCCCCTTGCCGACCTCCTTGGTGGTGAAGAAGGGCTCGAAAATTTTCCCGAGGACGCTCGGCGGGATGCCCGTTCCGGTGTCGGCAACGGACAGCGCACTATAGTCAGCGATGGGCAGGATGTCCGAGCCGAGCTCGGCAACCTGGTCCGCTTTCACCGAATAGGTCTGGATGGTGAGCGTTCCCCCGCCCTTTGCGGCCATCGCGTCGCGAGCGTTGACCGAAAGGTTGACGATGACCTGCTCGAACTGGCCCGGATCCGCGCGGATCGGGCCCAGGTTGCGACCGTGCTTGACGACTAGCTCGACCGTCTCGCCGAGCAAGCGCTTCAGCAGATGGGACACCTCAGACACAACGTCGGGAAGCTGGAGCACCTGCGGGCGCAGGGTTTGTTGCCGCGAGAAGGCAAGAAGCTGTCGAGTAAGGCCAGCAGCGCGGTTCGAATTCGATTTGATTTGCTGGATATCGTCATAGTCGCTGTCCCCGGGCGAATGCCGCATGAGCATCAGGTCGCAATGGCCGATGATTGCCGTCAAGATATTGTTGAAGTCGTGGGCGACGCCGCCGGCCAGCTGGCCGACCATCTGCATCTTGGTTGCCTGCGCCACCTGCCGCTTGAGCTTCGCCTCCTCGCTATTGTCCTTAAGCAGCAGCAGGACCGCGGCATCGCCGAGACCGCGAAGCCCGGCGATGGTCAGCGCGACAGGCTCCGACCCCTGATGATTGAGGCGAACCGCAAGATCGCCCGACATCGCAGGCCCGCGCGCATTGCGCCTGACGGCATCGGCCACTGGGGCCTGGTCCGCCTTCATTAGGAGGTCGCCGGGATAGACCGGCATACGCGATCGCTTGAGGCCGGCCGCCTGACGGAAGGCGCTGTTCATGGTCAGGAAGCGGCCGTCGCGGTCGACCAGAGCCAGCCCAATCGGCAGCATGTCGAGAAGCGTTTGCAGGTTCGACGAATCGCCCACCGACTCTCCCGATCGCCGCGTATCGAACAGCAGGAATGTGCCGGCCCCGTCATCGGCGCTCGGGACGTGAACCGCACGGAGAGGCAGGCCCGCCTCGCCCTCCGCAATTAGGCGCATCTGGTCGCCCTCGCTCACCTCGACCAGGTCCGCGAACCGCGCCAGCTGGATCTTTTGGCCGGAAGCGAGCGCCCGATCGACAAACAGGCTGTTAGCGACGACAATCTCGCCTCTTGCGTTGACTACCGCCGCGAGGACGCCGGCTGCCGCCAGCTGCGAACCAGTCGTTCCCCCGATCCGGCCCGAGGCGACCGCCAATGGATCGCGCGCAGGTGCCGAGGGAAAGCGCCACAGCAGCAGGTCTCCGAGCGTGCCGACCCGGTCGACCTCGACGCGGCTTGTGCCGCTGCGGGTCTCAACGCCGGCGACACAACCGGCACCGTCGCGCCACGCCATTGAACGCGCAAGCGCCAGCGCCTCGATGGCTTCGTCGGTCGATGCAAGTTGCGCGGGCGGCGTGTTCTCGAACCGCTCACGATAGGCGGCGTTGACGACAAGCAAAGTGCCCTCGCCGTCCGTCAATGCGACAGGATCATCGCTGAGGCCGAGCGCGGCCCCGACAAGCGAATAGTCCGGTCCGACGACAAGCGGCTCCTCAAGCGCGCGGATCGGCACGGAGCGTCGTGACAATAAGACGGCGAGGCCGATCCCCGCGACGAAAGCAAGGCCCGCTGCCACGGCCTGCCCGAGGAGCAAGAAGATGAGCGCGGCGGTCAGCCCCGCTGCCGCCGCCAGCGCCGGCACGAGCCAACGCTCCCACCCGTCGAGTGGAGTGGAATCGATGCTTGGCAATTCTTCGTGCAGCATGGGCGTTGCCGCCCATGCTACCAGAGTTGCGTCATCCTACCAGATGCGGACGCGATCGGCGGGCGACAGGTAGAGCTTCTGACCCTGCTGGACACCAAATGCCTGGTACCAGGGGTCCATGTTCCGAACGACGCTGGCGCGAACCGGACAAGGCGAATGCGGATCCGTCAACAGCTGCTGGCGAAGCGCCGGCTCACGCTGCTTGCAGCGCCAGACCTGCGCGAAGCCAAGATAGAAGCGCTGATCCCCGGTCATGCCATCGATCACCGGCGGCGGCGCGCCGTTCAACGACGCGATATAGGCGTCGTGGGCGATCGTCAGGCCGGCGAGGTCAGCGACATTCTCACCCATCGTCAGCTTGCCGTTGACGTGCAGGCCGGGCAGCGGCTCGTAAGCGTTGATCTGCTGCTCATACTTGTCGAGCCGCGCGTGGAATTCCTTGCTGTCGCCAGGAGTCCACCAATCGATCAGATTGCCGTGAAGATCGTACTTCGCCCCCTGGTCATCGAACTGGTGGCTCATCTCGTGGCCGATGACCGCCCCAATGCCTCCATAATTGACCGCAGGATCGGCATTCGGGTCGAAGAACGGCGGCTGCAGGATCGCCGCCGGGAACACGATTTCGACCATCGTCGAGTTCGAGTAGGCGTTGATCGTCATCGGGGTCATGCCCCATTCCCAACGCCGAATCGGACCGCCGAGCTTGCCGACTTGATAATCATGCTCGAACCGCCGCGCGCGCATCACATTCCCGATGAGGTCGTCGCGCTTGATCTCCAGGCCGCTCATATCGCGCCACTGCGACGGGTAACCGATCTTTGGTGTGAAGGCGGCCAGCTTGGCATGAGCCTTGGCCTTGGTTTCGGGGCTCATCCACTCGAGCTGGTCGATGCGGCGGTTCATGGCGCCGATCAGGTTGTGAACCAGCTGGTCAGCGGCAGCCTTGGTTTCGGGCGGGAAGTAGCGCGCGACGTAGAGCTGGCTGACGTCATCACCGAGCGTGCCGACGGTGAAGTTCACGCCACGCTTCCAGCGCGCCTCCTGCTCCGGCGTGCCCGACAGGGTCGTGCCATAGAAGGAGAAATTCTCGCGGTCGAACCGCTCCGGCAGG
>Ga0163162_10008230_pt1 | contig 10178 bp, 7 predicted proteins | sample S55metaG_FD_115310 | JGI IMG/M metagenome (GOLD analysis project Ga0163162, IMG submission 115310) | Switchgrass rhizosphere microbial communities from Kellogg Biological Station, Michigan, USA - S5-5 metaG | ecosystem: Host-associated > Plants > Roots > Rhizosphere > Soil | place: USA: Michigan...
CGCTAATGGTGCGGGCGCAATCGGGAGATCCCATGCGGCTGTCCGCACCCATTCGCGCAGAACTCGGGGCGATAGACAAGTTGCAGCCGATCCATTCGTTTAAGTCGATGGAATCAACAGTGTTTGAATTGGTCGCTCCACAACGATTTACGACCTTGTTGTTATCTGCTTTCGCGGTTATGGCTGCGGGCCTTGCGGCGATCGGAATTTACGGGGTGGTGTCCTATACGATAACTCAACGCACGCGAGAAATTGGTATGCGCATGGCTTTGGGCGCAACGACGCGCGATGTGCTGAAATTGATACTGCGGCAGGGAATGACTCCGGTTGTAATCGGAGCAACAATTGGGCTCATAGCTTCTATTGCCCTTACGAAGCTAATTTCGGGGTTGCTCTTTGGAGTGAGGACTACTGATCTAGCGACTTTGATTGCTGTGACGTTACTGCTGGTAGTAATTGCTCTCATCGCTAACTACATACCGGCCCGCCGCGCGATAAGAATAGATCCACTGAGGGCACTGCGGTACGAGTAACGTGTAAAGAAAAGGTGGTGGACCCGAGCGATTGCAACGCGCGACCTTCCGGTTAGGTGGCGGACGCCCTAGCTACGGGAGCACGATCTGACTGATGTAGTTGAGCAGTGAAATGTAAACCGCCCATACGGCGTTTGTGGCCTGGTCGAAGATTTCCGTGGTCACGCGTTTTTCTGCCCGTGTCATTCACACCGTGGCTTTAGCCCGGTGCTAAACACCTATTTTTGAAAACTATCGCCGTAGGTGCGCAGGATGACCAGTCTCGCAGCTCGTCCGATCCAAGTTGTCCGCATGGAACTCGTGGGATCGCCATTTGTTGTAAAGTTGCTGTAATCCTGCTTGCGGTAATCAGCGATCGACTCCACTACACGCCTTGACTCGGCGGATGAGTGCGAAGTTACGGGCTTGATCGCGAAGTCATGGACTTCGGGGGTGTGATTGCTAATTACATAATCTTCCTCGATGACGATCACATAATAATTACCGTCTATTTCCTAAACCAAGGGAAAGAGGCCAGAAGGTTTCATAATCTGGACGAGTATCACGTCTAACTCAGACCGTTAGCCACGCAATCTGGAGTTAGAATGAATCAGAACTGCTAAAAGTTACAGGTTGATGAGACAAAGTGAGCATGAAAATCTATGGGGATATATGAAGAGGCGGCGCTTTGTGCAGCGTGTAATTGCAGAATCGTTTCCTCATCGCCCGGCAGATTCATTGCGAGTGCTTGATATCGGGTGCGGTAATGGTTCGGAAGTCGCTTTACCGCTTGCCCGATTGGGCTTCCAAGTTACGGGTGTAGATATACATGCTCCTTCCATAGAACACGCCCGGCAATTGGGAGTGGGTGTCACGAACCTGAGCTACGTCTGTGGACGAGTAGAAGAATTAAAATCACCACCCTATGAGGTAGTAATTCTCTCAGAAGTTTTGGAGCACCTGAGAGAGCCACGCTTCTTGCTTTTGGCCGCCATTGAACACTTGAACAAGAACGGCATAATCATTGTCACTGTACCGAATGGCTATGGTGAATTTGAGATTGATTCATGGCTGTTCAGGGTGTTTCGCTTACAACGAATCGTTGATGCTGTAGCCAGGAATCGCGAAGAAGTCATTGGTGCCACTGACAATCATGAAAGCGGCCATGTGCAGTTCTTTACACGACGTCAGTTGCGACGCCTCTTTGCTCAATCTTCTTTGTCGGTTGCCAGTCAAGGTGCAGCGACTTTCCTTGCGGGGCCATTCGTAGGGCACACGTTGGGACGTTCAGAACGCTTTATTGAATGGAATGCGCGGGTCACAGACAAATTGCCGCGGGTGTTGGCTAGCGGATGGTATTTCGCCTTGCGTCGTGAAACAGAGAAGAATTCGTAGGAGCATGTCTCTCAGACGGCAACCGTAATATTCGTCAGAGCGATATTGGCAGCGAGATTGATCTGTTCTGATTATACGGGAGTGTTCAGGGCAGGATAGATCGCGTCGCTTTGCCCGCATTGAGTCCAGGAACTCTCGATGTTCCAATTCTTGCGCTCGTTCATACCAATCAACTAAAGTAGGCCGCTTACGTTCGTTGTGTAGTCCTTCGACCAGAGAGGCCCCCTCAATTTGGCTAGCCACCCCCATGGCCCTACCGTAGTAAGAATATTTTTGTGGTTGGCCCTTCTTTTTCCATCCATTACACAAGCCGCACGCCTGCCGCTCAAGGCTTATACGACAGCTGACGGCTTGGCCCATAACGTAATCAACAAGATTGTACGCGATTCGCGTGGGTTTCTTTGGTTTTGTACCGCCGAAGGACTGTCCCGTTTTGATGGTTACACCTTTACAAACTTTGGCACAGACCAGGGCCTGCCTCACCCTTACGTAAACGATCTCCTGGAAACGGGCACTGGAGAATTTTGGGTGGCTACCAATGGAGGATTGGTTCGCTTTAATCCCAAGGGTGTGCCGGCGACTCGCAGGGTTCAGACTGACTCCAGCGCGCCAATGTTCACTGTTGTAAATAGTGACGATGATGATAGGCGTGCCAAAGCTATCAGTGTACTGCTCGCAGGTCGCGATGGAACGCTCTGGTGTGGAACTTTGAAAGGGCTGTTTCGCCTCACGACAACTAAAGAACTCAGCAAGCTAACACCTGTTCCAATCGGGTTTCCAACCAAGTTCGCAGAGCAGGCTGATATAAATGCGCTGATTGAGGATCGGTACGGAACATTGTGGATCGGTGCTCAAAGTGGGTTGTACAGACGGTGGCCCAGCGGAGCCTCTGCCCGTTACGACGAGAGTGAAGGGCTGCAGTTTGGCCCAACCTTCGCTTTGCTTGAGGATCGTTCAGGGAATCTGTGGGTAGGCACTGCTTTCCACGGTCTGCTTCGTCTCACATTTGACGACGCGAGCAGGTCACCTCAGATCACAGGCACGTATTCCGCGAAGACCGGCCTGGCCACCAATTGGATATTCGCCTTGTATCAATCAGATGACGGCAAACTTTGGGTCGGTAGTAATAGAGGGCTATACGAATTTGCTTCTACTGATGGACCAAGCGCTGGGCCAACCCATTTCTACACGGAACGTGAGGGTCTCAGCTTTTACGAAGTGGTCACCCTACTCGAAGACGAAGACCGTAATCTTTGGTTGGGTACCAACACCGCCGGCGCGATGAAGTTGACTAACCACGGCTTCACCACTTTCGATGCGCGCGATGGTGTGAAGACGGTGACGTCGATCTTTCAGTCGGACACTGGTGATATCTACGTTCATGGTGATGTCTTGGGGGATACCAACCGCAGCTTATTCGAAGGAGCTAAATTAGATTTTCTCAATCCGGGTCCGATGGATCTCTGGCGCCGGCTTGGACGCTTGGAAAATCAGCGACTCACGTGGCTCATTCCGGCAACGCTGCGCCATAAGTATCTGGGCTGGAGCGACAAGACGACCGCATTGCGGGCGCGCTCCGGTGAGTGGTGGATCGGAACGGGTGAGGGTCTTTACCTGTTTCCGCCTGTAAAAAACTTCGTCGACCTCAAGTCCTCGAAGCCGCTCGCCGTCTACAATCTTAAGGGTTTCCCATTCACAATGGTCTATCGTCTCTATGAAGATAGCCTTGGCGATCTCTGGGTTTCTTTGGACAATGCTGGGAGCGCTCTCGCTAAGTGGGACCGCCAGACCCGCACGCTTCACAACATGGCCCAAACGGAAGGGTTGCCATCGCTTACCGAGAATTTACCAACTGCATTCCAGGAAGATGCAGCTGGAGATCTGTGGGTGGGATTCAATCGGGGACAAGTAGCCCGTTACCGGTCAGGGCGGTTCACCTTTTTTAGCATGAGCAATGGTGCAGCGCCTGGAAAAATTAACGACCTCTATTTGGATAAGCAAGGACACCTTTGGATTGGGACTTCACTCGGTGGGATTTTTCGCAGCGATGATCCCGCTGGCGAACTCCCAACCTTCACCAATTACACGACCCAACAAGGACTATCAAGTAATTATGCCTCAGCTGTCGTCGAAGATCTTTATGGTCGTATTTACTTAGGTACGGGGCAGGGAATTGATCGACTTGATCCTGCGACGAATCAAATCAAGCACTTTACAACGGCAGACGGTTTGTCTTCCGGCCTAGTCCTGAGTTCTCTTCGCGCGGATAATGGCGAGCTATGGTTTGGAACAACTCATGGACTATCACGTTTCCTACCTGAACCGCCTGAGGCCGCCGCCCACGCACCGACAATACTTTTGACTGGGGTACGCGTTGACGGCGCCTCAAGACAAGTCGCCGCAAATGGTGAGAGTGACTTGTATGTGTCAGATCTTGCAGCTGGGGGCAATCATCTACAAATAGATTTCGTTGGCCTTAGCTTCGCCTCGGGCGAATCCCTCCTCTATCAGTACCGTCTCGACGGCGCCGACAAAGATTGGGGTATAGCGAGCGTCCAACGCACTGTGACTTACGCGAATCTCGCGCCGGGTCATTATCGTTTCCTTGTCAGGGCGAAAACCTCTGACGGTACCTTCAGCGCGGCGCCGGCCATTCTAACGTTCGTTGTTCGACCACACCTATGGCAACGTTGGTGGTTCCTTGCGTTGGCCACAATGGTTGTGGCCTTTATTGTTTACTTATTCTACCGCTATCGCGTGCAGCGATTGCTGCAGATCGTCAATATGCGCACGCGCATCGCCACGGATCTACATGACGACGTTGGCGCAAATCTGACCCGTATTTCCTTACTCAGCGAAGTAGCAAAGCAGAATCTCGGTGAAACTAATGCCTCCGAAGACAGTCCTCTAATGTCCATCTCTCGTATTGCACGTGAGTCGGTTGGTTCGATGAGTGACATTGTTTGGGCAATTGACCCCGAGCGCGACTCGCTTCTGGACCTCACGAGAAGGATGCGCCGACATGCCGACGAGCTTTTTACACTGCGTGACATAGAATTGAATTTCAACGCACCAGATGCCAAAGAGAGTCTGCGAGTGGGAGTTGATGTACGCCGCGATCTTTTGTTGATTTTCAAAGAGGCTGTCAACAATGCTGCTCGCCACTCTCAGTGCACACGAGTGAACATCGATCTGCGCGTGCAACCATCGAAGTTGTTACTTGAAATTATTGATAACGGAACCGGATTCGATCAGTCGATCGAGGGTCAAGGGCATGGATTGCGAAGTATGAAGCGTCGGGCGGCGGCATTGGGGGGCACGCTCGTGATCGAGTCGAGGAGTGGAATTGAAACGATGATCAGGGTCAGCCTCCCTCTGGGTCGCGCACGAAGAATGTCTTAGCACCCTACCTGTCAGAGTAGGTGACAGGCAAGAATTTTCCGAGTACGTTAATCGCTCTTCTCTGCGGTCTAAATCATGACTCAAGAATCTGGTGCAGGAAACTCCGAGGTAGATCGGGAAACCCCAAGCGTTATGAAGGTCGTTGTTATCGAAGACCTGCGTGAGGTTCGGGAAGGTTTGACGGCGCTCATCAATGGAACGCGTGGCTTTAAGTGCATTGGCAGTTACTTCAGCATGGAAGCTGCACTTGCGCGCATCAGCGATGATCCGCCGCACGCGATCCTGACAGACATTGGTTTGCCCGGCATGTCTGGCATTCAGGGAATCGAAATCTTGCGCCGAATGTTTCCCGAAGTGCCCATTCTTGCACTCACCGTCTATGACAACGACAAGCACATTTTTGATGCTCTTTGTGCCGGAGCTTCTGGCTACTTGCTCAAGAATACCGCTCCAGCGCGCCTGCTTGAATCGATCAAAGAAGCTGCGGACGGTGGCGCGCCGATATCACCTGAAGTCGCGCGACGAGTAATTCGCTTGTTCCGGGAGTTCCGCCCACCGGAGCATTCGTCCTACCAATTGACACCGCAAGAGACGCAGCTGCTGAAGTTATTGATTGAAGGTCACTACAAGAAGACTGCTGCTCGCGAGATGGGTATTTCCACAAACACAGTCTCATTTCATCTGAAGAACATCTACCTCAAGCTCCAAGTTCACTCCAAAACAGAAGCCGTCGCCAAAGCCCTACGCGAACACCTGATCTGAATTGGGCAAGCGTTAAGCAAATGAAGGCGTCCCGCGTTCGAGCTCTCCTGTTTTGCTCGGGCGTTGGTTTCTGGCCACAGCTGTCTGCTCTGACCTACCTACATGCGTAGTTACTTTGCGGACTTGCCGTTGATAGAAAAGGTCATTGTTCACATGGATCTCAACCAATACGTCGACTCAGGTAAAAGCGCGAAGCCAACAAAATCAACATCGTCACTGATGACTCACCCAGAAAGAGAGTTTCACATATGAAGAGTATCCTCAAAGCCAAGCTCCGTTTACACATCGCCACAATTCTTTCACTGCTTGTACTGGGCCTTTCTGCTGTACCCGTTTACGCAATTGTGAACGGGACCCTAGTCACTGCTGCAGAGCAACAACAGAAGGGTTTGGTCAGCCTATCGGTAGGTTGCAGTGGAGTTCTCATTGTTAACGACTGGGTGCTTACGGCGGGACACTGCGCGGACGGAAGTCGACTGACTCCGGGAAACATTCAGGTCAATTTTCTTGGTACAGCGATTCGCGCGGACGCCGTCTATCTCTTTGGCGGTTTTGCTGACGAGGTTGGTCCCGATTTAGCGCTTCTACATTTGGCTGCGCCCTTTAACATCGGAGGAAGAACAACCGGATTTCGCAATCAAATTTGGAATGGCAAGCCTCACGATCTGTTTGGCAAAACTATCGCCTTCTACGGACAAGGGCGAACGGACTGTAATGCTCCGAATCCGGGAACAGGTGCGGGCACCTACCGCGCTGCCGACTTTGTAGTCACTACCGGCGATCGTGTTGCTACAACACGACCAAATGATCCGTTGAACCCACCAGCGACCACAAATTTCTCTGCGCAAGACGGCGGTCCTTTTTATCGAATCCTCCGAACAGCAGGGGGCCAAATTCCGCGGCCCGGTGATAGTGGTGGTCCAAGTTTCATCTTTGTAAACGGAACGCCAGTGCTCGTCGGCATACACTCGGGCGGTGGCTGTACCGTCCCGCCTGCCGGGGCTAGTCCAGCAGGATCGGGCAGCGCCCACCAAAACAACCTTCCGCGTGTCCGAGAGTGGATCGACGCCGTGTTCAAGAGCAAGTGGAAACCCGGCGCACAATCCCAACCTGTTTATGTTTATCCCAGTGAGGTCTCCGGCACTCGTTGGAATGTGCCCAACGTAAACAACGTGCATTGGGCGCAGGCCGCAAGAGCCTCGGCGGCAATGTGCTTCAACCGCGGATTTGCGGGCGGCCATTTTGACGGCCATCAGGGTGTTCTCGCTCCAGTAGCGGGTAATGGCTTTGGTCTGCAGTGTTCGGGTGGCGACACACAATGGTTCGATGTCACGACGGCCCAAATGGACTCGCAATGGCGATTTTCAGGAGACATCAACAACGTTAATTGGGCACAGGCTGGCCGCACGGCCGAGCGCTTTTGTGCCACTCGTGGTTTTGCCGGAGGTCAATTCAACGGTCACCAGCGCGGGGGAAGCTACGGACTGTTTTGTTATCGCGGCGGTGCTCAATGGTTTGACGCGACGGATGCCCAGGTTGCAGCAACTGGGTGGGGATTTCCAACCCCGCGTCTGGATGACAACTTGTGGGCTCAAGCAGCGAGGGCTGCCGTGGGCTTTTGTCGTGGCAAGGGGTTCTCGGGCGGGTTTATGAACGGTCATCAGGTTCCAGGTCGATTCGGCATTGTTTGCCAGAAGTAGTACCTCAGCGGGATCAGTGCTTCAACCGGACCATTGTCGGCTGTGCTGATAGAAAAGGCCACCCTTACCCAGTTAACTCCCAGCATGCCCAGGAGAAGAAGAATGAAACTCGCAAATCACAAATTTGGATACTTACTTCTTTCTCTGACTGCCAGCTTGATCTTCGCACCGGCAGCAGCGGTCATCGGAGTTCAGGCGCCTTTTATCAGTGATGTGCGCGTTCGGGCCGACTTGCGGAACGCTGTTATCTCCTTTTCAAGTACTCAATCGACCCCCGCACTCGTCGAGATTGCCCCGGTACCACCTAAGCCCGATCGGTTTGGCATCATCGCATTTGGGTTCAATAGCGGGGCATTCAGTCGCTTCGTTACGGGAGAAAACGGACGCTACACATTAGATGTTGATTTACAACATGAACAACTACAGCCAGGCACTACGTACTACTACATCATTAATGTATTTAACAACGACAGGAATGATACAAAGCGGCCGCGGGAACAAGTCACCGGAAACTTCGGCACAGCCCCGCAAATGGTCAAGGTCTTCTTTGATCGAGTGCGAATCGAGGATGACAGCGACGAATGGAGCACAGGTGAGTGCACTTTCTGGTTCTGGGCCAACTATGGCGAGCCAACTGCCACACGTACCAAATCGTACTACAACGGGGATATGGATACTGGTGGGACGTACCGCCTCAATCGATCGCTGGTAATAAATAATGCTCCGGACCTACTAAAGCTTGCGGTCAGCGGTTACGACAATGATGACGCGTTTACTCCAGCCGATATAGAAGCGGAGGCGCCACTCAATGGTTCAAGTGGGGACATGTGGAAGGGAAACGATAAGAATGTAGCAAAAGGCGAATTCGATCTGACAAAGTCTCCGGGAGCAACTGCAGGTCAAAACTTCAGGCTCGAATCAGGTGGCGGTAGGTTTAGATTTGTAATTTCAGGTCATATCGAGATAACGCGCGTAAGACTCGGCTCGTCGAGCAGTGCCTTCGAAACGAATCCGCCTCCAGTCGGAATTCATCCTGGGGGCCGTGTGAAGCTTGAAGGAGGAAGTTCGACCGGTCGGCCAGTGACGATTTGCGAAAGCGCGCAAGCGGCGCGCGCCCGAAACTCAGCAGCCGCTCCTGGTCTTGAAGCCAAATGTGTCAACTTCGTGAATGATCTTGCCGTCAAAGGACAGACTATTGCTCAGCAAGATCCTGGTGCGGCAACGCTGCGCATCAGACTGCCGGACGCTCTGGCTCAACGAGGCTTTGACATCGGACTGGCAGCGGCGGCAACGGATACGGAGGACGGGCCAGACATACAAGCTGTCCACAACTCGCTTAAACCGGCAGAACAAGTCGGCTTCACCGCCGCCGTCTCATTCTCTCTCGAACGCAACAGAATTCAGCAGACGAGAAACAATGCGGCACTTGCCAAGAAGGGCGAAGCAATTGCGAATAGGGATCCCTTAACCTTCGTACTGCGGAATCTACAGCCGGATGGACCAGCTCGTCGCGGGTTCGACATTGGCATGGCAGCGGCCGAACGTGATACCGAACCCGGACCTGGCAAACAGCGAATCCACGACTCGCTCTCTCCGGCGGAACAGCAAGGATTCACGACTGCCGTCACCTTCTTACTCGCGAGAAACAAGAACCCAAAGGAAGCAGCTGTCGGAGCCGCCATCGCTAAGTCAGATGTCAGTGTCGATCGCGCGCGCAACGCAGACACGGATCCCTTCTACCAACTTGGATTCGATATTGCTACAGGACTCTTCGGTGATCCGGCAAAGGGCACTGTCGGCAGCACGCAATTAGGGACCGGCTCTTTAGCGATTCGCAACGGCCTTACTCCTGCAGCTCAAAGAGGCTTTGATGCGTCAGCGAAGTTTCACTTTAGCCGCAACTATCGTTGAGTCCCTATCGGTCTGAAGTTTCAAGAGCACAGGTCATGAACGCTGTGTCGCGATAACGAGAGGTGAAGGATGAAAACACCGATTGGAGAGCTCGTGAGGCGCAGTTGTTTTCCTAACAAGGTAAAGACGTAGACGTCAAAAGATTCTGAAGGAGAGACAGACATGAAAACCGTGACATCGAGGTTAGTGAAGTTACTAGTTTTTACGCTGCTATGCACTGCGACAGTAACGACTGTCAGCGCCCACAATCAACAATCCTGTACGGAATGGGACCTCGACGGAGAATGGCGAATTGTTCACCCCAACAGTGGCGGTTACTCACCTTTATTTACATTGAAGGTAACGCAGGGTGGGATCCAAGGAGGCGCGTCGTCCGGTTACTTTGTTGAAGGGAGCCTTTTTAAGCCAGGTCACTGGGTAGGCTTCAATGGCTCAGTCCACGGGAAGATCAACGGCGGTTCTCTCGAACTCACAGTAAGTTGGGAAAAGACCAACG
>Ga0163162_10008231_pt1 | contig 10178 bp, 8 predicted proteins | sample S55metaG_FD_115310 | JGI IMG/M metagenome (GOLD analysis project Ga0163162, IMG submission 115310) | Switchgrass rhizosphere microbial communities from Kellogg Biological Station, Michigan, USA - S5-5 metaG | ecosystem: Host-associated > Plants > Roots > Rhizosphere > Soil | place: USA: Michigan...
CACCTGATCGAAAGCGGCGAGGCGCCTGGTGGCATCGGCGAGACCGGCACGACCGCGGCGCCGCCAGCGCTTGGCAACGCAATCTTCGCTGCGACGGGTGTTCGGCTGCGCCGTATGCCGATGGACCGCGCTGAGCTGGCCACGAGGAAATCCACATGAATGCGCACTACTGGTTGAAGCGCGCCAGTCTCGCCTTCGCGGCCATCGCCCTGATCGGCCTGATCATTCTCGGCTGGTATGCGACGCGCCCCGGACCGCTGGCATTCGCCGCGGGCAAGACCGTAGCGCTGGATGGCTTCAGCGGTCACCCTACTGGCGTGCCGGCGGACTTCAGCGAAAAAGACAACGTCGCGCGCGGACGCTACCTCGCCCAGGCAGCCGATTGTGAAGCCTGCCACACGGCGGACGAGTCCAGACCGTTTGCCGGTGGACTCGCGTTCAAGACTCCCTTCGGGACGCTGTATTCGCCGAATATCACGCCCGACAAGGAAACAGGCATCGGCGCATGGAGCGACGCGGATTTCCTCAAGGCCGTGCACGAAGGAGTCGATCGGGAAGGCGAAAGACTTTATCCGGCTTTCCCATACGCCGCGTACACCTATCTCGCGGATGACGACGTGCTGGCGATCAAGGCGTACCTGTTTTCTCTGGCGCCAGTCAAGAACGCACCGCCCGAAGCTGATCTGCGCTTTCCGTACAATCAGCGCTGGCTCATGGCGTTCTGGTCGGGCCTGTTCAATCCGAAGCAGCGCTTTCAGCCAGTGGCCGATCGCAGTCCCGAATGGAATCGCGGCGCGTATCTCGCCGAGGCGCTGGCGCATTGCGGAGACTGCCACACACCGAGAAACCTGCTGCAGGCGCTCGATAACAAGAACAAGTTCGCCGGTGCGGTCGCCGACGGTTGGCGCGCGTACAACATCACGGCGGATTCGACGACCGGTGTCGGCGCATGGAGCGACGCCGAACTGGCTCAGTATCTGTCGACCGGGCACGCGAAAGGTCGTGGAACGGCGTCGGGACCCATGGCGCAGGCCGTACACCTGAGTTTCGAGAAGATGACGCCGGGAGATATTCACGCCATCGTGACATACCTGCGCAGCGTGCCCGCGATCGCAGCATCGGACCTGCCTGCGTCGAAAGCTGGGCCCGCGCCAGCCAACCCGAAGCAGGGTCTCGTCGCCGGGACCGATCCGCGTGGCAAGCAGGTCTTCGAAGGCGCCTGCGCAAGTTGCCATGCATGGACCGGCGTCAGCCTGCTCGATTCGCGTGCGACGTTGACAGGCAGCCGCGCAGTCAACGATCCCACCGCGATCAACGTTGCGCAGATCGTGCTATGGGGTTCCAAGTGGCAGTCGGCCGACAGCACGCTTTCCATGCCGGCGTTCGGAGCCGCTTACAATGACCGCGAGATTGCCGCAGTTGCCAATTACGTTACGGCGCGCTTCGGCACCAAGCCATCGTCGATTACTGCCGAGGATGTGCGGAAGCTTCGGGCTGTAGAGTAGAGCGTCTTCGCTCGCAACTCCATCTACCCAGAACTTCTCGTTGCTGGCATGCAGGAAAAAGGTGGCGGCCGACTCGAAGGGGGCGAGCCGGCCGCCGCGTGCCCGGGGGAGGGAGGGGCACGGCAAGCTTGGTATATCTGTAAGCCTCCTAGCTCGGTGGCTCTGTCGGATCATCATGCACAAGCGACGCTGCCGTCGATTCAGGAGCGAACACGATCCGAAACTGCTCTTCAATAGTAGCCAAGGCTTGTTCCACGGACGTAAATGCTTGCGCCGAGTTCGCAACAGGCTTGTCACTCAATTCTGTGGGCACTTTGTTCGCTCCCTGGTCTCTCCCGGCCAGGTCACAAAGACGTGGGCGGAATTTCCAATTGGAGTGACGGTATATCTTCAGCCGGAAGAGCGAAATTGTACTTAGGTGTCGCAATTAGCACGCCTCCCAAAGGTTTCGCCGGTGAGAGGCATGTTCCGAGATCTGCGTCTGCGGCACCCCGCTGCTGTGTCAATGCTCATCTTCGACTTGCGTGTGCGTGCAATGTGCAAACGTTGGATGCAAGCGATCGATGACCTGATACGTTTAAGTTGAAAGCCATTCTCATAGCGTTGCTTTTGGCCCGAGTCAGATCGACTCCATCGCACCGTTCATGACGTCAGCGATCCATCGAAAACCAAATTGCGGAATGCATTGCGATCCATTCTTGTTTCTCAATGCAGGAGTGCAAGCATCCAATGAGAAGTACGATACCTACGTACAATTTCTATCCTGTCCCGAAAAACATATCGTCACTGCCAGGCAAGAGCGTTATGCAGCTGGAGTTTGACGGGCAGCAGATCTCGATACTGTTCGACGTGCCCTGGGCACGCGGCGTCCGACTCGCTCTCCTCGGGTCAGCCGTATCCACGGTTGGCGCCGGCATCAGGCGGCTTGCCGATCGCTTTTCGTAAGCGGTGTTTCCTACGAAAGCCCGTGCGAATGATCTGGCAAATTCAGAGTCGAGGCGAACGTCATGACCAGCGCCAAGAAACAGCCGAGCACGCGACGAAGCTTTCTGATGAGCGCCGTTGCGGCATCGAGCGCGCTCGCTCTCGCACCGACGGGTGACGTGCTGTCGAGTCCGTCGACAGCCACTGAAACTCTACCAGTCTCGTTGGACACGCCGGCGGGCTACGCCTCACTGAGTCCCGACGAGGCCGCCTTTGTCGAGGCAATGGTGAATGTTATGTGCCCGGCGGACGACCTTACTCCAAGCGGCGTCGATTGCGGGCTCGCGACCTACATCGATCGACAACTCGCAGGCGGCTTCGGTCGCGGCGACCGACTCTATCGCTCGGGTCCTTGGAAACCGGGGAAGCCACAGCTCGGTTATCAATTGCCGCTGACGCCCGAGGAGTTCTTCAAAGCGGGCGTCGCAAGGGTCCAGGAAGCGTGTGCCACCAAGTTTGGCAAGCACTTCGAGCAGCTCGCACCTGTCGACGCTGATGCTTTCCTGCAAGACATTGCTGCCGAAAAGATCGTCGATCCGCAGCTTCCACTCGGGCAGTGGTTCAACGAGCTCGTGTATCCGTTGTTCGTCCAGGCGTGTTTTGCAGACCCGATGTACGGCGGAAATCGCGGCAAGGTCTTTTGGAAGCTGATCGGCTATCCGGGGCTGCCGGCCTTCCACACGCGCGACATGGTTGCGTATCGGGGCAAGCAATTCCCTGGAGCGCTCGACCCCAAGTCGATTCAGGACTTCAGCTGAGGGGTCCCAATCATGGCCAAGATACTACCCAAGCGAACTGTTGTGATCGTTGGCGGCGGGCTGACTGCCGGATTCATCGCGCGGCAGATTACGGCGAAAGGCATCGACGTGCTGGTTCTGGAACGCGGCGGCGATCATCGCGCGGCTGCCGAGGCGAAGATTCCCAATCAGCGCGACGAACTGCGCTGGGGTGTCCAGAATCAGCTCGCCCAGAATTGGGCAACCGAGACGTACACGCTGCGGCACTCGCCGAACGAGGAGTCGCTGCCTGTGCGACGACTCGAGTCGTTCCTGCCCGGCGATGGTCTCGGAGGCGCCGCGAATCACTGGAACGGCCAGACCTGGCGCTGGGCGGAATACGACCCGATTCTGAGGACGCGACTCGAGAGCCGCTACGGCAAGAAAGCGATTCCCGCAGACATGCCGGTCCAGGATTGGGGTGTGACCTACGCGGAGATGGAACCGTACCACGATCTGTTCGAGCGCCTCTTCGGCATCGCCGGAAAGGCGGGCAACATCAAGGGCCAGATCCAGCCGGGAGGCAACCCGTTCGAGGCGCCCCGCCAGCGTGAGTATCCACAGCCGCCCATCGAGATCACCGAGTCTGGGCAGATCTTCAATGGGGCCGTCGAGAGCCTCGGTTACAAGTCGTTTCCGATGCCCGCCGCAAACTCGCCGGGCGCCTACACGAATCCGGACGGCATGAAGCTCGCACCATGCCAATACTGCGGGCATTGCGAACGGTTCATCTGTGAGGCGAACGCCAAGGCGAGCCCACAGGTGCTGCTCTACCCCATGCTCGCGCAGCGCAAGGGTTTCGCAATTCGGCTCCGCGCCCATGTACTCGGAATCAACTACGACCCGAAAGCCCGACAAGTAACCGGCGTGCGCTACCTCGATCTGCAGACGGCGGAGGAGTACGAGCAACCGGCCGACATCGTTGTGCTCGGCGCCTTCACGATGACCAACACGAAGTTGCTTCTCCAGGACGGGATCGGCGCGCCATACGACGCACGCACCGGCAAAGGCGTCGTTGGCCGCAATTTCTGCTACCAGGTCACGTCGAACGTGCCGGTCTTCTTCAAGGATCGCTGGATCAATCCGTTCCTCGCCTCAGGTTCGACGCAGACCGTCATCGACGATTACAACGGCGACAACTTCGATCACTCGGGACTCGGCTTCTTCGGTGGCGGTTACATCTATTCGAACGTGACCAACGGCCGGCCGATCACGACCCGGCTGCTTCCGCCGGGCACTCCGCGCTGGGGCACCAAATGGAAGCAGGCGAACGCCGATTGGTATTTGCATGCGTTCAACATCGCAGTCCACGGCAGCAATTACCCGCACCGCGAAAACTGCCTCGATCTCGACCCGACGTATCGAGACGCCTATGGTCAGCCGTTGCTGCGCATGACCTACAACCTGCGCGACAACGACCACCGAATGACCGAGTACGTCACCGCCAAAGCGCACGAAATCGCGAAGGCGTCGGGAGCAACCATCGTCGGCACACCGGCGCCGCGGCGCGGTGACTACGATGCCAGGGTCTACCAGACCACACACGTGACGGGCGGGACAATCATGGGCTCCGATCCGGCTACCAGCGTCGTCTCTCCCCACCTCCAGCACTGGGATGCCAAGAACCTTTTCGTGGTCGGAGCTTCGGTGTATCCGCACAACGCAGGATATAACCCGACAGGCCCGCTCTCTGCCCTGGCGCTTCGATTGGGCGACGACCTTGTGCGCTACATCGAATCGCCAAGGATGCTCTAGACGCACATTCCGAACAGCATTTCCGAAGGAGCAAGGAAATCATGTACAGAACGCGTTTCGAAGCCAGGTCTGCGTTCGCAGCGCTGTTGCTGGCCACAACTGCAGGACTCGCCCATCACGCGCGTGCGCAGACAGCCGTGCAGCCGCCAGACGCCTTCGCGCCATGCGCGGCCTGCCATACGCTCGACGAACAATCCGGATTGGGCCCGAGCCTGAAGGGCGTCATCGGGCGCAAGGCTGGATCGGCGAGCGGGTTCAACTACAGCCGCGCGATGAAGAACGCGGCGATCACCTGGGACGAGCAAACCTTGAACGCATTCATTGCCGAGCCCCAGAAAATCGTCCCGGGCAACCACATGCCATTCTCGGGGCTTCCCGAGGCCAACGATCGCGCTTCGGTAGTCGCATTCCTGAAAGACTTGCGATAACGGCCGCACAGTGGATGGAAAATCTGGAACAGGTGCTCGAAACGACATACCCGCGAGCGCTTTGTCGCGCCTTATCAAGCCGGGACAAAACACGGGAGTCTCAGATGATTGAGAAGACTGCCCTCAAAGATGCCGAGCGTGTCGTTCGAGTGGTCATGGTGGTAATCCTGCTCACCGCCGGGACGAGCAAGTTTTTTAGCCATGGCGGCTTCTTCGACTACTACTCAAAACTATTCCAGGGAGACCTGCGAATTCATCTCCCCCCATTTTTCGTCGACAGCTATTTGCGAGTGACACCGTTCGTTGAAGTTGGGCTTGCGTGCGCACTTCTTAGCAATCGTCACAAAGTGCTTGCCGTGTACGGCTGGTTCGTCTTCATGCTAAGCCTCCTGGTCGGGCACTACATCTTGCAGGAGTGGTCGTCCGTGAATGAGATGCTTGACTATTTTTTCCTCGGGCTACTATGCCTCGTGTTGCCAAACCACCAGTCTTGGCTCCGCCGGGATCCCGCTTGAAGAAATCCGTGTGCGGGCCGTGGGAACCAGCGACAGAATGCACTTGCGCTGCGGGCCAGGTGCAACCTTGCCTCAAGAAAGTTGAGAAAGAGTTACCGATTGTCTAGAGTGCATTTTGTCTTTCACTTATCGTCCCGTGCCCTGCGCGGGACTTGGCGAGCTGGGTGGTTCGCGCCACGAAAGATCGATTCAGACAGAACGTCTAACCGGGTGGTGAACGTGTTAGGGGTGCGGGACCGGCAATCACTGACGAGCAGGTTCGCTCGGGCATCGAGCCGACTACTCTTGATGGCATCGCTGGTGCTCTTCGCTGCCGGAATCCTTGCAGCTGAGCCTACCGACGTCACGTTAGCGCTCATGAATCACAAGTCGTGGACCGCACGCGACGGCGCACCGCACGCAATGCGATCACTCGCGCAGGATCCCGACGGCACGCTGTGGATCGGCACCGAGATCGGGCTGTTCAACTTCGATGGTCGCGCGTTCAGACCGTTTCGCCCGTTCCCGGGCGATGACGACGTCCCAGTGGGAGTCGTCGCGGCGCTGGCTATCGCACGCGACGGCGCATTGTGGGCGGCAACGCTTCATGGCGCAGTTCGCATCAGCCGCGGGCGTCTGACCGCCCACTTTGTCGTCGATGGCAAGCCGCTTTCGTCGTTGCTTGGAATGGCGGCCGCGGCCGACGGAAGCGTCTGGGGATACGGCCGCGGAAATCTAGTCCGGTTCGGCCCCGATGGAACTGATCACGCGGAACCGACACCCATCCCGATCGAGACGAACGTAATCGGCGGTATTTTCGTCGATTCCGCGGACACGCTCTGGCTGACCCAAGGTGATCGCTTGTACCAGCGCAAGGCAAACCAGACTTCGTATACAGCGACCGAGGTAAACGCCGATTTCCTCTTTGGCGTCAAGGAAACGCCCGACGGTAGTTTATGGATCGCGGACTTCGATACCAAGCAAGGCTTCCAGCGATATCAGCGCGTCAGTCGGACGGGGAAGGTCGTCGCGCATCTGTCGCTCGACGAAACGCCCTACGACATTCTCTACACGCCTGATGGATCGCTGACCGTCGCGACTCAAAAAGTGGGCCTGCGCAGGCTCCACGTCGGCGCCACCGCGAACGAGGAACCGGATCCGTCGAATGCGGCGCCTGACAGGTACACGAGCGTCGACGGTCTTGCCGGCAACGGCCCACGTTCGCTGCTCCTCGACGCAGACGGCAACATCTGGGTTGCGAACGTGCTCGGACTTGACCGCTTTCGTGCGGCCGAGCTGATCCCGTTCATAGCGGATGCCGCCGCAAGATGGACGATGTGCGCGAAACCCGATGGCGAAGTCTGGATCGCGAGCTCTTCTCATCAACTCTACAAGGTATCGCACGGAGTCCGCTCTGCGGTCCCGAACGAGGGCGACGTCTACCACCTCGCCTGCGGACGCGACGGCGATACCTGGATGGTCGACAAGTCAGGAATCCGCGTGGCGCGCGCGGATGGATTGATATCGATTCCGCCGATTCCGGGCGCAGCGCCGTATGGCGTCAGCGATCTCGCAGGTACGTCCAGCCACGAGTTGTACGCGAGCGTCACCCTGCCGACTGCTGCACGCGGCGTCTGGCGTTACAGCGAAGGAAGTTGGAGCCGCGCCGAGAAAAAGGACGTTCCAGGTACGAATCCGCAGACCGTGTACGTCGACACCCGTGGTCGCGTCTGGGCGGGTTACCGCGATGGTATCGTCGCGCTGCCGTTCGAAAACGAGGGCCGCACATTGTCGTCGGGTTCGCCGGGGCTCGACATCGTCCTTTCGATCTTCGAGAGTCCGCTTGGCATATTCGTGTCAGGCACGAACGGGCTCGCGATCTTCCGCGACACACGCTTCGAAATGCTCACTTTCGCGGATCCGGATTTGGCTCGCGGTATCGGCGGCATGATCGACGCGCGGAATGGGGATCTTTGGCTCAATGCGGCGCCCGGCGTCGTGCGCGTGCGCAAGAGTGAGCTCGAAGCGGCCCGGGCGGACGTCGCACATCCGATACAGGCGACGTTGGTCACCGAGGGCGAATGGGTCGGGCCGGCACCGCTCGTGGTGAAAGACACGGCGGCGCGTGATGCGGAAGGCAATCTGTGGTTCGCGACCTTCAACGGAGTGTTTCATCTGGATCCTGGTCGAATCGACCAGGGAGCGCGTCACGCGCCGATCGTCTCGTTGCGATCGATGACGGTTGACGGCCTGCGTATCGCCGCAGGCGCGACGATCGACCCCGATCCGCAGACGCTGGTCATTCAATACCTCGGCGTGAATCTGACGTCGCCCGAGAGCGTCGCCTACAAGTACCGTCTGAAGGGGCTCGAGGATGCGTGGCAGGACGCCGGTCATCGCGCCGAGGCGATCTACACACGATTGCGACCGGGAACCTACTCGTTCGAGGTAATCGCTTCGAACGGCGGTGATCAGTGGTCGGCGCCGTTCGCGCTGCCGCCGTTCACTGTGCGGCCCAATTTCTTCCAGACGACATGGTTTACGCTGCTGTGTGCTCTCGGCGCTCTCGCGATCGTCGGGATCGTATCAGCGCTGCGCATACGGATCATTACGCGTTCGATGCGCGCGCGTGTGGAAGAACGTGCCGACGAGCGTGTGCAGATCGCACGCGACTTGCACGACACCTTGCTGCAAGGCATTCAGGGCCTTCTCCTGAACGTGCATGTCGCCACGCAGAAGATTTCCGACGGTGCGGACGCCAAGCCCATGCTCGAACGCGCTCTGTCCACCGCCGATCGGATCATCATCGAAGGCCGCAACCGGATCAGCGCTCTGCGCTCGGAACACGTTACGGATGCGGAGTTGACCGCGGCCGTCGAGAGCATCTGCAGCGATCTTTCCGCGGGCAAGGAGACGCGATATCGGGTCGTCCGTCGCGGCTCCGCGAGCCTGTCCCTGGATTCACACGTAGCCGATGAGGTATTTCATATCGCGCGCGAGGCGCTGACGAATGCGTCTCGCTATGCCGATGCGATGCAGATCGGGGTCGTTTTCGACTACGGCAACCACAACTTCGAGCTGTCGTGCGAAGACGACGGCCGCGGCTTCGATCCGGATGCAGAGAACACGGGACACCACTGGGGTCTCAAGGGAATGGCCGAGCGGGCCGCTAAGCTTGGCGGCCGTTTCGCATGCTGCAGCGAACCCATGCGAGGCACGCGCATAAGCGTCGTGATTCCCGCATTTCGTGCCTACTACCCTTCGCGGTGGATCTACTATTTTCGCGGACTCGGATCGAGGTGACGCGGAGAGCCGACCCAGAATTGAGCGATAACCGTCGAGGCCAGTGTCAGGCGCCTCGGACAACCGGAGCGCGGTGGCGCGCGACACCAGCGACAGGAGTCAGCAGCAGCGCACTGGCGATCATGACCAGGTTCGCGAGGGAGTCGGCCTGCATCTTGCGCATTACCCTGCCGCGGTGCGCCTTGACAGTGATCTCGCTGATGCCGAGCTCGCTGGCAATCTGCTTGTTCAGGAGCCCTGATACCACCAGGGCCATGACATCTCGTTCCCGGCGTGTCAGCGAGCAGTGTCGCTCACGAAGGTCTTCCAGGTGCGCTTCGTCGCGCTGGATCGCGGCGCTTTCGACGATGGCGTGCTGCACGCCGCTCAAGATCAGCGACTCGTTGACGGGCTTCATGAAGAAGTCCAGCGCGCCGGCCTTCATGCCCTGGACGGTCGAGCGGATGTCGGGACGATCGGCGACAAGGACAACCGATACATCTTTCCGCGCGGCCGCGATGCAGCGTTGCAGTTCGAGGTTCTCTTCGTTCGGGGGCGTGACGTCCAGAATCAGGCAGCTCGGGACGGACGGAACCGGCCGGGAAAGAAATTCGGCCGCGCATGCAAACGTCTCGGCGTTCCAGCCGGCGCTCTTGAGCGCGGCCGCGAGCGATGCTCGCGCCGTCGCATCGTTGTCTACCACGAACACCAGTGAGCCCGGGGATGCCACCTTCGACGATGAGCTTGCGGAAGTGTGTGTGCCTGACGTGCGCTCGCCACCTTCTGCGCCGTATGCCAACGTGACATAGGCTCTCTCGATGCGGCTCTGCGGGCTGTTGTCGTAACGTTGCTGCTCAATCGCTGCCTCGATCATAGCTGTCTGTGCCTCGAATCGTCGGCCAAACCACCGTACGGGTTCGCAACTGGCCACGATCCTACCGACGCACGACTTCG
>Ga0163162_10008232_pt1 | contig 10177 bp, 9 predicted proteins | sample S55metaG_FD_115310 | JGI IMG/M metagenome (GOLD analysis project Ga0163162, IMG submission 115310) | Switchgrass rhizosphere microbial communities from Kellogg Biological Station, Michigan, USA - S5-5 metaG | ecosystem: Host-associated > Plants > Roots > Rhizosphere > Soil | place: USA: Michigan...
CCGGCGGCGAGCCGATGACGCATCCGCTGTTCTTCGCGATGGTCGAATACGCCTGCGAGCGCGGCGCCCAGCTCAAGATCGAAACCAACGGGCACTACCTGACAGAGTCAGCCTGCACGCGCATGCGCGACCTTGGCGTGAAGGCCGTGCAAGTGAGTCTGGACGGCGCGTCGCGCACGGCGTTCAACCGCATCCGGGTGCTGGGTGAGTTCGACACGGTGGTGGCCGGCATCCGGCGCCTGCGCGACGCCGGCGTTCCCATCGAGATCAATTTCTCGCCAACCCGATTCAACGTTGCCGAGATCGGTTCCGCCGTGGACCTCGCCTACGAGCTCGGCGCCTACAGCTTCTACACCGGGCGCACGATGTACACCGGCAATGCGGTCAAGGCGTGGCGTCATCTCGAGGTCGCCGAAGATGACTACGTCACGTTCTTCGACACGCTGCGCGCCAAGGCGGTCGAATACCGGGGCCGTATGCGGGTTTACTTCCACGAGGCGGGGTTGCTCGAGGAGCTGCGCTATCGGCTGCGCGAGCCGGCCGCGCTGCTTATCGTACTGCCCAACGGCCTGGTCAAGCTCATCAACGCGCTCCCGTTCGTGTGTGGCGATCTTCGGCGCGACCGGCTAGAGGACGTCTGGGCGCGGTTCCAGTCGGCTTGGCACGATCCGCGAGTCGCGAGCTTCGTCGACGAGCTCGCGCGCGACCCCGGCAAGACCCGAGTGCTCCACGAATGGATTCATCTCTGACGCCGCCCACGGCCGGAGCACCCATGTCTGCCGCGCCGATGCGCCGCCTGCTGCGCGTCGTCACGCTGATCCGCTATCGCTTCTTCCTCTACGCCGGACTTCTGCCGTATCTGCTCGGCGCGGCCTGGGCCTATGCTTCCGCGGGCGTCGATGCCGCGATGTTCTGGAGCGGCCTGGGCGGAGTCGTGCTCGCAGTGATCGGTGTCGAGGCGTTCAACGAGTACTTCGATGCGCGCATGGGCACTGACCGCGTATTCAATCCGGCCGACCTTCCGCCGATCTCCGACGCTGTCTTCTGGTGCGGCGTGCTGGCGTTCGCCGGCGCGCTGGCGGTCGGCATCTACATATCCGTTCGAATCGGCTGGCCTATCCTCGCCTTCGCGCTACTCGGCGGATTAGCCGGAATCTTCTACGAGGCGCCGCCGATCCGCTGGTCGTACCGGGGCTTGGGCGAGCTCGTCATTGGGCTCGCGTACGGCCCGTGGATGGTGCTCGGCAGCCTCTATCTGAATACCCGTGCTCTTTCATGGGAAGCATTCGCGGCGTCGCTGGTGCCTGGCTTGTCGATCATGTCGCTCGCGGTCGTGAACGCGATTCCCGACTATCACCAGGACTTGCTGGTCGGCAAGCGCAACCTTGTCGTCCGCCTCGGTCGCGCCAAAGCCGTCGTACTGTATCTCGCGCTCGCCGGCGCGGCGCTCGCCGTCGTCGCGGCAGGGATCCTGACCGGCATCTTTCCGGTGGACTGCTGGGTCGCGCTCCTTGCATTGTTGCCGCTCGCCGCGAGCGGGAAACGCGCGCGCTCGACCTTCACGACGCCGCGACACTTTCTTCCTGCAGTGCGCAGCCTGGTCGCGTACTACATGTTGGCGACGGGCCTGTTCACCGCCGGCATCGTACTGCACGCGTGGCGAATCGCATCGTGACGTACGCCATCGACAGCCTGCGCGCACCGCTGCTGGTGACCTGGCAGCTCACGCGCGACTGCGACCTCTGCTGTCTCCACTGCTGCACCGACTCCGCTCCGGGCAAACGGTTGCGTGACGAGCTCGACGCGGACGAGGCGATGCGCGTCGTCCGCGGCATGGTGGATGTCGGCGTCCCGTACGTGATGCTGTGCGGCGGCGAGCCGCTGGTAGTGCCGCACTTCATGGATGTGGCTGAAGCACTGGGAAGCGCGGGCATCCAGCTAAAGATCGAGACGAACGGCCAGCGTCTCGACGCGCGCTTGGTCGAGCGCCTGGCTCGGCTGCCTATCCGATCGATTCAGGTAAGTCTCGACGGCGACACGCAGGCAGTCTACGAGCGGCAGCGGCCCGGGGCATCGCTCGCCAAAGCGCACGCGGCATGCCGCGCGATCCGCGACGCGCAGCTGCCGCTGGAGATCACGTTTGCCCCGTCGAAGCTCAACCTGCACGAGGCGAGCGCCGTCATCGAGCGGGCGCGATCGCTGGGTGCGTTTCGTTTCAACACCGGCAGGCTGATGCGCGTGGGCACCGCCGCGCGTACCTGGGGCAAGCTCGCCCCGAGCAAAGAGCAGTACCGGGCTTTTCGCGCCGAGCTCGCGCTGCAGGAGCGAGTTCTTGAACCCGCCATGCAGTTCTGCTATCTTCCCTTCAGTATCGAGGACGGATTGCGCGCCGCGCTGGAACAGCCGCCCGCCACTCTGCTGGTGCTGCCGAACGGTTGGGTGAAAGTGGCTGCGGCCATTCCCGAGATTTGCGCCGATCTGCGCCGCGAAACGTTCGTCGATGCCTGGCGAGCGTATCGTGAGGCCTGGCGATGCGGCCCGGTCAGGGCCGCGATCCGGGCCGCGATCGAGGACGAATCGCTTCATGGCCGGGCGAATGCGTGGCAGGTGTTGCAAGTAATCCAGGTATGAACGTAGAGGAGGCAGCATGAGCGAATCCAAGACGACCGTTGATGTAGCGAGCGCCGACGCGGTAACTATGGCGCCGCCGCCGAAGCTGGTGTGGGAAACGCCCAAGATTGAGGACGTCTCCGAGCAGGTAATGGCGCAGCCGTATATCCGCTTCACCTGATTCCGAAATCACCGCCGCAGGGCCGCTCGGTCGACGAGTACCGGGCGCCCCTGTTCATCGCCTGGCAGCTCACGAATCGCTGCGCCGGGCGCTGCATTGCATGCTGTGAAGCGTCCGGGCCGGGCAATGCGTGGCCCGACGAGCTCGATCGCGGGGAGGCCTTGGACCTCGCTCGGCGCATCGCACAATCGGGCATTCCCTACGTAGCCTTCGGCGGCGGTGAGCCGCTCTCAGTCGCTCACTGCTGGGAACTCTTCGACCGGCTGACTGCAGCGGGCATCTCCCTCAAGATCGAGACCGACGGTACGCGCATCGACGACGCAGCGGCGGATCGGCTCGCGGCGCTTGCGGTGCAGTGCGTGCAGATCTCGGTGGACGGCGCGAACCGCATTAGCCACGAGCGGGTACGGCCCGGCATAAGTTTCGACGCGGCGACTGGTGCCATCCGCCGCCTGGTCGCCCGCGGCCTCGCACCGCAATGCGTGTTCGTGCCGACGCGCATCAACCTCGGTGAAATGCAGAGCGTCTACGACCTCGCTGCTTCACTCGGCTGCAGCGCCTTTGTCACCGGACCCCTGATGCGGCTCGGACGCGCCGCCGACCGCTGGGACGATATCGCTTGCAGCGCCGCGGAATGGGCGCGAGCCGAGGCAGCGCTGCGCGCGCACGTGAATGCGCGCCCCACAGCCATAACGCTGTCGATCTACCCATGGGACATCGTCACGGAAATCGAACGGCGCTGCGAAAGCCCCCAGGCGATGCTGCTGATCGTCCCGAACGGCAAGGTGAAACTGCTCAACGCGCTCCCGTTCGCGCCGGCGGACCTGCGCGAGGACAGCTTGGACGAGGCGTGGCGCGCGTACTGCGCTGCCTGGCGCTCGGCCGAGGTGCGCGACTTCGCGGGACGCTGCCGCGCAGAACCCGCGCTGCTGCGTCATGCCAACGAAACCTGGCCGATATCCTAGCGCCCACGACGGCGCACCGCCCAATCAATGCGCCGACCCAACCGAGAGCCGCGCTCGATCTAGGGTCGGGGCTGTATCCGAGTGCGGGTTGCCATTAGGCCGTTAGCGATCGTGAACTTGCGCTCCGGCCGACGAGGCCCATGGGCTCCCTTCGTCCTACGACGAAATCAGAGGACGTCTGATGGCGGCCATTCGTCCGGCAACCGATATTAGCGACACAAACGCGATGGGTGCCTCATTGGACTTTTCCTCGCGTACTCTAAAAAGGAAATGCCATGGACCACACCAGCCCGACAGCAGGCAGTCTCACCTCCGCCGGAACCCGTCCCAATCTGGGGAACTCCCCGAACGCAAATGCAGTAGGTGCCAAGATTGAAGGTGGAGCGCAAACAGCACACCAGGCCACCGACAAGATTGCGGACAAGGCGTCGGCCCAGGTCGACCGTCTGAGCGGAACGGCGCACCGCGCCGTCGACACTGCCGCCGACGCGGCGTCTTCGGCCGCCGAGTGGGCTTCGAATATTCCGCAACAGGCGAAACAGGTTCAGGCGCAGCTCACGGAAGCCGCGAGCGCCTCGATACGCGCCCGTCCGATCGTCACCGTCGCCGGCGCTGTCTTCGTCGGATATCTACTCGGTCGTCTGGCGCGTCTGTAGCCGGAAATATCCTCAGCGGTTTGCGCATTGGCTGATCCCATGGCCGTAGCTCGAGCGATTGAGCGTTGCCTCGAATCCCGCCGCTTGCGCGGCGAGGCGGTAGCGCGACATAGGCTTGTGCGTACCGTGCTCGCCGCTTGGGCTGCCTCGCTGGCAATGGCTGCCTCGGCTCAAACCACCGATCCGGGACAAGACGGAAGCGTATACACCGAGCAGACAGGCCGCTCGATCGCAACGTCCGCGGCGCAAGATTCCTCCCCAGTAAGAGCGGCGACTGGTTTCGTCGAGCCGACCAACGTGCTGGAGGACGCTCCCCGTGATCCAGGCAGCGGGCTGGGTAGTACATGCGCGTACGATCCTCTGAAGAAACAACTTTCGCCAACGTGCCGACGCCAGTTGGAGATAGCACGATCGCTGTAGCGCCTCGAGTCGATGCATCGGTGTCAAGGGAAGCTGGATAAACGACCCAATAACAAACCTTATCTTTCAATTTCGCGGCGCCTGCGGGCGCCGCTTTTTCGGACCGGCCATCCGCAAAGAAGGGCGGTCCAATACCCCAGGAGAGGTCATGAATAGACTTATTTATATTGTTGGTCTGGTCGTCATAGTCTTGGCAGTCCTCTGGTTTTTTGGCCTCCGCTAGGCAACCGGCTAAGGAACAAGATGAAACGGGGCGTCAATCGGTATTGGAATCCCGTCCTTGCTTGGTCCGACGTCGCATGGAAAATGACCGAAATGTCGATTGCGTCCGCGTCGGTCATCGGTCACCGGACGCATCGACTGGCAAAAACGGGGCCGGTACCCGACGCGCGCGACCGCCGCGAGTTTACGCAAATGGGTACCGAGAAGATCGCGGCGAGCATGGAGTCGGCCGTCGCCTTGGCCCGGCACAGTGTGGGGAGCCACGTCAACCATTCCGCGCGCGCATGGGCGCTCATGCTGGAAAGCGCGGCAGCGCTGATGTCGCTTTACGGCAGTCAAAACAGTGGCCAGTTGTTTGCGCGGCAGGCGAAGCTGACGAAGACGCTAATGCAGCTCAATGGGGCGGCTATCGATCTTTCTGGTTCAACTGCCCGGCTCGCGGCGCGAGGGCTCGTGCCCATTCATTCGCGCGTCAGAGCGAATGCCAAACGCCTCGGTAAGCGCTAGGGCAGCCCCCACTTCTGAAACGCCTTCGGCGCTGCGGCATAATGCCGCATGATCGTCCACGTCGTAGACGGCACCTACGAGCTGTTTCGGCACTTCTACGGGCTGCGGCGCTTCAACGAGGGTAAGGACCGCGCATTCGGCGCGGTGGTTGGCGTTCTGCAGACCGTTCTGCAAATGCTCGAGCAGGGAGCTACGCACATCGGCGTTGCGACCGATCACGTCATCGAGTCGTTCCGCAACGACCTTTGGCCCGACTACAAGACCAGCGAGGGAATCGAGCCGGTCCTTTTCGCGCAATTCCACCCATTGGAACAAGCGCTCGAGGCGATGGGCGTCGAGGTATGGCCGATGGTCGAACTCGAAGCCGACGATGCCTTGGCCTCGGCGGCGCGCATCGCGTCCAAAGATCGGCGCGTCGAGAAGGTTTGCATCTGGACCGTCGACAAGGATCTGGCCCAGTGCGTCGTCGAAGATCGAGTCGTCCAGATCGATCGCCGGACGAAGAAAATCCTCGATGCTGAGGGTGTTCGCCAGAAGTTCGGCGTGACGCCAGGATTGATTCCCGATTTCCTCGCGCTGGTCGGCGATGCGGCGGACGGATATCCTGGGCTCCCGGGTATCGGCCGCGTCACTGCGGCGCAGCTATTGAACCGCTACGGCGCGATCGAAGACTTTCCAGCGACGGTGCTCGGCAACCGCCGCGAACAGGCGCTTCTGTTCAAGAATCTTGCCACGCTGAAGACCGACGCAAAACTTTTCCGCAATGTAGGCGAGCTCCGCTGGCAGGGTCCGACGGCCGCATTCGCCAAATGGACAGAGAGCATGGAAACGCCCCGCCTGCTCGAGCGTGCGCTCAAGGCGAAGGCAGGCTTGCAAGTAAATCGAACGCGGGCCCCTAGCTAACGCCGAAGCGTTTCCTCGCCTAGTCGAGCGAACAGGCTAGCGCGACGCGGTCCGTTCATAGAGCGCGGCGTATTCCCGCGCGGCGGTGTTCCACCCGAAGTCGCGCGCCATCCCGTTTCGCTGCAGCGCGCGCCACACCGCGGGATCGCGATAGGCGGCAACACAGCGCGCGATCGCGCTCTTGAGAGCCTCGGGATTCGGTGCAAAAAACTTGAATCCCGTCGCGGTGCCGGCGGCGAGTGAATGCGGCGTGCAATCGACGACCGAATCGACCAGCCCGCCAGTCGCGTGGACGATCGGCGGTGTGCCGTAGCGTTGGCTGTACATCTGGTTCAATCCGCAGGGCTCGAAGCGCGACGGCATGACGAACGCATCGGCGCCCGCTTCGACGAGGTGTGCGAGCGTTTCGTCGAATCCGATGAAGCTCGCCAGGTGCCCCGGACGAGCGGCCGTAAGCGCGCGCAGCTGCTGTTCCAGGCCCTTGTCCCCGGTCGCGACGATGACGATCTGGACCGGCAGCGCCAAAACGGCGTCCACGATATCGAGCAGAAGATCGATTCCCTTCTGCGGGGTCAGCCGCGTCACCGCGCCCAGTAGTGGAACGTCGCCAAGCGGGTCGAGGCCGAAGCGAATCTGCAACGCTCTCTTGTTGGCGGCCTTGCGTTGCAAGGTCGTCGCATCGTATCGCTCGGGGATCGACGCATCGCTCTCCGGATCCCAGACAGTCGTATCGATACCGTTCAGAATCCCGGTGAGACTGTCGCGACGCGTCGTAAGCAGACCGTGCAAGCCCATGCCCATCGCCTCCGTCTGGATCTCCTGGGCGTAAGTCGGACTGACTGTCGTGATGGCGTTGGCGAAAAAGATTCCGGCCTTGAGAAAGGAAAGGTGGCCGTAGTATTCGACGCCGTCGACAGCGAAGCTGGTCGCGGGCAATCCGAGATCGGCGACCCAATGCGGCGCGAAATTTCCCTGGAACGCAAGATTGTGGATCGTGATGATGCTCGGTGTTGCGCCGCCGAGGGCAAGCGCGCCGTACGCCGGCGCAAGTCCGGTCTGCCAGTCGTTCGCGTGAATGAGCTGCGCGTGCCAGGCGACGGGGCTCTGCGCCGAAGCCAGGCGAGCCGCGACGTGCGACAGCAAGCCGAAGCGCAGCGGATTGTCTTCCCAGTCGACGCCGCTCGTGTCCTGGTACGGGCCGCCGTCGCGATCGTAGAGCGCCGGACAATCGACGATCCACGCCGGGACGCCCTGGGGCAACTCGGCCTCGAGAAGGCGCGCGGACGGAAGCCGCGCGAACGATTCGATGCGTCCCGCGTCACGCGCGCCGGGCAGCGCAGCGAGCACGGGCCGGTATCCGGGCAACAGGACGCGGGCGTCCAGCCCGATCCGACGCAGCGCGATCGGAAGCGCGCCTGCGACGTCACCGAGACCGCCGGTCTTGACCAGCGGCGCGCATTCCGGCGTTGCGTAGAGTATGCGAAGCGGAGCCAATGGCAACGGCGAGCTTGTTCGATCGCTGGGCGCGTCCTCACGGGAAAACGCCCGCTCGACCTCGAGTCGGTGCCGAACCCGTTCGAATATAACAGATCGGCAATCGGTCTTCGGGCGACCTGAATGCTTGTATTTTTTGCAATACGGCCGAGGCGAAAAACGAAAATCCGGCGGCCGCGTAAACGGGATAGGATAAGGGATCGAAGGCGACGAAATATCGAGTGTCGGCGATGATCATCGAGCAGGAATCCGCGCAGATCGGTTATGGTCCCGCCAAGCGGGACCCGCAAGGCTTGCTGATGACGCAGCTCGCACGCGACGCGCTCGCGATCGTGCTGGCGGGGGGGCGCGGCAGCCGCCTTGGGCCGCTGACCGACTGGCGGGCGAAGCCGGCCGTCCCGTTCGGCGGCAAATTTCGCATCATCGATTTTTCGCTCTCCAATTGCGTCAACTCGGGCGTGCGCCGCATCGGCATCTGCACCCAGTACAAGGCACAGAGCCTGATCCGGCACGTTCAGCGCGGATGGAGCTTCCTCGACGGGCGGTTCCGCGAATTTGTCGAGTTGCTGCCCGCGCAGCAGCGCGTCACGTCGGACTGGTACAAAGGCACGGCCGACGCGGTCTATCAGAACCTCGATATCCTGCGCCGCCACGCACCCGAGTACGTGTTGATCCTCGCCGGCGATCACGTGTACAAGATGGACTACGCGCGGATGCTTGCCGAGCATGTCGGCCGATCCGCTGACGTATCGATCGGTTGCGTCGAAGTCCCGATCAACATAGCGAGCGAGTACGGCGTGATGGCGCTCGACGACGAATCCCGCGTCATCGACTTCGAGGAAAAGCCGGCGCAGCCGAAACCGGCGCCTGGACATACAGAGATCGCCCTTGCCAGCATGGGGATCTACGTTTTCAACGCGTCGTTTCTGTATGAGCAGCTGATCCGCGACGCCGACGAACCTCGATCGGCGCATGACTTCGGACGGAACGTGATCCCCTACCTGATTGCGCGCGGATATCGCGTCTTCGGGCATCGCTTTGCCGACTCGTGCGTCAACATGGTCGAGGGCCGCCCGTACTGGCGCGACGTCGGCACGATAGATGCGTACTGGGAAGCCAACCTGGACCTGACGCATGTCACGCCGGATCTGAATCTCTACGACGATGACTGGCCTATCTGGAGCTATCAGGAGCAATTGCCGCCGGCCAAGTTCGTGTTCGAAAGTCCCGACCGAACCGGCGTGGCGCTCGACTCGCTGGTATCCGGCGGCTGTATCGTCAGCGGGTCATCGGTTCGGCGCTCGCTGCTGTTCTCCAATGTCCATGTGCACAGCTACTGCAACATCGAGGACTCGGTGGTCCTGCCGGACATAGAGGTGCATCGCAACGTCACGCTAAAGAAGTGCGTCGTCGACCGATATTGTGTGCTCCCTGCGGGTCTCGAAGTCGGCGTCGATCCGGTGCAGGATCGCCAGCGTTTTTTTGTCACCGACCGCGGCGTCACCTTGGTCACGCCCGAAATGCTCGGCCAGGACATGCATCATCTGCGCTGAGCAAAGCGCCAATGGCGGCGCCGCTGCGCGCAAAAAATGGGCGACGAGCATTACGCCTGCCGCCCTGGAGGAAGAAATCGGCGTGCCGCATTCACCGCTGCTGATGTGAGGGCGGTAATGCGTCTTCCGCGCAGTAATAATTTATAGTCCGCCAACGCTCCGGTCGTCAACGGTCTGCTGCGCAAAAAAAGAAAATCACAAAATGTCAGGAAAACGTCAGAGAGAAACGTAGGAGAGAAACGCTAGGCGCGGGCGCCAGGCGCGAGCGCCTTGCAACGACCGGGGGTGACGCGGAGCGAACTGCAGAATTCGCGGCGGCCGCGCGCTCGCCGTTATGTGTGCAGCATTGGCGCATCCCTGCGCGCCTGCAGGATACTGCACCGCACAACTTACGCGACCGGCCGCAGCAGTGCGGTCGGTCAGCAGTTATTTCTTCTTGTTGTACAGCGAGCACCAGCCGTTCGGGCTGATGGCCCCATCGACTACAGCGCAACTACCCGGCGCCTGAAAATACAGGCAATCGCTGCATTTCTGCCCGTCCTTCGGCGAATCCTGATACTTCACCGCTTCCTTGCCGGCCTTCTGCGCATACGCCGGTTTCACCTGAATCACACCGGCCGCCAGCGTACCGCCTGCCAGCAGCGCCACGCCCCGCAGCATCGAACG
>Ga0163162_10008233_pt1 | contig 10177 bp, 7 predicted proteins | sample S55metaG_FD_115310 | JGI IMG/M metagenome (GOLD analysis project Ga0163162, IMG submission 115310) | Switchgrass rhizosphere microbial communities from Kellogg Biological Station, Michigan, USA - S5-5 metaG | ecosystem: Host-associated > Plants > Roots > Rhizosphere > Soil | place: USA: Michigan...
ACACCAACCTGGGACGCGCCCCGCTGTCTGCGCCCGCCAGAACTGCGGTTGCAAAAGAAGCGGCAGGCTACTGCACACTTGAGTACGATCCGAGCACTGGTGAACGAGGCAAGCGCGGGGCTCGAGCGGAAGAATTGCTGGTCCAGTTGACGGGAGCGGAAGCGGCGCTGATCGTGAACAATTGCGCCTCGGCAGCGTTACTCATTCTCACAGTGCTCGCGCATGACGGCGAGACAATTGTGTCCCGTGGCGAACTCGTTGAAATTGGCGGCGACTTTCGGGTGCCGGATGTGATGTCGAACTCTGGCACGCGCATGATTGAAGTTGGCACCACAAATCGGACGCGGCTTGAGGACTACACCCGGGCAATTAACGCAAACACTCGTCTGCTGATGCGTGTTCATCCCTCAAACTATCGCATCGTAGGATTCACAACCTCCCCCGACCTTGCCACTCTTTCGCTACTCGCGCATGAGCGTGGTTTATTTCTTTATGAAGACGCCGGCTCTGGCGCGCTCATTGATCTCACAAAATATGGTTTGGAAGATGAACCGATCATAAGTGCCTCCATAGCCTCGGGCGCAGACGTAGTTTCTTTTAGTGGTGACAAGTTGCTCGGTGGACCACAGGCGGGATTGATTGTCGGCCGCGCTGAAATAATTGAACGCCTGCGAAGAAGCCCACTTTATCGCGCTTTGCGTGCCGATAAACTGTGCCTGGCCGCGCTGGAAGCGACGCTTGAAGCGCACCGGCGGGGCGCCCTCGACGAGATTCCCTTGTTTCAGATGTTGGGTTTGAGCGCTGAAGCGATCGAGACACGAGCGCGAAACTTTGCTCAGCGACTCACGGACCTTCTTGCTTCAGATTTGAAAGTAAATGTGGTGAGCGGCAACTCTGCCGTTGGCGGGGGCTCAGGGCCAAATGTGCATCCGCCTACAGCGCTGGTCGCTCTAACTCATGAAACACTCAGCGCTAACGAACTTGAAAGTAAACTCCGGACCAGCTCGCCTCCCGTCATCACTCGCATCTCGGACGGCCAGGTTTTGCTGGATTTGCGCACTGTCGACGTTTCCGAAGAATCCGACCTGTTAACTGCCCTGAAATCCCTCGCATCCTAGATTTCCGGCCAAAATCCGTGGTTTTCCGCTGGATTGCTAGTGACCAACAATGTATAATCAGCGCCGGCTTTGCTCCCAGCAAGCTCACATCGGTCCCGCACCACTCTGACGCTTTCACTTCCGCTAATCAGCCTTGGTAGCCCCTTCATTCAAATCTCTTTCGATTCACTGCGCCATTGCCGCGCTCTCTGCGGCAATCGGTTTTGCCCTGCTCTGGAGCGGCGCGTTGGCGCCACTACAACACTTGCTGCTAATGACAGCGGTGAATCAGCAGCCGTTGCCTTTGTTCGCAAACTTTTGGTTCGAAGCTCTCCTGGTTTTTGCAGAAGCCTTCCTCGTTGCCACGATCGTCGACTGCCTTGGGCTGCGTCGTACACTGGTTTACCTGGCAGGCGCAATCCTCGTGTTTGGTATCGTCAGCGTCGCTGTCTCATGGATCTTCTCTCGCGACATTTTGTTTATCCCGCTCGTCGTCGCCGGTTCAGTCACGGTCGCCGCTGTTCAGTTCAAGCGATTGCGAGGACAAGACAACGAGCTAACAGAAAAATTGCTGGAAGCTCCGTTCAGAACAGGCTCCCCATCTGATGAAGGAGATCGCCGGCTACTCAGTGGATTGAAATTGCTGGACACTGTTTTGGCCCCGACCGAAGCGATTGTTTTCCGTCGCGACGCTAATGGGCGGCTTGTCCCTTCGGCGCGCCTGCGATCCGCGAGCGGAAGCATGCCTGAGATTGAACGAAATTCAAGCTGGCGAGAAGGGGTAAAACTATGCGAACGCGCAATCGCGGCTCACGAGCTCGTGGTTGAAAAGGTTGAACCGGATGAACCGCCGACGAATATTGCACTTCCTCTGCGTCACGAAGATCGAACTGTCGGTACACTTCTCATTCGCTCGAGCCACGAATTCGACGACGATGATCGCGCTTTGCTGCTCGCGGTTGGCGGACAAATGGCGCGCAATCTGCAACGTGAACAAGTAGCAAAGACCAGCCGGCGCCGAGGCCCTTTAGATTTCCTTTCGGTAGGTGCCTCGCGGAAACGTCTCGACTCACTCTACGTTCTTACTGGCGCAATGCTGGAACAACGCGTCGGCATCAACACATTGTCGGACATTGGCGATGGCGTTGCTCTGGCGTCACTGGACGGGCGCATAGCATTTGCCAACGAGGTGATGTGCTTGTTCGTCGGCATACCACCAGCGGATACACTCCGACTCAGCATTTTTGATCTCCTTGCTCAGTTTCGCACCGAAGTGTTCGACGAACCCGCAATTGCTGTCCGGCGCGTATTGCAAACCGGTCAGGCGTACGAGCATGAACTTCAGTTTACTGAACGCAACGAGACGCTTGGCTTGCGGATCTCGCTGGTGCTCGACGATTCAAAGAGGCATCAAAAGACTCCGCAGCCATTGTGTCTGGCGGTGGTCGTAAAAGACCTGACGCGAATCAAGGAGTATGAACAACTGAAGAGCGACATGATCTCTTTGATGTCTCACGAGCTTCGTACACCATTGACCAGCATCAACGGGTTCGCAGAACTGCTGGCAGCTGACGACCAGTTGCCGGAGCAGACGCGTGAGTTTGTCACGATCATTGCCAACGAGTCGCAACGTCTTTCGCGAATGATCAATACATTCCTGGCGGTGACCAAACTACAACGCAAAGACAAGCAGGAAGTTCTGAAAATTCCTTTGCGACTGGATGAAGTCGTTAAGGAAACGATCGCCACGCTGCAACCGGTTGCGAAGAAGCGGCGCATTCGCCTGGTCGAACAACCAACTGACCGACTGCCGCCCGTTGCGGCTGACAAGAGCATGATTACGCAAGCGGTCAAGAACCTGGTTAGTAATGCGATCAAGTACAGCCCCGAACGCACTACGGTCACACTGTCAACGGCGCTTGAGGCTGAAGCCGTGCGATTGAGTGTTGAAGATCGCGGTTACGGCATTCCCACTGAAGCCAAAGACAAAGTCTGGGAAAAGTTTTACCGCGTCGTGCGCGAAGGACAGGAGAAGGACGAGGAGTCGATCGGACTGGGTTTGTCGTTTGTGCGTGAAGTGGTCGAACAACACGGCGGCACCGTTGGACTGGAATCAGAAGTCGGTCACGGATCGAAATTCAGTTTCACATTGCCCCGGCTTTAAGGTTTATTAATTGTTCCGCGACATGAGGGTGCGCCACAGACGCACCTTTTTTTATTTGAGTGTAGCGTTGATTCGTAGTCGATTGTAATTTCCTCGCCGGGCCGAATATCACGCAGGGCGATGAACAGAATGTGGCCGTATAGAATCTGCATGAAAGCGTTTGGCTCGCATGAGTGGTTTATGTAATGCGTGCCGTTGCCACCTCGGCTCCCGTCGAGACTCCAACGCTCGTTGATTGCACAGATGCGCAGTTTGCGGCGCGAAGCCCGGCGGTTAGCTTCAGCATTTGTAATTTTCTCACCGGTGTACTCGGCAATTTTTCTTCGATGTTTGAAGGCAATAGTTGCAAAGCATCCCCTACCTTCAATAGCAGATTTTTTGATCGTGAGACCTGGCGCCAGACTGAGTTTCATGTGGTTCGTAGGAATACTTATACCGATGGCCTAAACGATAAGCCTGTAGCACTAATAGTTCTTTAAGAGTTGACGATAACGAACCATCGCAAACTAACAGTTTGCTTTACATAAGAAAAGGCCGCCCCGATTTGCATGGGACGGCCAGGACTCGTACGAGCAAGACCTAATTTACTTCAACTTAAGACTGCGCGCGATCGAATCTGTTTGATTGCGGATGCGGGCAAGTTTGTCGCGCAAGCCGGTGAAGCGCAAAGCATAAATCGTGCGATTGTCGGCCTGCAGGTAATAGATGCGGCCCATCATCGGTTTTCCTGCTTTCGTAAATTCATAGGAAGCAGTCACTCCATTCAGTCTGCCTGAGAATGGTTCTTGTTTACCACCGACAAATCCCGGAATGTATCTGAGCTTTTGATCCTGATCGCGTAGAGCCACATCTGCGGGTGCCGTACCTGCGTCGACGATTTCTTTGCGAATCTGCAGGAAGCCGTCCATCCGATCGCCATAAACAAACTCGGCGCGCTCACGTGACGTATCAGATTCCGCAATCGATTTCCATTGGCTGGAAGGAAGCTCGATCGAATATTCACCCTGATCGCTAACGAGAGTTTCCTGGGCCGACACGGCTACAGCACTCCCCAGCACGATCAAAACCAACAAAGCTGTTAGGTGTTTCATTGAGTCCATCTCCGCTCTTTCAGTTTTTTTTTGGATAGTTTGCGTGGCCGCAATTTGAATATGGCAATTATCTCAAACACTCGGATGCCACAGTGGATGCGCACCGTTGTCTGTCGCGGCCTCAAAGCGGCCATCAATCATCCCTTCGCTACTTTGATTATCTCACGTTGCCTGGCGACCAGCGTTGCCAGACCATCGGTCGCCAGCGCCAACAGATTGTCCATTTGCGCACGCGAAAAGGGCTCGCGTTCGGCAGTCCCCTGCACTTCGATGAACCGTCCATCGCCGGTACAAACTACATTCATATCAACTTCAGCTCGTGAGTCTTCATCATACTTCAAATCGAGGAGCGGCGTGTCGTCCACCACACCAACGCTGATGGCTGCTACTTCGTTGGTGATGATATTGCGCTGAATTTTTCCCGCCGCCAATAGCCGGTTTACTGCCAACGCAAAGGCGACGTACGCGCCAGTGATCGCCGCAGTGCGAGTCCCACCGTCGGCCTGTAAAACATCGCAGTCAAGCGTAATGGTCCGTTCACCCAGCAATCGCATGTTAGCGGCTGCGCGGATGCTGCGTCCGATTAAGCGCTGAATCTCATGTGTGCGGCCGGATGGACCACCCCGGCCTGTTTCGCGGGAAGTTCGTTGTTGCGTGGCTCGCGGCAGCATCGAATACTCGGCAGTGATCCAACCCTGACCGCTGCTACGCAAAAATGGCGGCAAGCGCTCATCGACAGACGCGGAACAAATTACGCGCGTCTCACCCATTTCGATCAATACGGAACCTTCTGCGTAGGGTAGAAAGCCGGGAGTGATTTTTACCGGCCGTAACTCATTAGCGGCGCGGCCGTCAGTACGTGCGTAGCTCATCGTGTCCCCAAACTTCTACAGCTTCCAAGACCGAAGGAGCTGTCCCCAAAAATCTTTCAGCTACTTTCGCGAAGCGCTCAGCCGCGTCTGTAACATAAAAATGATCGAGATCATCGCATAGCCGGCGCTCGGCAAGTTCGCTGGTTGTTTGTGAAGCGCGCAGTTGTTGAGATTCCAGCAGTGACCGTACTTTCCGCGCGGCGGCTTCGCCGGAGTCGATCAGCGGAATATCGCCAACGGTTTCGCTGATCAGCTCGCGCAAAATTGGGTAGTGAGTACAACCCAAAACCAACGCTCCAAGATTCGCGGCTCGCAAATCCTGTAGATACTCTTCGGCAACCGATCGTGCGACTTCACTGTTGGCCCAACCCTCTTCTGCAAGCGGCACAAACAGAGGACAGGCGCGCTCAATCACATTCGTATGCGGGTCGATCTGGTTAATTGCTTTAGCGTAGGCGCCGCTTTGCACGGTAGCTTCAGTGGCAATCACGGCGATTGTTGTGCCACCTGCGATTTCAACAGCAGCGCGGGCGCCTGGCTCAATCACGCCGACGACTTGAATGTCTACGGCCTTGCCGATGGCGGGTAGAGCCAACGCCGACGCAGTATTGCAAGCGACGACGAGTAGTTTAATGCCCTGCGCCTCGAGAAATTTCGCGTTCTCGATGCCATAGCGTTCAACTGTTGAAAGTGATTTCGTGCCGTAGGGCACACGCGCCGTGTCGCCCAGGTACACAAAACGCTCAGCAGGCAACCGTTCGTGCAGGGCACGATAAACCGTCAGTCCGCCGACGCCGCTGTCAAAGATGCCAATTGGCAGTTGGGAATTTCGAATTGCGGATTGCGGAATGCGGATTGGCAATCTAACGTCCTGCAGTAATAGTGGGGGCTAAGCGTGTCGGATTGTAAATCCACAATCCGAATTCAGAAATCCGAAATCAAAGAATGGTGGAGGCGCCGAGAATTGAACTCGGATCCAAGAGTCAACGCCGAAAAACTCTACATGCTTAGTCACTTCTCTTCTTTTCCCGATTTTCATCGGGAAAAAATTCGCTCAACGCGGAGTAAGTGAAGTAACAAGACCGCCGCGAGAGCTAGTCCGACTTTAGTCTCGCCCAACTCTACGGACCGAAAAGTTGGGCCAGCTTATCTGCGTGACATCTCCCTCCGCGCGCATAAGCAACTTGCGGTGAGACGCTCACTGCTAATTAGGCAGCGAGAGCCAATTCATTGTTATTGGCAATTGTTTTTTCCCTACGCTTTTTAACGAGCTGCATAAGGTAGCCCGGCATGACATCCGTCGGTCGCCAGAAACTCCTGTCGAAGCCTGTCGCCCCCGTTTGCGAGCATTGATTATAGGGGAAGCAGGCAGAGATGTCAGTTTGGCGCGAAGCCCTGGGCTTTGTCAGTTGTCCTTGGTTAGTTGTCAGTTGTCTGTGTTCTTCAGATGCGTTTCTTACCCGTTAATCCCGGCCAATCTCCTTCATAATTTACGATTCAGGTTCTAGCCGTTAAGCTTTTCTACGTAATCTGTGTAATCTGTGCACCAGAAGCCCGAGGAGATAAACTAATGCAACTCAAAGACTATTTACTGGCCGAACTAAACCGCGAAGTTGAGCGTTCGCGCCACGCGCTGGAACAAGTACCGGAAGGCAAGTCTGCCTGGAAGCCGCATGAGAAATCGATGCAGTTTGGCCATCTGGCCGGCATGGTCGCGACGATTCCGATGTGGATTGGCATGCAGATCAATCAGCCCGAACTCGACATTGCGCCCAAGGACGGACCAAAGTTTGAAATGCCGAAGCTGAACAGCAGCGCCGACTATGTTGCCGCCCTCGACAAAGCTGCCGCTGGCGCCCGCGAAGCGTTCGAGGAAACCACCGACGATCACTTGAAAACGAACTGGCAACTGAAGGCAGGCGGAAATGTGGTTGCCGAAGCGGCGCGCTACGAAATGATCCAGGACACGTTTGGTCACTGGGCTCATCATCGCGGCCAGATGACTGTCTATCTCCGTTTGATGGGCGCTAAAGTTCCGGCTATCTATGGGCCGTCGGCGGACGATCAATCGTTTGGGTAGCTCTATGATTCGTCTCGAAGAGACCGTGGCAGCCTTCAAAGATGCGGTAAGAAAACCCGCACGGCGCGGAATCGGCTAACCGGACACGCTCAGTTATAATTGCTCCGCGATGGCAGACTGTGGAATTCCACGTTGCCTGGCGGTGAGCTATCAAGCAAGGTATTCTTTACTGTGGGTTTCGTTGGTTAAATATCTGCAAATGAGCGTCCTAAAATAATCGAAAACCGCGTCATAACTAATCTTAAAGGCTGAAATCATGGCTACAAATCATCCCGGTTCGAAGTTGAAGCAATACTCCCCGAAAGCCATCGTTACCGCGCCACCTGAGCAGCGCAAACACATTTTGCGCCGGTTCTGGCTGCCGGCAGTTCTAATTCTGGCGCTGGCCGCCGGCGGTTTGACCGGCATCATTGCCGCTTATGAACTCAACTACTCGCGCGCTGCCAACGAAGTTGCGGCGCTGGCGACATATCGTCCGAGCGTGGTCACGCGGGTTTACGCCGACGACGGCGAAACGGTAATCGGCGAGTTTGCACTCGAGAAAAGAATTCCACTCAAGTACGAAGAAATTCCACCGGTGATGAAGAATGCAATCCTCGCCGTTGAGGACGCGCGGTTTTACGATCACGTGGGCATCGATCCGATTCGCATCATTGGTGCCACCTGGAAAAATCTCACCAGCGATAAAGTCGAAGGTGGCTCGACGCTGACGCAGCAGCTCGCAAAGAATCTTTTTCTTTCAAAAGAACAAACGCTCAAACGAAAAATGAATGAGTGGGCCCTGGCTCTTCAAATCGAGCGCTATTACACGAAGAACCAGATCATGGAGCTTTACGCCAATCACATCTTTCTTGGCGCCAACGCGTACGGCGTTGAGGCTGGCGCGGAAACATATTTCGGCAAGCAGGCGAAGGATCTGACGATTGGCGAAGCTGCGTTGTTGGCAGGCGTTCCCAAGGCGCCGAGTGAGTACTCTCCGACTACAAATCCGACGCGAGCTAAAGAACGCCGCGATCTGGTGCTGGACTTGATGGCGAAAAATGGTTTCGCCACTCAAGCCGAAGTCGACGCCGCAAAGGCAAAACCAATTCAACTCGCCGACACGGCTTACTACGGGTCGCAGCCCAAATCGACGCCGTTCGATTATCCGGTTGAATATGTGCGGCAGGAGCTTGAAGACAAATACACAACCCGTGTGGCCCAGGGGGGTCTGTCGGTCTACACCACCATTAATGTCGAAGCGCAGAAAAAGGCTTATGAGGTTGTGCGCGCCGGGCTGCGCCGTTACGACAAGTCTCATGGCGGGTGGCGTTCAAGCTACCGTTTGATTCCTACCTCCGCCAGCAATGGTCAGCCGACTGCGCAGGAGATTGCGAACTATAAAGATCCAGACTGGTACGGAAACGATTTTCAGCAAGATCGTTATTTGTCCGGACTGATAAGCAAGGTAGACCACGCCAGGAACGAAGCGACGATCAGGTTTGGTAATTACACGGCTACAGTTGGTCCAGCAGATATGGGTTGGTCCAAGCGGCAGCCGAAGGACGAATTGAAGCCCGGATACCTGGCCGAGTTTCAAATCAAGGAAGTGGATAAGAAAAGCCGGCGCTTAAAGGTAGAACTGACGCAAGTACCTGCCGTCGCCGGGGCGATGATGACGCTGAATGCGAAGACCGGCGAAATGGTAACGATGGTAGGTGGCTACGATTTTTACGCCACGAGTAAATTCAATAATGCGATCCAGGCTTACCGGCAAACCGGTTCGGCGTTTAAACCTTTTATCTATACCGCCGCCGTCGAATGGGGCATGACGCCGGACACGGTCGTCAGTGGCGCGCCCATCAGCATTGGCAACTGGCAACCACACAACTATGACGGTTCAGCAGGTAGTGGCGACATGCCGCTCAAGATGGCGCTCGCCAAATCGATGAACGTTTGCGCGGTGCACCTGCTGCAAACGGTGGGCATTCAAACAGGGGCGCAGATGGTCAGACGTTTTGGTATCAAGGTGCCGATGGCGCCGTATCTGCCGTCGGCGCTGGGCGCGACTGAGGTGCCGCTGGACCAGATGGTGTCTGCTTATTCTGCTTTTCCCAACAAGGGCATTCGTGTTGAGCCGCATATGATTCGCCGCGTGCTCGATCGCGATGGCGCCGTGCTCGAGGAGTGGGAGAAGACAACTTACAAAGTCATCAACGAGTATGTTGCGTTAACGATGGTTTCTATGATGCGTGGCGTGGTTGAGTTTGGTACGGCAACGGCCGCGCGCTCGTTGGGTGTGCCGGTCGCGGGCAAAACAGGCACCGTCAATGATCACACCGACGTTTGGTTTATCGGCTACACGCCAACATATGTGACCGGCGTTTGGATGGGTTACCCTGGCAGGAAAAGGCCGCTGGGAAATGAAATGACTGGTGGCGTCGGCGCGCTTCCCTACTTTATCGATTTCATGAAGGACTACCTAAAGGACAAACCGAAAGAAGATTTTGCGAAACCGACTGCGATGCCTGAGGACATGAAGGAACTATTCCGTCAGCGCCAGCGAGAATTGCAAGCCGAGCGGGCCCAGTTCAATGAGGACGCGGCGAAGACGGATGAAGACGAGACCAAAACGACACCGACCACGACCGGCGAACCAAAGCTTGAGCAGATGACTCTGCCGCCGCCGCCTAAGGCTGAAGAAGGTACGGCGAACCAACAACCAAAAGCCGAACCAGTGACTCCTCATGTTGATTCGCCGCCGCCGGCAGAAACACGTCCGCGCCAAGTGGATCCGACGAAGAAGAAAGGCAAGAAAGGCGGCGACGAACCACCAGGGTAAGGCATTCTTGACTGTCGTGGCTTAAGGTCTCAGGGCTGCTGGAAAGCGAAAA
>Ga0163162_10008234_pt1 | contig 10177 bp, 9 predicted proteins | sample S55metaG_FD_115310 | JGI IMG/M metagenome (GOLD analysis project Ga0163162, IMG submission 115310) | Switchgrass rhizosphere microbial communities from Kellogg Biological Station, Michigan, USA - S5-5 metaG | ecosystem: Host-associated > Plants > Roots > Rhizosphere > Soil | place: USA: Michigan...
CGAGTACGTCCTTACCTACAGCTAATGCAGAAGGTTGTCAGTGCTTTAAATCAAGAGCCGGCGGAACGACGCCGGACGTCTCAGGCTGAGCACAAGTTGGTTCGTTGTGTAAATTGTGGGACGTGGATTCCTTCTGACAAAGCTACCAGAGTAGGCAGCACGATTTATTGCTCGACGCAGTGTCTTGAAAAGCGATCAGCTTCGAGTGACAGAAAGTTAGCTGGTTGAGTTTGCTGGCTGGTGTTCGACTGCATTTATTTAACCCTTCCCGCCTCTTCCGGAACGAGATTTCCGGCCTCGTGAATGCCACGGTCAGTATCGGTGAACCAGAGAACAATCAGACCAACGACGAAAAAGAAGATTAACGAAAGTAATGCTTGTCGATACGAACCTGTTCTGGCGATCACGATACTGAAGAGCAATGGTCCCATCCAGGAAGTACCGCGCTCTGATACCTCGTACAAACCGAAAAATGCGGCCTCCTTTCCGGCCGGAATCATTCGTGAGAACAACGACCGCGAAAGGGCTTGCGATCCTCCCAACACGATCGCAATAGCCGCCGCCAGAACCCACGCTTCAGTCACAGTGTGTAAGAAGCGGTAAGCATAGATCACAATTCCGGCCCAGATCAGCAGAGAAACGATAATCGCGTTCTTGGTTTTGATGATGTAGGCCAATCGCTCAAATAATAACGCCCCGAGCACCGCAACAAACTGGACCATGAGAAAAATCTCTAACAAGAAAATGGGATTCCCACCGGGAAAAAGTTCCTGCTCGAGAAAAGCGCTGGCAGCAAATATGACGGTTTGAATGCCGTCATTGTAAACGAGGTAACCAAGTAGGTAGCGCAGTGTAATTGGAAGTCTCTTGAGCTCCTTGAACGTTGCAAAGATCTCGAGGAATCCAGCTGACAGGTAACTACGTCCGGACGGGAGACTGCGGGATTTTGGTCGCGATCGCAAAAGAAGGAAAGTAAAAAGAGCGAAACCACCCCACCAAACGCCGGCCGAAAGGAAGGACAAGCGGACTGCCAGTCCCGTGGAAAGTCCCAAAGCTTCAGCCTTCAGCACAAGTATGAGGTTTAGTGCGAGTAATAACGCGCCACCCAGGTAACCGTATGCAAAGCCGCGGCTCGACACCTTATCGGACTGATCCTCAGTCGTGATCTCGGACAGAAAAGAGTTATAGAAAACAATAGAAGCTCCGAATCCGACGTTGGCAATGATGAATAGCAGACCACCTAAAAGGTAAAGATCATCTTTAACGAAGAACAACAAACAGTTCGCTATAACCGCCAGGTAACAGAATAGCGCCATGAGGCGTTTCTTTAGATCCGAATAATCGCCAAGCGCTCCGAGGATTGGCAGCAGGAACACTTGAGCGCCTACAGAGATTGAGACGCATAGCGTGGGCAACGATTTCGCTGTCACCGCGCCAAGTGGTCCCAGATCGAGCACTACTCCATTCTCACCGACCGCTGTTTGTGCCAAACGTGTCAGATAGGGACTGAAGAGCGCGCCGACGACGGTCGTATAAAAAGCGGAATTGGCCCAATCGTACATCTTCCACCCAAAGAGTTCGCGTGGATCATTTTTGGGAAGCACAATCATCGCCTCGTTGCTATTCCGCTTAAGTGTGCTCATGAGCCTTTATGGTGTTAGTCAGTAGCGCCACGATTGTAGGTGTGATATCGGCCAGCGATTGTATGCGGTTCGCGACTTCATGTCTCTTCGGGCCCCAGATGATGGTTGGGACTTGATGCAGCGTATGATTACGCACCGAGAGATCCTCAATGTTTCCATGATCGCTGGTCAAGATAACCGTTACGCGATCCAGGTCGAGAAGCCCGAGCAGTTCCCGAATAAATGTTGCTAGTTGTTGCAAAATGACTTTTGCCTGGACCATGTCCTGCGCGTGGCCTACTTTGTCGGTGATGAAATACTCGTAAAGTGTAAAGCGATTTTTGGTCGAGATATCAGCGAGGATCTGGGCTGCAGTTGCAGGTGTTCGCTCGCTAACCTGCTCCCCACGTTCGATGAGTATCTTGTTGGTGAAATCCATAAACACAGCCTCACCACGAAGGAGATCCGCAACGGTCCTAAATCTCAGGCCGGCCGCTTGAACCGCAGCCGTCGTGGCTGAGATCCAGCGCGGGCGCTCTACGAAAAAGCGCTCGGTGTAGGCATTTGCAAACGTTATCGGCGAAATTCCGGCCGCTTGCAGTTGCTTGAAAATTGAATGCTCTCGGATGATTTCGAGTAGTGCCTGATTAGGAAATCCCTGTTTGTGATAACCGAGAAGTTGCGGGGCGTTTATACCGGTGAGAATGGTTGTCTGGCCGGAAGCACTCTGGGGGCGTCCGTCGATGCCCAGGTTTGCGTCGGTGGGGACTACGATGCCATCCAACAGTACCGCTGGGGGTTCGTCCTGGAAGATTGCGAGGGGATTAGCGTCGTTGAGGTTATCGAAAGGATTGAATGGCCCACGCTTGCCGATACCAAGGCCATCAATAAAGAACAGCAGGACTGACGCGTCACTTGTCATTAAGGAGGCCGCGTTCGCGATAGAGATTCAGTTTGTTATGAAGGGTTTTCAAGCTAATGCCGAGCAGTTCTGCAGCTCGAGTCTTATTATTCTTCGTTTTCTGCAACGTGCGCATAATCATCTGCCGTTCCACTTCCTCGAGCGGGGTGCCAACTGGAAGAGACAGAGTGTCCTCATTTCGCAGGCGTTCACGTTGTTCGATCGGATATGGTGCGAAGTGATGTCGCTCAATCTGTTCACCCGAGCAGATAATTACGGCTCGCTCTATCACATTGCGAAGCTCACGTACGTTTCCTGGCCAGGCATGAAATTCAAGTGCTTGAAGGGCAGATGGACTCATGAACCGAGCTGGTCGGCCGTGTTTTGCAGCCAGTTGAGTTACGAGGTGTTGGGCCAGGAGCGGTAGATCTTCTTTCCGTTCCGCCAATGCGGGTAGCTGAATCCCAAATACATTTAGTCGATAGAGTAAGTCACTTCGCAACTTACCTTCCGCGACGGCTTGTTGCGGGTGGCGATTAGTAGCCGCAAGCAGTCGTACATCTACTTCGATCTCTTTTTTGCTGCCCAGCCTGCGTACCGATCGTTCTTCGATTACGCGCAACAGTTTTGCCTGTAGCATAGCCGGCATTTCCCCGATTTCATCCAACAGAAGCGTTCCCGTGTCTGCCAGCTCAAAACAGCCTTGTCTTCTCGATGCTGCTCCGGTGAACGCTCCTTTCTCATGCCCAAATAATTCCGACTCCATCAGTGATTCGGGAATAGCTGAGCAGTTAATCGCGACAAAGGGTCGATCCCGGCGTGGACTCATTTTGTGAATGGTTCGAGCTACAAGCTCTTTGCCTGTCCCTGATTCACCTGTTATCAGCACTGAGGCGGATGACGGTGCGACCTGTTCGATCAACGTATAAACCTTGCGAATTGAGTCTGAGTTCCCGACTAGCTCTCCGAAAGCGCCGCGGTCTTGAAGCTGGCGGCGTAAAAACTCATTCTCCTGCTTAGCCAGCATTAATTCGACGGCGCGATCCAACACCAGTCGGAGCTTGATCGGATCCAATGGACGCTGAAAGTAGTGATAGACGCCTTCGTTCTGTAATGCATCTACTGCAGCTTCAACTGAACCATGTTCGGTTAGCAGCACTACTGGAACGTCGATGTCCTTGGCGCGCATTTCGCGCATGAGGGCGAAGTCCTCAGAGGTCAACGATGATCCACCATCAACGACTAAGGTTGGGTTGAATTTGGTCAACGCATCCAGAGCCGCTGGCAAATCTTCCGCTATGAAGGATTGGAATCCCCATTCTGAAAGAAGCTGGCTGATGGTTGAGCGACTGTTTGTATCTTTGTCGAAGATGAGTACGCTTCGGGTAGACATCGAGAGCAGTGTAGCACAGCTACGGCGAATGATTTTGTCAGGTCACGATGAGACAAATTTTGTCAGTTCGGAAGCTTCTTAACTGACAAAGTGATTCGCGATGGCTTTGGCGAATTCAGTCATGTTCGAGCTCGAAGGTTGAATCGAAGGTTCAAGGCCAAATTGCTTTGCAGTCTCACTTGTAATGTCACCAAGGCAGGCGATTGCTAGCCCGCGCAACTTCTCGCTCAAATCATTAGTGTCAAACAACAGAGCCAGGTTCTTAACAGTTGAGGAACTGGTGAAAGCTATACAATCAGCGCCGCCTGCCAGCATTGCACTCAGCTTGCCGCGATCGAGGTTCTCCGGTATGACGTTCTGATAGGTTGTAACGACATCAACTCGGGCATTTGCGGCTTCCAATGCTTTCGGAAGGTAATCGCGGGCGACGGCCGCTCGGGGCATTAAAAAATTCAGGCCCTCAAGCTTTTCTTTTCCGCCTACAAAATTTACGAGGGCCGAAAATACTCCTTCTGATTTTGAGACCGCTGGTACCAGGTCGACATGCACACTTTCGTCGCGCAACTTATCGGCGGTACTCTCTCCGATTGCTACGACTCTTAGCTCGTCCAGCTCGCTGTTACTGCCGTTTTTACTTGCGAACCGGTTCAGGAAAAACTTAACGGAGTTTGCACTCGTAAAGATGATCCAATCGTAACCATACAGATGTTCGATAGCTTCATCCAGACGCGAAGAATCGTCCGGTTCCTTGATCTCGATCAGCGGACACAAGATCACTGCCGCTCCATACCTCTCGAGTGCTTCGATTAAATCGCCGGCCTGCGCGGCAGCTCGAGTTACTACTACGGTTCGTCCAACTAGGGGCTGGTCGATTGTCATTGTGCGTTTAAGATGGAGTGAGCGCCTTGAAGAATTAGTAGCGTCGCCAAATCGCGCCCAAGTTCTTCCGCGCGAGTCGGACTGCCTGAGATCTGCTCACGGATTATCCGTGATCCATCAGGTAGGGCCACCAAACCTTCCAGCAGCAAATGTGGACCATCAACAGTGGCATGAGCAGCAATGGGCAACTGGCAACCGCCGCCGAGACTCTTTAAAAAAGACCGTTCAGCCAAACAGGCGAGTTCAGTCGCGCGATGAGTTAATTTACCGACTAATTCAACCGTAGCATGGTCGCTGGCACGAACTTCGATACCCAGAGCCCCCTGGCCCACGGCCGGTAAAATTTCATTCGTTGAAATGTAAGTACTAATCCTGTCTTTAAGTCCCAATCTCGTTAGGCCGGCAGCGGCAAGAATTAGAGCGTCGTACTGACCATCGTCCAGTTTTCGCAATCGTGTATCAACATTGCCGCGCACATCTTTGACAGACACGTCATGCCTGAGCGCTTTCAATTGCGCAACGCGCCGTTGACTCGAGGTACCCACTAGGGCCTGGTCAACTAGAGTTTTTAATGAATCAATCGAAGCGTTTGCGTTTGCCGGCAAGACCAATGCATCGCGTGCATCCTCGCGCTGCCCAATTGCCGCAATGACCAGTTGCTCTGGCAGTACCGTGGGAAGATCTTTCAGTGAGTGCACCGCCAGATCAATCTGACCTTTCAGCAGAGAGTCTTCCAGCTCTTTCGTAAAAACTCCCTGACCGCCAATTACCGAGAGAGGGTCTGGTCTCACATCGCCGGTAGTTTTGATGATTTCGACGTGTATCTCGAGATTGGGTTGAAGCTCAGAAAGCTTGCCCTTGATGTGATTTGCCTGCCAGAGAGCGAGTTTGGACCCGCGAGAACCTATGACTAGAGTCGACTTCATTGCCTAGATCTCGTCGTCTCTAAGTGGATCAGTTGAGGGGGAAATCTCTTCGGTCTCACTGCTTTCATAAAAACGTCGCATTTGGTCCAGGACTGGATGAGAGATTTTATTTACTGTTGCAATCAATAATTGTTCGATGGCGGTCTCCTGGTCCGGTGTAAGTTGTCCGAGCCGCTTGCGCTGACGTTGTAACTCGATCCGGGCCATGTCCTGGAGTTTTTGACGCAGCGCGCCAATTGTTGGGCCAACATCCATCAGCCGCAATGACTGTTGGAACTGCATCACTTCCGATTGAACGATCAGTTCAGCCCGTTCCGCTTCTCGCTCTCGTTCTCTAATATTGGAAGAAATAACCGACTCAAGGTCATCGATATCAAACAGAAACACGTTGGGGACATTACCGGTTGAAGGTTCGATATTGCGAGGGACGCTGATATCTATTAGACAGGTTGGCTTATTTCTTCTTCGTTCGAGCGCCTCGCGCGTCATTCTTTCGGTGAGCACAAAAGTTGGAGCGCCAGTCGAGCAAATCACAACATCGGCTTCAGCTAATGAGTTCTGAAATGTATCGAACGGGACAGTTTCACCGCCAAATTCGTCGGCTAATTCTCGAGCCGCTTCCTCGGTCCTATTAGTTATGATGACGCGTGATGCCCCGGCATTCACCAGGTGACGTGCCGATAGTTCAGCCATTTCGCCGGCTCCAATCAGCATGACCGTACGGCCTTTTAACGACTCAAAAATCTTCTTGCCCAACTCCACTGCCATGTAACTGATTGAGACAGCGTTGGCGGCAATGCCTGTCTCTGAACGCACTCGTTTGGCGACCCGGAAGGTATGATGAATCAACCGATTCAGGACTCTGCCAGCGGTGCCGGCTTCAACAGCGATTGCGTAGGCATGTCGTACCTGGCCGAGTACTTGCGGCTCGCCGACAACCATCGAATCGAGTGACGAAGCAACTCGAAACAGGTGGCGGACTGCTTGCTCATCGACATGTTGATATGAGTGAGCCTTAAGAAAGTCGGGCGGCAGACGCTGTTGGTGGTCCAGGAAATGAGCTAACCGATCAGTGCTGGATGCAAGTTTATCTGATGGGGCGGCGCTTAGAATCTCGACGCGATTGCAGGTTGAAACAATCAAACCTTCCTGCAGAACTTCGCCGTCGACTAGCTTTCGTAGACCTTCGGCACACGCTTCATCGTTGAAAGCGAGTAGTTCACGGACTTCGACAGGTGCTGTCCGATGATTGATGCCTACTAGTACGATTGACATTGAGATAGCGGAAAATGGTCTTTGGTTTTCGGTCTTTGGCCTTTGCGATTCTGGTTGGTACGACTCCGGATCAGACGTTTCCGAAGGCCGTGCTCCAAACCCTAGCCAAACACGTGATAGCCTCCCAACAAACGAGTCCCGAAGAAAGTGCATAGGACCAGCGCGAATCCAAGAACGCCCAGCCAGGCCGCATTACGTCCGCGCCAGTTTGCAGTTGACCGGTAGAGAATCAACGAGAAATAGAGCAACCACGTCAGCAAGGCGAATATTTCCTTTGGATCGTTGTGCCAGATCTTGCCATCACGCGAGGACGACCACACCATTCCAGTTGCAATACCAACCGTCAATAGGGTCAACCCGAGGGCTGCAGCTGACGTAGCCAACTCGTTAACCGTACTCAGCGGCGGTAACCGATGAAAAATTGCACTGAAGGTCTTGAGCTTGAGCTCGCGTTCCTGAAGAAGGTACATAACACTCGCCACGAAGACGACAAAGAATGCTGCGTAGGCGAAGATCAGAAGCGTGGTGTGGACAGGGAATAGCCAGGTTGCAGAGAACGGCGCCGGTGCATTTTGAGTGCCCGGATTTAGCAACGCCACAAAAGTAAGTATGGAAATCAAAGGCATTGTGGCAGCGCCAAGCGCCTGAGCACGATAGCGAATTAATACCAGGCCGTAGACTGCGACAAGTGCCCACGCCAAAAACGATAGCGTTTCCCTCAGGGAAAAGAGTGGATAGTGGCCATCAATTACCCAATCCGCAATCAACGCTACGGTGTGTAGGATGAACCCTACAGCCATCGACCAGATGGCGACACGTTGAAGCGCCCGGCGTTTATTCACAAATGCCAGAATTGAATGAATAGCGGCGATCAAATAAGCCGCCAGAACTGCTAAAAGTAATGATCGCATGCGGGATTTAAGAACAGAGCTGAATTTTAGTTGATGGGGATGATCGCAGCAAGTTCAAGAGGGAATTACGCCCCAGCGGCCGCGGGTACTGTAGTGGCATCCGGTCGCTCTGCATCGCAGTACTGTGTTTTCAAGTTCTTAGTTCTTTGTGCAGAACACGTCCCTACACTTACTATTTGCGAAGGCAAACGTTAAGCGGTTAAAGACATCCTAAACCGTGAGAACGCCTCCGATTTGGGTCTGCGTTCACTTTTTTGCCAGCGTATCGCGTCAAAGTCTAAAGTTTAGTAGGTTTCAGGAGAACAGATATGTTACTCACTGCCAGGATCTATTTGTTGGCGCTTTTTACTCTGACGGCCTCGATTGCGCTTGCACAAACAAAGACCGTCCCGCCGAGAACTCCGCCAACTAGCAGTATTACAACTGAGGATGATCAGGATGTTGAGGTGCTCAAAACTGATACGAATCTCGTCATGGTGCCAGTCGTGGCAACTGATCGAAGTGGCATTTACATTCCCGATTTAACCCAGAACGACTTCATTTTGAGCGAAGATGGCGTCCAGCAAGAGATTTCCTTCTTCTCAGCGGTCACGAAGCCCTTCCATGTAGTGCTGATGCTTGATACCAGCGCCAGCACCCGCGACAAACTGAGGCTGATTCAAAATGCGGCGTACGCTTTTGTGCAGCAGCTAAAACCGGCCGATCGGGTGAAGGTCATATCTTTTGACGATACTGTTCGAGATCTAAATGAGTTCACCAGCGATCGGGAAACGTTAAAGGCGGCCATCAACGGAACTGCTCCAGGGCAGGGAACAAAGGTGTATGACGCGCTCGAGACAGCGCTGAACACTGTACGTCGGATTCAGGGTCGTAAGGCAATTGTGATCTTTACGGATGGAGTTGATTGGCACAGCGACACCGCAACCTATGACAGCAATATTAAAGGGTTGGATGAAGAAGGCGTAATAATTTATCCGATTCGTTACGAAACGAGGGCCGACACTGAGCGATTGTTACGAGAGCAAAGTGATCAGATGGGTCCGCAATTACCAACTATCGATGTCATTCGACGACCGCCAAGCGGCACGACAGCACCAACCTTCCCCGGTGGCAATCCAATTCCGACAACGGGCACTCAACAGCGTACAGGACCATTTGGTCTACCCCTTCCCGGTGAGATCCTTGGTCGTCGAACCGGGACAGACCCCAGAAACGATCCACGAAACGATCCAAGAAATGATCCGAGAAACGATCCGAGAAACGATCCAACGCAGCCATTTCCGGGTTCGTCACCAACAGGGATGCCACGCAACGATCCTACGGTAATTGGCGACGGTCGGACGGTTAGGAACGACGATTCGATTTCACGGATTCTCGATCCGGCATACCGAACAGCAGACCAGTATTTGGAAGCGCTTTCGACAAAATCTGGTGGACGTCTATTGCGGGCTGATACGCTGGTCTCATTGCCTGATGCGTTTGCAAAGATCGCAGCCGAATTGAGGACTCAATACCTACTCGGCTATTACCCAATCAATAAAGCACGAAACGATCAGTATCGGAAGATTGCAGTCAGGACCACGCGTAAGGATGTAGCAATCAGATCAAGGCCGGGCTATGTGTCAAAAGAGGGCCGCTAACAGATTCTATGCACCAGCAGTTCATATTGATAAAGGAGAGTAGTGTTTATTGATTTGGAATGTTGGGCTTGAACTCAACAACAGCAATTCTCAAATATCAGTTCATAGTTATCAAATAACTGCATCGCTCCCAAAACCTCAACACCTCGAAAGCTGCTCGGAACCTTGTCTTGCCGCGTGGTTAAAGCCGTGCTAGTTTTGTCTCCGTTCTGAGCAATTAAATTCCACCATCAATATCGAACATGCCTGATCGCGCCGAAGCCTGGGAGTTGTTGTGCGAGTACACGAAGGGCGACAGCCTGCGAAAACACGCTCTTGCAGTAGAAGCTGCAATGCGAGCCAGTTCAAAAAAATACGGCTCGGCAGACGCAGACGAAGATGAATGGGGCATCGTCGGATTGCTCCACGACTTTGACTACGAGATGTTTCCTTCGGCGGACCAGCATCCGTTTACTGGCTCAAACATTCTGTGTGGTCGCGGTTATCCCGAGCGTATTATCCGAGCGATTCTGGGCCATGCTACTTACACCGGAGTACCGCGGGATACTGACATGGCCCGCGCTCTGTTTGCGACTGATGAGTTGTGCGGTTTTTTAGTCGCCTGTGCTTTGGTCCGGCCTTCGCGTAGTC
>Ga0163162_10008235_pt1 | contig 10177 bp, 11 predicted proteins | sample S55metaG_FD_115310 | JGI IMG/M metagenome (GOLD analysis project Ga0163162, IMG submission 115310) | Switchgrass rhizosphere microbial communities from Kellogg Biological Station, Michigan, USA - S5-5 metaG | ecosystem: Host-associated > Plants > Roots > Rhizosphere > Soil | place: USA...
TCCACGCTGGCGTTCGAATTCAGCCACGGAACGGACCGATTGATCGTCAATTGCGGCGGCGCAGCGCAGGCCGGTGGCCTCATCCCGCTGCGCCTGTCGCAGGGGCTGCGCGCCACGGCCGCACATTCCACACTCGCTATCGACGATTTCAATTCCACCGCCGTGCTCATCAACGGCAAGCTGGGCCCGGGCGTTTCCGAAGTCGAGGTCGACCGCCGCACACTTTCGGGTGACAAAGGCGGCGGCTCCACACGGATCGAAGCAAGCCATAACGGCTATGTCGCTCGCTACGGCCTCACCCACCGACGCATCCTGATCCTGCGCGACGATGGCAGCGAGCTGCGCGGCGAAGACCTGCTGGTGCCCACCGGCCGCAAGGGCAAGCGCGGCACTGTCGCTGTCGCCTTGCGCTTCCACCTCGGCCCGCATATCGAGCTGGCGCAAGGCCAGGACGGCCTTGGCGTAACCCTCGCTCTTCCCGACGGCAGCCTCTGGCAATTCCGTTCGGGCCGCGATCCGGTGACGGTCGAGGAAAGCCTCTGGGCCGATGGGCTGGGCCGCCCCGTGGGAACGCGCCAGCTGGTCGTCGCGGCCAAGATCCCCCGCAGCGGAGAGACATTCTCCTGGCTGCTCAAGAAGATGCGATAGATAGGAATTTTTCGTGAGCGATGTGACGATCAAACGGGCGCTGCTGTCGGTATCCGACAAGACCGGTTTGGCCGAACTAGGCAAGGCCCTCGCCGCACGCGGTGTGGAACTGGTGTCCACCGGAGGCACCGCCAAGGCGCTGCGCGACGCAGGCCTTGCCGTAATGGACGTTTCGGAATTGACCGGCTTTCCCGAAATGATGGACGGCCGTGTGAAGACGCTGCACCCCACCGTCCACGGCGGCTTGCTGGCCGTGCGCGACAATCCCGAACACGCCGCCGCGATGGCAGAGCACGGCATCGGTGCAATCGACCTCGTCGTCGTCAATCTCTACCCGTTCGAGGCGACGGTCGCCAAAGGTGCCGAGCGGGACGAAGTGATTGAAAATATAGACATTGGCGGCCCGTCGATGGTCCGTTCAGCGGCCAAGAACCACCAGTTTGTCGCCATTCTCACCGATCCGGCCGACTACGCCACGCTGACTGCCGAACTCGATGCCACCGACGGCAAGACGACGCTCGCCTTCCGCCGCGCTATGGCCGCGAAGGCCTATGCCGGAACGGCGGCTTATGATTCGGCCATTTCGCAGTGGTTCGCCACCGTCGACCAGCAGCACCACTTTCCGCCGGTGCTCGCCAGCGCACACAAGCTCGTCACCACGCTGCGCTATGGCGAAAACCCGCATCAGGCGGCGGCGCTCTACGTGCCTGCCCGCCCGCTCGTCAGCGGCCTGCCGCAGGCGGAGCAGGTGCAGGGGAAGGAGCTGTCTTACAACAACTACAACGACGCAAATGCCGCGCTCGAACTGATTGCAGAATTCGCCGATGCCGGCCCGACCGTCGTAATCGTAAAGCATGCCAACCCCTGCGGTGTGGCCACCGGCGCGACATTGCTCGATGCCTGGCAAGGCGCACTGGCGTGCGATTCGGTTTCGGCGTTTGGCGGCATCGTTGCGGTCAATCGCCCGCTCGACGGCCCTACGGCCAACGCGATTTGCGAAATCTTCACCGAAGTCGTCGTTGCCCCCGGCGCGGACGATGCCGCGCGTGACACCTTCGCCCGCAAGAAGAACCTGCGCCTGCTGCTGGTGGAATCCCTGCCGCCGGCAAACCGCGAAAGCCTGGTCACCGTGCCCATCGCCGGCGGCCTGCTGGTGCAGGACCGCGACAACGGCCACGTGACGCGCGACATGCTCAAGGTCGTCACCAAGCGCGCTCCCACCGAGCAGGAACTGGCCGACTGCCTGTTCGCCTGGACGGTGGCCAAGCACGTGAAGTCCAACGCCATCGTCTATGCCAAGGACGGTGTCACAGCCGGCATCGGTGCAGGCCAGATGAACCGCCGCGACAGTTCGCGCATTGCCGCTGCCAAGGCGCGCGAGGCTGCGGAAACCCATGGCTGGAGTGAACCGCGCACGGCTGGTTCCGCTGTCGCATCCGATGCGTTCTTCCCATTCGCCGATGGCCTGATGGCCGCCGTCGAAGCCGGCGCGACCTGCGTAATTCAGCCCGGCGGATCGATCCGGGATGAAGACGTGATCAAGGCGGCCGACGAAGCAGGTCTCGCCATGGTCTTCACCGGCATGCGCCACTTCCGGCATTGAGCATCAGCGGCAGGCCTACCCGCGACCCGCAATAAAAAAGCCGCCCGGGCACAAACCGGGGCGGCTTTTTCGGCCGAGACGCCCGGGCGCGAAGCCCGGCCCTCCCTCAGCGATAAAAGATATGGTTATCGACGCGGGCCATGCGAGTCTTGCCCCAGCTGGGTGAAACGCGCGCGGCGTGGAAGAACATCGCGCCTTCGACGGGGCTCTTCCACACGCCCTTGTCGGCGATCGTGGCGATCTTCACGGCCTGCTGCCACAACCGGCTGTCCTTGTTGACGGCGGGCATCGCATGGCCATGCACGAACGAGAACTGCGAAGGCTGCAGCACCACGCCGCAATAGGATGCGGGGAAGCGGCCCGAGTTGGCACGCGCAATGATCACGCGGCCAACAGCCAGCTGGCCGGCCAGCGTTTCGCTGCGCGCTTCGAAATAGACCGCGCCGGCAAGGCAAGTCATCTCGTCGGAAAGGGCAGCGGGGAGCGGGGTGGAATTAACCAGCGCGGCCAGCGAAGTGGCGGCAGGTGTGGAATCGTCGGTTTCGACCGCGCCCTGAATCTGCGAGCGCACTTCGGGCTGCGGCAGCGCCTGTTCGACGGGCGGAATGGCGATCCGGTCGGATTGGGAGGTCACGGCGGAGGCGCCTTGCGCTTCGACGGCGGGAACCTGGATATCCTGTGCCCTGGCGCCGGAACCGCCAGCGCTGAACAGGGTTGTGATCAAAGTCGCAGCAATACTCAAGGCGCTTGCGATACGTAGTCTGTTGCTCATCCATCGTCAAAATTAGGCGGTGAACGTAGGAACATGGCGCGACAAAAACCCTTCGCACAATTCACTGCGCGCCGGGATTGCGTCGAGGGCCATGTCTTCCGCCCCCCGTCTGCGTGCTAGCGCGCCGGGCGTTCATGCCCCGCATCGCCGCCTTCGCAAAGTCGGTGGAGTGCCTTTATTTTGCAACGCAACAGAGTCAAGCTCTGCAATGGACAGTCACATGGCGTTCAGGATGAGGCGTTCGCCATCCGCGATAGTCAGTTCGATTAACCACAAGTCGCTGTCCTGTTCCAGGCGGCGGGCCAGGTAAGAATCAAATTCCTGTTTATTATCAATATCTTGTACTTTTACTTGCGTCCATTTGCGGATGCCGTCGATTTGCGGCATGCGTTCAAATAGCGAACCAAGCCCTTGATTATCAAGAATAACGACGAGGATGGTGCCAGCGTCAGGTTCGCCCTTGTGGAGCACCATGGCAAAGCCACCGGACGCTTGTGTGCGTCGCACCAACGCAGAAACTTCGAGCGATGCGGGCAGGCGTGATTCGGTCATTCCTTGGTCAACGCGCGAGCGCGGCGGCAAGGCCCGAGGAATAACCTTCCAGCCCCGAAAGGGCGATACGCGAACGCTGGAACGTGCCGGTGCCCCGGCCCACTTCCTCGCCCTCGGCATCGATCAACCGTGATTCGGCCACCAGCACGCGCCGCCGGCCCGAAACCCAGCGCCCTTCGGCGACGATAGTTCCTCCAGAAATCGGCTTGGTGAAATGCAGGTTGAACGATGTGGTCAACAGAAATCGATCGGTTACCAGCGTGTTCGCCGCATAGAAGGCCGCATCGTCAAGCATCTTGAAATAAATCGTACCGTGCGCCGCCCCGGCAGCGTGGAAGCACGAAGGCGTCACTTCGAACGTGATGCGGGCGTGGCCTTCGCTCAGCACGTCCAGCCTGGATTCGAAAAGCGTATTCACCGGTGCCGAAGCGTAAAGCCCCTCGAGCGCGCGCCAGTGAAACTGCGCCGCATCGGGCACGGAACGGCGCCGCGCGGCACCCGCCTCAGGCGGCGTCGCGGTCGATGACATTGACGAGCAGCGCGTAGATAGCATCCGCACCGGGCGCGTTGGTCAGGCGTTCATGCATCCGTTCGTCGCGCATGAGGCGGGAGATCGCAGCCAGCGCCTGCAGGTGCGTGGCACCCGCCTGTTCGGGCGAAAGCAGACCAAACACACAATCCACCGGCATGCCGTCCGCAGCCTCGAAGTCCACCGGCTTTTCCAGCCGGAAGAACGCCGCGACCGGTCGCGCCAGCCCCTCCAGCCGGGCATGCGGAATCGCGACGCCTCGACCGAAGCCGGTGCTCCCCAGCGTTTCGCGTTCCTCGATCCGTTCGAGCACATGGGGCGTATCAAGCATATAGACCGACCCGAAGCACTGCGCGAGTTCGGCCAGGATCTGCAGCTTGGATTCGGCGCGAACAATACGCACCGCTTGGGGGTCGATTGAAAAAAGAGCCGTCATGGACTGAAAATTGCCGCAACGTGCCGATGGCACGGAAAAATGGTGTCGGCCCAATGCGCTCGAAACCCGCGCCGCGCAAGCACCGAATCGCCAGTGGGCGGTCCGGCGCTTGCGCTGTTCGGCCGTTAGTTGGTCGGTTCGACCCATCCGATTGACCCGTCACCTCGGCGATAGACCATGTTGTGCGTGCCGGTTCCCGCATTCTTGAACAACAACGCATTCGTGTTGCGCAGATCGAGCATCATGACCGCGTCCGAAACAGTCGCGGTCGGCACGTCGACGCGGGTTTCAGCGATCACCAGCGGCGCATCCGCAGGCTCCTGGTCTTCCACTTCCTCCACGACGAACACGGTGTAGGCAGCGTCTTCCTCCCGCCGGGCGTGATCGGCCTGGTCCTGCCGAGCCTTGATCCGACGCTTGTAGCGGCGCAGTTGCTTTTCGATCTTCTCTGCCGCCTGATCGAGCGACACATGCGGTTCCTGCGAGACGGCGCTGCCCTTCAGGATCAGGCCCTGCGTCACATGGGTCACGATATCGCATCGGAAACCGCCGTGCGGAGCCTTGCCCAACGTCACGTGCGACGACAGTGCCTTGGAGAAATGCTTGTCGACGATCGTCGTCAACCTGTCGCCGGCATGGCTTTCGAAGGCGGCGCCAGTTTCGACCTGGTGACCCGAAACGCGAATGTCCATGTGTCTATTCTCCTTGGTTTTGGGCAACTTGCCGTGTCCGCGATTTAAGGTCGCGACCAGAGCGCATCGCCGAAACCCGCCATGAATGCGGCATGGCGGGCTAATTCCGCTTCGCTAGCGGCATGGGGCCGGGGTGCGCGGAATATGCGGGTGATGGTGGTGGCGGTGGCGACCAGAATGGCATCTTGCCCCACCTCTTGTTCGCCAGCCCGTTCGGGTGCCAGTTCAAGGCCGATCTGCCGGCCCCCCATCAGTTCTACGTAGAGCTGTGCCAGCAACTCGGCATCGAGCAGCGCGCCGTGTTTGGTGCGGTGGCTGCGGTCGATGCCGTAGCGGCTGCACAGCGCATCAAGACTCAGCTTTGCGCCCGGATGCTTGCGACGCGCGATGGCGACGGTATCGACCATGCGGTCCCGGCTTACCGCCTCCATTCCGCAGATTGCCAGCTCGGCGTTGAGGAACCCGAAATCGAACCCGGCATTGTGCGCCACTAGCGGCGCATCGCCGAGAAAATCGATCAGTTCAGTCGCGCGGCTGCGGAACAGCGGCTTGTCGGCCAGGAACCCGATCGACAATCCGTGCACGGCCTCGGCCTCGGATGGCATATCGCGTTCGGGGTTGAAATAGGCGTGGAACACGGCACCTGAAGGCACCCTATTGACCATCTCGATGCAGCCAATTTCCACGAGCCGGTCGCCGCTTCGCGGGTCAAGTCCGGTCGTCTCGGTATCGAAAACGATCTCACGCATTCCCGGTACGTTGGACCTGCCTTTGACTGCTGGCAAGGGCTTCGGACCAAATCAGCGCGGGTTTTTTTCCCTCAGTTCGCGTAACAGGGCGTTGACCTCGGCGCGCGTCTCTTCAAGCGTAACACCGGTATCGATCACGAAGTCGGCTGCTGCCCGCTTCTGCGCGTCAGGCACCTGCAGGCCCAGGATGTGGGCGAACTTTTCCGGGTTCATCCCCGGCCGTGCCAAAACTCTTGCACGCTGAATATCGGCCGGGGCAGAGACCACCACGACCGCGTCCAGCCCCTCGCGATGCCCCTTTTCGAACAGCAGCGGAATGTCGAAAACCACCAGCGCCTCTCCAGAGTGCTCGATCAGGAAGGCTTCGCGCAAGGCTGCGACCGCGGGGTGAACGATCGCTTCCAGCCGCCTCAGCGCTGCCTTGTCGCCAAAGACACGGGCACCGAGTTCCTGCCGGATCACGCCATCCGGCCCGGTCGTGCCGGGAAATGCCACCTCGATCGCGGGCAGCAAGGGACCGCCCGGTCCCTGCAACTTGTGCACTGCGGCATCGGCATCGAAAACGGGCACACCGCGTTCTCGGAACATGGCGGCCACGGCAGATTTGCCCATGCCGATCGAGCCGGTCAGGCCCAATATGAAAGGCCGGGTCATACCGTAAGCCGTGCCCGCAGGTCCGCATCGGCGGCCCCGCGTGGTGGATTGGCGCCAAAAAAGCGCCGGAACGCAAAGTCCGCTTGCCCGATCAGCATGGAAAGTCCGTCTATTGTTTGTCGGCCCGTCGCCCGTGCCGCCTTGAGGAAATCGGTATCGAGCGGCGACGTCACGATATCATAGACCACGCTGCCCGGTGGCGCATGGCTGAAATCGAACGCCAATGGCGGCTGCCCGGCCATGCCCAGCAGGCTGGCATTGACCACCAGGTCGAGGCAATCATTACGATCGTCGAATTCGAAATCGGTCGGATCGGCAAAATGCGCGATATCGACAGCGTAGTGCTCGCCTTCAGGGTCTAGCTCGTCAAGCACGGCGCGAGCCTTTTGCGGATCACGTCCCGCAAGAACAATCACCATTTTCTCACCGGCCAGCGCCGCCACGATAGCGCGCGCCGCGCCACCAGTGCCCAGCACCCGCGCCATGCGGAAATAGTGCACTCGGTCGAGCAAAGGTCGCAGCGGCTCAAGAAAGCCCGGCGCATCGGTGTTGTAGCCGACCAGTTCGCCGCCTTCAGGCACCACCGTATTCACCGCCCCGATCCGCGCCGCGAGAGGATCGAGCCGGTCGAGCAGCGGCATAACCGCCTGCTTGTGCGGCATCGTCACATTGCATCCCCGCCAATCCGCATCCCCTCGCCGCCCGGCGAAGAAGTCAGCAAGGCCGCCGGATAAAACATGCGTCGCGCAATAATCCGCATCGATCCCCAGCCGTTCCAGCCAGAACTCATGAATCGCGGGCGATTTGGATTGCGCGATCGGATCGCCGATCACTTCGGCAAATGGCTTGCTCACCCGACCAGCTCGCCCTCTGCGCGCAGGGCCGCCAGCACGGCCAGCAATGGCATGCCCAGCACGGTGAAGTGGCTGCCCTCGATATGATCGAACAACTGCACCCCCAGCGCCTCAATCCGGAACACACCGACACAGCCCGAAACGGCGGGCCATTCCCTGTCGAGATAGCTCTGGATAAAGCTGTCGGTAAGCTTGCGAACCCGCAGTTTAGCGACCTCGCAGTGACGCCACGCCGTCACCCCGTCGCGGATCAGCACGGCTGCGCTGTGGAGGTGCATCACCTGTCCGGAAAAAAACTGCAGATGCTCCACCGCCTGCTCGCGGCTCTTGGGTTTGTCGAACAGGCGCCCGCTCACTTCGACGACTGAATCCCCACCCAGCACCAGCCGCCCCGGCACACCGATCGATACGGCCAGCGCCTTGGCTTCGGCGAGAATCTTGGCGACTTCGCACCCCGGCACGCCGATCAGCTCGCGCTTCAGGTCAGCCTCGTCCACATCTGCAGTCTTCACCTCAAAAGGCACCGCAGCCGCTTCGAGCATGGCCTTGCGCGAGGCACTTTGCGAAGCAAGGATCAGCATCGGCATCGATCTTTCATATCGGCTTCGTCCCCGGCGTGGTTTCGCCGGAAGCGAGGCGTTCGTTGTACAGGTTGATCACCGCCGCCGCCGTCTCCTCGATCGAGCGGCGCGAAACGTCGATCACAGGCCAGCCGTTATCGGCAAACATGCGCCGCGCATACTGCACTTCGCGGCCCACCCTGTCGCTATCGACGTAGGCCGTCTCGGGTGCCTGATTCAAGGAAAGCAGGCGGTTGCGCCGCACCTGGATCAGCCGTTCCGGGCTCGTCGTCAGCCCAACTATCATCGGTCGGCGCAAGGCGAAGAGATTGGGCGGTGGGGGGCTTTCGATCACGATGGGGATATTGGCCACCTTGTATCCGCGATTGGCAAGGTAGATCGAAGTCGGCGTCTTGGAAGAGCGCGAAACCCCCGCAAGCACGATATCGGCCTGTTCCCAGTTTTCCCAGCCGACCCCGTCATCATGCGCGATGGTGAACTGGATGGCATCCACCCGGCGGAAATAGGCCTCGTCCATCACGTGCTGTTTGCCCGGTCGTCCGCGCGCTTCCTGCCCCAGTTGGGCTTCCAGCGCGAAAGTGACGACATCGAGAGCAGCAACACTGGGCAGGCCCAGCCCGGCACAGCGCTGCTCCAGACGCTCGCGCGTTTCAGCGTTTACCAGCGTGAATAGCACAAGTCCTGGATTGGCGGCGATTTCGCCCATGATCCGGTCGAGATGCTGTTGCGAACGCACCATTGGCCAGAAATGACGCACCACGTCGGCGTCCTCGAACTGCGCCAGCGCCGCCTTGGCGATCATTTCCAGCGTTTCACCGGTGGAATCCGATAGAAGATGCAGGTGCAGCCGCGGCATCGGGCCTCGATTCAAAGTCAAACCCGCACCCCGGGATGGGGCTGTGGACAGTGCTAGGATAAACCACGGGAGGAAACCGACGACAAGTTCCTGACCCGATCCCATGCCCGCGATCCGCATTTGCGCACACCCTTTGCGCACATGGGGACAGGCTTTCCCACAGCCTGTGGGGAACGGGTACAACTATTGCTTGCCTCCCGCGCCCGCAGAGTCGCGCCGCTCTTTTTTGTGGAGAGCGCCTGACAAATCGGGCAGAGCGCAGCCGTCCCCGATATCCACAGGGCCAACAGACTCCTTCAACCTGATTCTAAGAATCTATTTTATTATAGTTGGACAGAAGCACCTCATGGCAGGACCCCTTCTTGAAACTCTCAAGGGCGCGAACCTTTCCCGGCGTCCGGTCTGGCTCATGCGGCAGGCAGGCCGCTATTTGCCCGAATATCGCGCATTGCGGGCAGAGAAGGGCGGCTTCCTCGAACTGGTCTATGATACCGGGGCTGCGGCCGAGGTTACGCTCCAGCCGATCCGCCGCTTCGGCTTCGATGGCGCGATCCTGTTCTCCGATATCCTGATCGTGCCCTATGCGATGGGGCAGGGGCTTGAGTTCCTGGCCGGAGAAGGCCCGAAGCTTTCGCCCCGCCTGCTCGATGCCGGGCTGGAGACGCTCAGGGCCGTGCCAGAGCGGCTTTCCCCCATCTATGCGACCGTGGCTGCCGTGAAGGCAGGACTCGCGCCCCAGACCACCTTGCTGGGCTTTGCCGGCAGTCCGTGGACCGTGGCGACCTATATGGTGGCAGGCGAGGGCAGCCGCGACCATCATGAGACCCGCGCGCTGGCCTATCGCGATCCGTCCGCCTTCCAGGCGATCATCGACGCTATCGCCGATGTCACGATCGAATACCTCTCCGGTCAGGTCGCCGCCGGTGCGGAAGGCCTGCAACTGTTCGACAGCTGGGCCGGCAGCCTTGCCCCCGCCGAATTCGACCACTGGGTCATCGCGCCGAACGCGCGCATCGCATCCGAAATGCAGCGCCGCCATCCTGAAGTACCGATCATCGGCTTTCCCAAAGGGGCGGGCGAAAAGCTTGCCGCCTATGCGCAAGGAACGGGCGTGGATGCCGTCGGCGTGGATGAGACCATCGATCCCGTCTGGGCCGCGAAAAACCTGCCGGCCAACCTGCCGGTGCAGGGTAACCTCGATCCGCTGCTGTTGCTCGCCGGCACCGAAGATCTCGAACGCCGGACGCTACA
>Ga0163162_10008236_pt1 | contig 10175 bp, 9 predicted proteins | sample S55metaG_FD_115310 | JGI IMG/M metagenome (GOLD analysis project Ga0163162, IMG submission 115310) | Switchgrass rhizosphere microbial communities from Kellogg Biological Station, Michigan, USA - S5-5 metaG | ecosystem: Host-associated > Plants > Roots > Rhizosphere > Soil | place: USA: Michigan...
TAAATTGAAAAAATTATCAATGGGTTTTTCATTTACTTGCTGATATGCATGCCTACCCTCGTAAAGTAAGGGTACTACTGCTTTATCTTTAACCGCTTTATCTACAGTATAATCATCAATTAATTTACCGAATTTACTTAAGGTACTTTTGTCTTTTTTGAAAAGCGGTGTGCCGGTAAATGCAATAAAGCAGGCATTAGGCATACTTTTTTGCATATCGATATTAAAGGTGCCATGTTGGGTACGGTGGCCTTCGTCAACTAATACAAATATGTCGGGATTTGTTAAAACATAAGGGAGTTTTTTTACTGCGGTATCAAACTTATTAATAATGGTTGTAACTACAGCATTACTGCTACTTTGAAGTAAATCAACCAGTCGTTGCCCTGTGCTTGCATTTTCTACAAACATGCTGCATTTTCTGAATGTCCCGGTAATTTGCTCATCAAGATCCGTACGATCGGTAACAAGCACTATTTTAGGGTTAAGAATGGTTTTTTCTAATGCTATGGCCTGTGCCAGCATTACCATGGTAAGTGATTTGCCGCTACCCTGGGTGTGCCATATCACGCCACCTTTTCTTCGCCCGTCTTCAAGCCGGGTAATTTGCTTCATGGCTTTTTTTATGGCAAAAAATTGCTGATAGCGGGCAGTCTTCTTTTCCGCATTATCAAATAATACAAAACTGTAAGTAAAATCGAGTAATCGTTGCGGGCTGCACAGGCCAAAAAGGTATTCGTCCTGAACGGCGGGCAGAATTGATTTTTTTTCCAGCAGATCAAAGTATTGGCGCACATATTTAAACCTGTCGCCAAATAATTTATCTTTTTGTTCGATACTTAATGGTGTGTTGCGTAATGCTGTTAATTCAGTGCGATAAAGCTCTTCCTGTTGCCTGTTTTCAAATTTTTCTTCCCAGTGGGCCCAGAATTTTTCGGTTGTAGCGTTGGTAGCGTATTTGCCCTCGTTGCAACTAATACTTAAAAGTGTTTGCGCATAGGCATATAGGTGCCTTATGCCGTCTTCCTGCTGGCTGCGTAGTTGCTGGCTTATGGCCTGGTATAAGGGGTCTTTAATGTCCGGTCGTTTGCATTCAATAATGCATAGGGGAATGCCGTTTACAAATAGCACGATATCGGGCCTGTAATGCTCTTTGCTTGTGCTGCGCATTACACTATATTCTTCGGTTACATGAAAAACATTGTTGGTGATATCTTCCCAATCAATATACTGCATGGTGAAGCTTCTTTTATCGCCATCAACCGTTTGCTCAAGGGCTTTACCAAGTGTTATTAGGTTGTAAGCGGTTTCACTTGCAGCAATGTAGCCCTCGTTCATAGGCAGGTCCTTCAATGCCTGGATGCCATTTTCGATATTGAAATCGTTGAAGAACGTGGTGCGTGTTGAACTGATCCGGGGCGAATTGATAGTTTTAAGCTGCTCGCGCAGGATGCCATCGAGTAAAACGTTAGTAGTTTTATTTCCGCGTAGTGCCAAAGCTTCGTCGGGCGATAAATACGTGTAACCCAGGTTTTGCAATAACTGCAATGCCGGGATTTGACTTATATGATCTTCTTTAAAGCTTGGCGTTTCCATAATTGTTTATTTTTTCTTTTTTCCTTTAGTTTCCTTCAGTACATTTTTGTCGTCAATGTTGAATTTTCGTTGAATCTTTTTCAAATCCTCATGGGCCGGAAGGTTTTCGGGTTTAATGCCTCTTTTTAAAAGCATTTCACGCACGGCCGCGCTGTTGTCAACATGCTCACGTTCAATAGAATTGTGCCCTTTTAAATCTTTGCTTTGTACATTGAGACCAGTCATCTCAGCAGCAAAGTCTTTAGCTTTGATACTGATGGTGGGCAGGAAATCAGCAAGAGGACGATTTTCGGGCATCCCCATTTTCTTTTTTAGTTGTTGGGTAGAAAGCTTGAATAAAGCCTGATCACCTTTTGAGCGAATAACCGCGAAGCCCTGGTTATCAACGCCGCGTTCGTAAAGGATACCGGAAAGTTGTTTTTCTGTTTGGCTGAGTTTTTCGCGTGCTTTTACCCTTTCATAGTCCAGCAGGCGTTGCTCAATAATTTCGGCACGGCGGGTTTGTACAGCGAAATAGTTTTGAGCAAAAGCGATTTGCGGTTTACGGCTGTCGCCGTTTTGGGCTACCAGGTAACAGGCGTAACGGGTAAGAGCCATATCGCCAATCTCCTTTTCGGCGTTTTTAGGCATCGCGATCGTTTTCCTGACGTCAGGAAAATGATCGGCGGGATTCTCACCGGCGGCATTGCATGATTCTTTGGCTTTTTGAATTACCTTTTCAAAATTCTCCCATTTGCTGTAGCCTAATAGCACCTGCAAATCGCGCGCGCTCCAGCACTCAATGCCCTCTATTTCGGTAGCGGCCGACTCAAACATGCCAAACAGCTCCAGTATCTCCTCGGTTTTCATATTTCAATTGGTTTTAATCTTTTTTTGCCTGTAAGTAATTGCTGCATTATCCCCCGTTTTTGCGCTTTTAATTTCTCAGCCTTGGCTTTTAATAATTGGATCTCCTGATCGGCGGTTTGAAGGATGTTGGCGATGGCTGTTTGTTCTTCAAAACCCGGAATATTAATTGTTAAATTAAAAAAATCGGTTGGAGTAACATTTAATAATCCATGTGCTCGGCCGCCTTCGTGGGCAATTTTCATCAAGCCTTTTTCCAAGGCTCCAGATTCAAAATAGTGCTCAAAGAAATCTCCTGAATTATCGTCTTGATTGATTAGTTTAAAACATATATAAAGTGTGGTCACTACGGCCTCATCAAAGCTATTTAAACGCTTAGTGGCTCCCCATGGATAGCCGTTTGAATAACTTTTATTATAGCAAAACTCACCATGTTTTACTAAAAAATAATTAGTTAAAATATCACTTGCTATTGTCTTATTGAAAAAATCCTCTTGTTTAACAAATCCCCGTTGTGCTGATATCGTGACAACGTTTAGGCTGTTTTTAATATTTTTTCTTGTTACTCGACCAAAAACATCTCGTAGTCGTACGCTTGACCATTCTTTATCGAAACCTTTTACTCTCTTTTTACCCGTGAGTAATTGTTGCATTAATGCCTTTTTCTGAAACTCTTTTTTTGAAATAAAATGATTTAATTTATTTATAACGTTCTCTATTGAACTGATTGATGAGGCTACGGCTTTTTGTTCAGGTAGTTTAGGTAGCGGAATTATCAATGATTTCAAATCGCTGGAGTATATGTGAACTACAGAATTACCTTGTCCCAATTTTCTCTTTTGTTTTTTGATGAAATCAGTTTCAAGTAAATATGATAAGTATTCAGGATTAACTAATTCGTTGGGCGATAAAATAATGATGTCGCCTCCTGCAAAGGCTTCTTCGTGATTTAAATATGCAACACATTTTCCAATTTCTTCAATGGTCTCACCAGACCCTGCAAAAAGTAAGTCGCCATAATTTATTTTTTTACTTTCTTTTGCTACCGTCTCACTAATAAAAGATCTAAATTCCTTAACTATATAATTATACGAGGTGTAAATTTCTCCGTACCGAATACAGGCAATGCCCGCTTTCTCCACTTGGTCTTTTAATATTCCTTTACCTTTTGAAAAAACTCCAAGATTCCCAAGCTCATGTAAATCCCAGCCCTCCGGTATTTCCTTAATCACTTTACTCATAGTCTGCATCGAAATAATTAATCCATCAACTCCTTTAAGTAGGCCGCCATTTTAGCCTGAACTTCTTTAAGTTCGTCTTCCAGCAGCTCAATTTCCTTTTGCACCGCGGCAATATCTATTTCGGGGTCTTCTTCAAAAGTGTCTACATAACGGGGGATGTTCAGGTTAAAGTCGTTTTCCCTAAGCTCTTCGGGTTTGGCTACATAGCTGTATTTTTCTTTAACAATGCCGGACTGTAAAAGGCCCTGGTTAAAGCGCTGGTAGGTATCAACTATAGTTTCAATATCTGCAGGCCGTAATACATTCTGGTTTTTGCCGGGCTGGTACTCCTTACTTGCATCAATAAATAAAACGTTTTTATTTTCGGCCTTTGCCCTGTTAAAAATAAGTATGGCGGCAGGTATGCCAGTGCCAAAAAACAGGTTGGCCGGTAAACCGATCACTGCTTCAAGCAAATTTTCTTCGATGGTTTTTTGTCGGATTTTGCCCTCACTGCTTCCGCGGAAAAGTACACCGTGCGGTACTATTACACCCACTTTGCCCCGGTCTTCATAAGTGGTTTCAATCATGTGCGAGATGAAGGCCCAGTCGCCTTTGCTTTTAGGGGGGATGCCGCGCCAAAAGCGGTTATATTTATCGGTTTCCGGATCATAACTGTTAGCCGCCCGGTTTTCTTCTTTATCATCAACTTTGCCCCATTTGTCAAGACTGAATGGCGGATTTGCCACTACAGTATCAAAGCGCATTAACAGGTCGCCCTCTTTTAATTTAGGGTTGCGTATGGTATCGCCCCAGCGAATAGTAGCATTATCAAAACCATGCAAAAACATGTTCATTACGGCTAAAGCCCAGGTACTTCCGTTGGCTTCCTGTCCGTATAAAGAGAAATTATCCGATCCTACTTCCTTGCCTGCTTTGATCAGTAATGAAGCCGATCCGCAGGTTGGGTCACAGATCCTTGCGCCGGGTTTTGATTTGGTGAGTTTAGCCAGCAAGGTGGATACCTCGCCGGGTGTATAAAATTCGCCGGCTTTTTTACCGGCATCGCTTGCAAAGTTTGATATTAAAAATTCATAAGCGTCGCCAATAATATCATTTTTCTCCAGATGAGAGGGGGTAAGGTCAATTTTGTTAAAATCGATCAGCAGGTTTGTAAGCCTTGTTTTTTTATCCCTGGCATCGCCCAGGTTACTGCTGTTAAAACTAATGTTGCGGAATATGCCACTGCCGTCCTCACTGCCTAATTTCTCGCGGTTTGCCTCTTCAAGATCGTTCAGTGCAATGTCTATCAGTTCGCCAATGTTGGTGTTATTACGGTGAAGATATAAATAATCAAAGCTGCTGTTTTCGGGCAGGTTGAACCGTTCCGTTTTCATAGCTCGTTCCGTACGTTCAATATCGCCTTTATAATGCTCAAAATGTTTTTGATAAATATCTTTATTTACATCACTCACATACTTTAAAAACAGCATGGTTAAAATATAATCTTTATACTGGCTCGGATCAATCACCCCGCGAAAGGTATCGCATGCTTTCCAAACCATTTGGTTAATCTCTTTTTGTGTTATTTTACTCATGTTATTTTTTAATTGACTGTAGTAATTGTTGTTGCAGGAGGTTTTCCCTGGTTAACTCAATACGGGTTCTTAGTGTTCTTTCGTCCTTTCGCAATTCGTCAAGTTTAAGGATTGTTTCCTGCTTTTTAATATCGGGTATAAAAACGGGTAAATCTTTAATTGATCTGATGGTAAGCGAAAGAATATCAGTTCCGCGGGATTGGTCTTTAAAAAAAAGCTGTGTTTGCGGATGGTTAAGGTACCAGCATAAAAATTCGGGCATTAATACCGTTTGATCAAAAATGCGGATAACAATGAAGGTAGAGGAAGCTATAGCTTGCTTAATGATACCTTTATAATGTACAGCGAAGTTGCTGCTTCCTTTGCCGGCTAAAAGAACATCGCCCGGTATCAGTAAATGTTTTTGAAGGTCATAGTTGTATATTATTTCTGGTTTAACCAACGGATCAAAGTCGCCGTTGTTAAAATGATTGGCTTGTATAAAATAAACTTCTCCTTCATAATCAGGTTTTAAGTAAATGCCTGAAATAAGTTTGGCAATATGGCTAAGCTGTTTTTTCAAAATTATTTAAGTATCTGTTGTACAAAAATAGGCAGAAGCGAATGTTAATCCAAGGGATTTGTAAAAAAAATTAAGTACATGATGTACAAAACTCAGGGCGGCGTGATATAAATTAGGCTTTGATGAATATTTTGGAATTTGAAAGTTAAAAGCTAATGCTTATTTGTTAATAATGCTTATTCCCTTTTACAAATCATCATCCTGCGTTAAAAGAAAAAGCTTGTCATTGTTGATAATGCTTATCTTTTTGCCATTGGTACTGATCAGTTGTTCCTGTATCAATTCATTAACCACCCTGAAAACGGTTTCATAAGTAGCGCCGGCGTATGAGGCCAGGTCCTGGCGGGTAAGTTCTACATCAATATGGCCATCGGGGTTTGTACCAAATTGGTCTTTCAGGCTTATAAGCGCCTGGGCTACGCGGCCTTTTACCGGCATATGTGCAAGGTTGCGCATTTTGCGTTCGGCTTCCTGCAGTTCATCGGCAAAAAATAACATTAATTGGTAAGTGAACTGAGGATTTACTTTTAAAGTAGCCTCAAAAAACTCCATATCAATGTAGCATATAATGCCGGCCTCCAAAGCGGTTGCCGAAATAGGGTAGTGGGTGGCATGTTTACCCAGTACGCGATGGCCAAAAATGGCTCCTTTGTTAGCAAAGCGGATAATAAGCTCTTTATCGGCCCCCCATTTTTTATGAACTTTTACATTGCCTTCATAAACAAAGTAAATCCCTTTCACCGGGTCGCCTTCACTGAAAATAACCTGCCCCTTTTTTACGCTAAAGTTTTTTTTGTTGGCTGCAATTGCCGGCAGCCATTCTTTTATACAACCCTTACATAAAAAACAGGTGTTATTATCGCACTGGATATTTCTTTTCATTCAAATCTTTGTCAATCAGTCAACGTCTGTTGTAAAAATATCAATGAAAATTGTATTTTTTGTTAAAATATTGAAATTTTTATAATGTTTTTTTGATGATTGTTGATTTTTGGTGTTTTTGTTGTGTTCTGTTGAGGGTTAAAACGTGGGTAAGTTGATTTTTTTTATTCGTTATGCATTTATGAAATGCTTTTTTTAGATAGAGATGAGCTTTTGTTGTTTAAATTGATTTTTAAATTAAGTAGTTGTAGCTGTTTGCCTGTTTTTAATGAAAACTAAAGACTGGATGTACGAGGCTTCTTATATTATCCCATTCTTTACAGCAAACATTACCAGGCCTGCGGTATTGCGTACGCCAACCTTATCTATTAGCCGTTGCCTGATGCCTTCAACAGAGCGTGGGCTAAGAAAAAGCTGTTGTCCCATTTCGTTGGCTGTTTTTTCGGCACAAATCAGTTTTAACACATCCTGTTCCCGTTCGGTGAGCTCAACGCCCTCTTTAAACGAGGGCTTGATGTTGCCCTTCATTACCAGTTTTTTTAATAATGCGTTACTTACAATATTGTTAAAGTAGTAGCCTGTTTCGTGTACCGAATATATTGCTTTCCTGATCTCTTCAGCTTCGGCATTTTTTAACAGGTAGCCGTTGGCGCCAATCTCCATTAAGTGGATCACAAACTTTTCGTCGTCGTACATGGTCACCACTAAAATTTTCATATCAGGATATTTCTTTTTGATGACCTTGGTAGCCTCCATGCCGTCCATAACAGGCATTTTAAGGTCCATGATAATCACATCGGGCATATCGGTTTCTATACCCTTTATCAGGTCTTCACCATCTGCGGCTTCGAGCATTACTTCCAGGTTCTCATCCTGGGTAAGGCCAATTTTAAGGCCGTCTCTGTATATGGTGTAGTCATCGGCTATGGCAATTTTTATAGGTTTCATCGCCTTTTATTTTGAAGTGTTATAATGGTTAAATTGTAGTTGCCCGGGGGATACTGATGTTAATGTAGTATCCTTCGGGTTTGTAATTAAATGATACTTCGCCTTTTAATAAAATAATACGGGTTTGGATGGCCTTCAGGCCAAGGCCCTGTTTATTAAATTTCAGTTCTTCGTATTGGGCATGGCTTAATCCTTTTCCGTTATGAAAAATGCTGATGTTCAAAGCATCCTGATTGTAAATGGATGTAATATGTATTTTTTGTGGCCTGGCGTGTTTAAGTATGTTGTTCATTAACTCCTGTACCATACGGTATATGCTGATATCATTTTCATTGGTTTGGGTTGTATATGAATCATCAAGATCTGTGGTAATAAATATGAGGTCGTTATTGGTTATTTTTTCGGTAAAATGCCTGATCGCTTCATTTAGCCCAAACTCCTTCAGGATACTTGAATGCAGGTTGTGCGAAATGCCGCGCACCTGTTTAATAGCCATGTCAAGCAGTTCTTGTCCTTTCTCATATCTTGGCTCGTTATTTTTATCAATAACGTTGATCTTCACACCCTGTAAATGCAGTTTTGAAGCCGATAAAATAGCGCCAACCTCATCATGCAGCTCTTCGGCAATACGGTGGCGTTCTGTTTCCTCACTGCGTACAGCCGCTTCAATCAGCTGATTTTGCTGGGTTTGATGCAGCTTTTGTATTTTTTGCTGGTACTGGTATTTCTTACGCTGAAAAAATATAAAAATGAGTAAGATACTTGCGAATAAGGAAAGCATAACCGCAATGCCCATAAAGAGCAGGAGCCTGATATCGTCATTCGTTTGTTTCATACAACCCCTTCGCTATAAATACACATAAAACGGTATACGTGAAATTGTGGATGCTCCACAGGCTTATGGCAAAATTATGCAGGCGTATGGTGAGTTCATTATACAGCAAAAAAATGAAAAAGTTTACCGTGTAGTAAATGCCCAGGCCGGTAACTACCCAAAAATCGGGTTGTTTCCTGCCAGGTTCTTCGTCCTCAGTTATTTTAAACAGGTAATACTGCATACAATAAAACATCATAATTACTGCCTCAAATGATAGTAATCTGCTGCTCAGTTGCCCGTAATCAAAAAAGTTTTGATAAAGGGTGAAATTGATAAGCACAAGCCCTAAAAAAATATACGGAACTATCCTTTTGGTTTTGGATAGAAACTGTTGGTTTAGTTTTATAAAAAAGGAGCTGAACAATAACAGCCTGATTATGGAGTGAACGTTGTACAGGTAATTGTTGGTGTTAAATGGGCGCGGTATTATTGTTTTAAGCTTCCATATCACATCAATAGTTACGTTAATTGCCAATGCTGTCCATAAATAAATAACGACAGGTTTATTAAACGCAGGCTGTTTTTTCTTTAAACAAAGAATGGCCAGTGGAATGAGCAGTGCCCAAACCTCCGACCAGTCAGATATGCCTTCAATTAGCTGTTCCACTATGCAACAGTTTTAGCCAAAATTACATTTTTGCCGGAGGTGATGGGTTTGAATCGATATCTTTTGTATCTGTATCGGCATAATTAATGTACTTGCCATTTTTTACCAGGCCTATAGCATAAACAAGGTGCTGATTTGAAGCCAGTATCTTAGGCGTAAAAACAAGGTAATCATAATCGCGCTTTCCTCCGGCATCGGTAGATATTACGGCTATTATAGCTTTTTTGGTAAGGTATGTATTACCTAAAACTACAGGGCCTGTTAAGTTAACCAGCGTATCCTTTGCAACAGCCAGTGTATCGGGGTGCAGCGGGTTAAGGTAGTTTCCGGCTGTATCAAGAATGTAGGATACAAGCTGGTATGGCTTTTTAGCATCATCAACCTGGGGGCTGTAAAACTGGAAAATGAAACTGTCGGTTGTTGAGGAATCGAGCCAGTGATTAACCTGGGCAGCAGTGTACTTTACCTGGGCAAATTTGGTAGCCTGTTTGCATGATGTCATGGCAAAAAACAAGCAAATAATAGCCGCGGCAGTAATTGGTCTGAATAAGTTAAGAGGTTGTTTTTTCATGATATTATAGGTTTAATATGCAGGTAATATAGGTGTATTATTTGTATTTTATGTTGATTGCGGTGAATTATATAAGTGAGAAATTATTTATACTACTGTGAAAAAATTTCTCACTAATTATTTATTGTTCGCGTCGTTTTCTGTGTGTTTTCTTATGAGGCAAAGTTAATAAGTGTGAAATTGTGTGAAAGGGTGTTTTTATGGTTTGTATACGTATAAATACTTATTTTTTTTATTCGGTATTTATTCTCTAATAAGGCGGTATAAATAAGTGGAGGTTTGTATTGCGATAAGCAAAAAAGAAAAACCGGTTAAGAAGCGCTTCGGTCTTTTTTGCTTTGAGCCAAGGAGCTAACCCGAAAATCCTTTAAAGAGTAGGGGCATTTATTTATCCTAATAACCCTTTTAGTCATGGCAATTAACAGTGAATTTCTCTCCACCTCGCAGGAGATCATCAACATCCAGGTA
>Ga0163162_10008237_pt1 | contig 10175 bp, 9 predicted proteins | sample S55metaG_FD_115310 | JGI IMG/M metagenome (GOLD analysis project Ga0163162, IMG submission 115310) | Switchgrass rhizosphere microbial communities from Kellogg Biological Station, Michigan, USA - S5-5 metaG | ecosystem: Host-associated > Plants > Roots > Rhizosphere > Soil | place: USA: Michigan...
AGCAAAGAAAGTAACTGCCGCCCCGCACAGGGGCGAGCTAATAGACCGCGAACAAAGCAAGTTTCATAGAGGCCGAAGTGCATCAAACGGTGTAGAAGCCCGAACCCCAAGCCCCATCGGCCAAATAGTAGACCGATAGGAAATCAGGTTCACAGGAAGCGCAAAAACATCAAACGGTGTAAACGTAAACCCAACAAAGACTTGTCCGCGGAAGCAATGAAATGAAGATCAAGGTACTCGGTTCGTCGGCTGGCGGAGGCTTCCCGCAGTGGAACTGCAACTGCCGCAATTGCGATGGTGTCCGCCGCGGCACGCTCAAGGCCACACCACGCACGCAATCCTCGATCGCGGTCAGCGACAACGGCACCGACTGGCTCCTCGTGAACGCGTCCCCCGACATTCTCGCGCAGATCGCCGCGACCCCCGAATTGCAACCGGCACGGCGCGCGCGCGACAGCGGCATCGCCGCCGTGCTCACGATGGACGCGCAGATCGATCACGTCACCGGCCTCCTGATGCTGCGCGAGCGCGACACGCCGCTGCCGCTTCATGTCACCGATTCCGTGTGGCAAGACCTGTCGACAGGCTTCCCCGTCACGTCGATCCTCTCGCACTACTGCGGCATCGAACGCCATCGCATCGCGCTCGACGGCAACGCACTCACGGTGCCCGCGCTGCCTCGCGTGCGCATCGACGCGCTGCCGCTCGCCAGCAAGGCGCCGCCCTATTCGCCGCACCGCGAGGCACCCGAGCGCGGCGACAACATCGGCCTGGTTTTCACGGATGCGTCCTCGGGCAAGCGCGCGTTCTATGCGCCGGGTCTCGGCGCGATCGAGCCGCACGTGTACGAAGCCATGTCGGATGCGGACCTGATCCTCGTCGACGGCACGCTCTGGACCGACGACGAAATGATCCGCCTCGGGCTCTCGAAGAAAACGGGCGCCGACATGGGGCATCTCGCGCAGACAGGCGCGGGCGGCATGATCGAAGTGCTCGACTCGATCGACCGCCCGAACGTGCGCAAGGTGCTCATCCATATCAACAACACGAATCCGATCCTCGTCGAGGACGGCCCCGAACGGCGCATGCTGGCGGAACACGGCATCGAGGTCGCAAGCGACGGCATGGCATTCGAACTATGAACGGAGACCCATCGATGACGAGCGCGACGGACAACGCGAAACCCGCCTGGACCCGCGAGGAGTTCGAGGAACAACTGCGCGCAAAGGGCACCGCGTACCACATCCACCATCCGTTCAACGTGAAGATGAACAGCGGCGGCTGCTCGCGCGAGCAGATCCGCGGCTGGGTCGCGAACCGCTTCTACTACCAGATCAACATTCCGCTGAAGGACGGCGCGATCCTCTCCAACTGTCCCGATCGCGCGACGCGCCGCCGCTGGGTGCTGCGCATCCTCGATCACGACGGCTATGGCGACCAGGAGGGCGGTATCGAAGCGTGGGCGCGGCTCGGCGACGCGGTCGGCCTCACGCGCGACGAACTGTGGTCGCTGAAACTCGTGACGCCGGGCGTGCGCTTCGCGGTCGACGCATACGTGAACTTCGCGCGCCGCGCGCCGTGGCAGGAAGCCGTGTGCTCCTCGCTCACCGAGATGTTCGCGCCACAGGTTCACAAGGACCGCCTCGCGAGCTGGCCCGAGCACTATGCGTGGATCGAGCCCGAAGGCCTCGCGTATTTCCGCTCGCGCATCACGCTTGCGCAGCGCGATGTCGAGCACGGCCTCGAAGTGACGCTCGAACATTTCAGGCGGCGCGACGAGCAGGAGCGCGCGCTGGAGATTCTGCAGTTCAAGCTCGACATCCTCTGGACCATGCTCGATTCGATAGAAAAGGCCTTTCCCCAATGACCGAGAGCGCCATGAACGAAAACGAAGCGCATCGCCCGAAGCTGAGAAAGCTGTTTCGCCTGCAATGGGAACCGGCTCAGGACGCGCACGTCCTGCTGTATCCCGAGGGCATGGTGAAGCTGAACCAGAGCGCGGCGCAGATTCTCCTGCGCTGCGACGGCACGCGCGAGTTGCCCGCGATCGTCGCCGACCTCGAGCAGGCGTTCAACGCGACGGGGCTCGATGCCGACGTGCGCGCGTTCATCGCCGGCGCGCAATCGCGCGGCTGGCTGGAGTAACAGCATGACCGATCTCTCCCAACCCGTTGCCGCAGCAGAATCCGAAGCACAGCCGGCCGGCGTCGCGCCGCCGCTGTGGCTGCTCGCGGAACTGACCTACCGCTGCCCGCTGCATTGCGTGTTCTGTTACAACCCGGTGAACTACACGGATCACAGCAGCGAGCTCGACACCGCGCAATGGATCGACGTGCTGCGCGAGGCGCGCGCGCTCGGCGCGGCGCAGCTCGGCTTTTCGGGCGGCGAGCCGCTTTTGCGCGACGACCTCGAAGTGCTCGTGTCCGAAGCGCGCAAGCTCGGGTTCTATACGAACCTCATCACTTCGGGGATCGGTCTCACCGACAAGCGGCTCGACGCGCTGAAGGACGCGGGGCTCGACCATATCCAGCTGTCGTTTCAGGACTCGACGCAGGAGCTCAACGATTTCCTCTCCAGCACGCGCACGTTCGAACTGAAGAAGCGCGTCGCCGAGGCGATCAAGGCGCACGGCTTTCCGATGGTGCTCAACTGCGTGCTGCATCGCTACAACCTGCCGCACGTCGACAAGATCATCGACATGGCGCTCGCGATGGGCGCCGAGTACCTCGAACTCGCCAACACGCAGTATTACGGCTGGGCGCACACGAACCGCGCGCAGCTGATGCCCACCGCCGAACAGCTGAAGGAAGCCGAAGCGGTCGTCGAGCGCTACCGGCGCGAGATCGGCGAGCGGTGCAGGATCTTCTTCGTCGTGCCCGACTATTTCGAGCGCCGGCCGAAGCGCTGCATGAACGGCTGGGGATCGGTGTTTCTCGGCATCGCGCCCGACGGCGCCGCGCTGCCGTGCCACACGGCGCGCTCGCTGCCGGGCCTCACGTTTCCGAACGTGAGAGACATGTCGCTGCGCGAGATCTGGTACGAAAGCGATGCGTTCAACCGCTTTCGCGGCTTCGACTGGATGAAGGAGCCGTGCCGCAGTTGCGACGAAAAGACGATCGATCTGGGCGGCTGCCGCTGCCAGGCGTATCTGCTGACACAAGACCCGGCGAATGCGGACCCGGTTTGCGACAAGTCACCGCATCACGAAAGCGTGATCCGCGTCGTGCGCGCCGCCGCGGCACGCGAGGCGAACGAGCAGCCCGTCCTCTTCCGCAACGACGCGAATTCACGGCGCCTCGCGGCCACGCACGACGACGACGACCCCACGCAAGGAACGCGCAAATGACGACCGCCAACATCTCCGTGCTGCTCGTGGACGATCACGCCGTGGTGCGCGAAGGCTACCGGCGCCTGCTCGAACTGAGCCCCGACGTGCGCGTCGCGGGCGAAGCCGCCGACGCCGCACAGGCCTATCAGCGCTTCTGCGCATTGCAGCCGGACGTCGTCGTCATGGATCTGGCGCTGCCGGGCGCGAGCGGCATCGAGGCGATGCGCAGGATGCTCGCGCGCGAGCCGGACGCGAGCGTGCTGATCTTCAGCGTGCACGAGGAGGCGATCTTCGTGCGCCGCGCGCTCGATGCCGGCGCGCGCGGCTACGTGACGAAGGCGAGCGCCCCCGATGTGCTCGTCGAAGCAGTGCGGTCGGTCGCGCGGCGCGTGTGCTATCTGAGCGCGGACATCTCGCAGGCGCTCGCGCTGCGCGCCGCGTTTCAGGAAGGCCCGCCCGGACGGCAGCTGTCGCCGCGTGAATTCGAGGTGCTGCGCCTGCTCGTGCAGGGCTACACGCTGCCGAGCATCGCGGAGAAGCTCGGCCTGAGTCAGAAGACGGTGGCGAACCATCAGTCGGTGATCCGGCAGAAGTTCGGCGCCGACAACGGCGTGCAGCTCGCGCAGATGGCCAACCGCCTCGGGCTTCATTTCTCCGATCTCTCCGGCAACGGCGCGTCGTCCTCGTTCGGCTCGCTCGGCTCCGGCAGCCCTGCCTGAACCGGCACGCGCGCGCAGAACAGAAAGCCGCCGCCCGGCTGGCTCGCGATGTGGAACTCGCCGCCGAGCGCTTCCACGCGCTCGCGCATGCCGATGAGGCCGAGCCCCGCGCGCGGCTTCGACAGATCCGTGCCGGGACCGTCATCGGCCATCGTGACGACGATCTCGCCTGAGCGTGCCGCGTCGCCCGGCGCGCGTACGAGGTAGATCTCCACGCGCGAACTGCGCGCGAACTTCGATACGTTCGTGAGCCCTTCCTGCACCAGCCGGTAGAGCGTGATGTTGAGCGTGTCTGCGAGGCGCGAGAAATCGCCGTCGACAGTCAGCGTGAAGCTCGCCTGCGGCAGACGCTCGCGCCAGCTTTCCACGCAATGCTCGAGCGCGGTGGGCAGCCCGAATTCGTCGAGGCCGATCGGGCGCAGCCGCCGGATCATGTTGCCGATCTGCCGGTACACGTGGCTCGCGCTCTGCATCAGCGAAAGCGCAAGCCGATGCGTCTCCGGCTCGCGCCCCGCGGACAGGTCGCGGATGCGTCCCGCGTCGAGTGAGATCGCATTCAGGTACTGGCCGAGTTCGTCGTGCAGTTCGCGCGCGAGATGCCGGCGCTCGGTCTCCTGCGCATTCATGCCCTCGCTCGCGAGCCGCCGGTTGTCGGCGAGGAGCCGCTCGGCTTCCTCTTCCAGCGCGCGGCGGTGCTGCAACTCCCGCTGCGATTCCCGATAGCGCCGCCATGCGAACCACGCGCAACCGGTGGCAAGCACGAAGAGCGTCGCCGGCAGTTCGTCGAGCTGGAAGCGCTCGGCGCTTCGCGTCCAGTGATAGGCGAACTCGCTGAAGTCGAACGTCGCGAAGAGCGCGCCCGCGAGTACGGTGATCACGACTACGCAGGCGAGGTCGCGCCGCACTGTCGAGTGCGGCGAACGGGCCCTTGCTGGCGACGGCAAAAAGTTGGATGGCATCACGAACCGATTTTACGCATGTGTCTCGCTTTCGTCGTGCTTACAAGAGCCCATTTGGGAAGGCTTCCCAGCGCGATCGGGAGAACCTCCCGGGGTCGCCCGCAACCTCCTGTGCGACGCTTTCAATCAGGGCTCTTGCAACACACAGGCCCCATACAACAATAACAGGAGACGACGATGCAGAGCATGCCGCGCAAACCATCGGGCGCGCATCCGTTCAAACCCCGAGCCTTGTTCCGGCTGTGCTGCGGCAGCGCGCTCGCGAGCCTCACCGCCACCGCCTGGGCGCAGGCCGAGCCTGCTCAGGCGGCGAGCGCAACGGAAGCGGCGGCCACCGAACTGCCGTCGATCATCGTGGTCGGCACGACGCCGCTTCTCGGTATCGGCACGCCACTCGAGAAGGTGCCGGCCAACGTGCAGACGATCCGCGGACGGGAGATCGAGCAGCAGCACGCGCCCACGATCACCGGCTATCTGGCGAACAACGCAGTGAGCGTCGACACGAACGACGCGCAGGGCAACTCCTCGCAGACCGACATCAACTATCGCGGCTTCACCGCCTCGCCGCTCCTCGGCACGCCGCAGGGGCTCTCCGTTTTCCTCGACGGCGTGCGCGTGAACGAGCCCTTCGGCGACGTGGTGAACTGGGACCTGATTCCGCAGGCGGCGATCAGCACGATCCAATTGATCCCCGGTTCCAATCCGACCTTCGGCCTCAACACGCTTGGCGGCGCGGTCGTCGTCGCGACGAAGAACGGCCGCAGCAATCCCGGCGGCAACGCCGAGGTCAGCGCCGGCTCGTGGGGCCGCAAGACGGCGCAGGTCGAACAGGGCGGCACGATCGGCAGCAACCTCGACTACTACTTCACGGCCAACGTGACGAACGACAACGGCTGGGCCGACCACAATTCGAGCCGCCTGCGCCAGGCATTCGGCAAGCTGCGCTACACCGACGCCGACACCACGATCTCGCTTTCGATGGGTGGCGCCGACAACACGCTCAACGGCTCGCAGACCATCCCGAGCTCGTTTCTCGACAACCGCAAGCAGGCGTACACCTATCCGGACACGAACCAGAACCAGGTCGGCTACCTGACCCTGTCGGGCGATCACTACTTCACGCCGAACATCGAGCTGAGCGGCAACGTGTACTACCGGCATTACCGCAACCAGAACACGAGCAGCAACGTGAACGACGAGTTCGGCACCGTCGAGGACGACGGCGACATCGATACGGTGCAGGCCACCAACGACCAGTCCGTGATCGTCACCGACAGCTATGGCGCGAGCCTCCAGCTGACGCTGCTCGGCAAGCTGCTCGGACGCGACAACCAGCTCGTGATCGGTGCGGCCGGCGACTTCGCCAACTCGCACTTCACGCAGGCGTCGCAGGAGGCGTTCTTCACCGACTCGCGCGCGACGGTGGGCATCGGCGGCTTCGAGCCGCAGACCGATGCGAAGACGCGCAACGAGAACTACGGCATCTACTTCGAAAACACGTTGTCGTTCAACGAGCAGTGGTCGATGACGCTCGCCGGCCGCTACAACTGGGCGAAGGCCGTGATCGGCGACGAGAGCGGCGTGCAGCCGCTTCTCGACGGCAACCACACCTTCTCGCGCTTCAATCCGGCGATCGGCTTCAACTGGAACCCGACGCCCGCCTTCACGGCCTACGCCACCTACAACGAGGGGATGCGCTCGCCGACCGCCATCGAACTCGCGTGCGCCGACCCGGCGGCGCCCTGCTCGCTGCCGAACGACTTCATCGCGGACCCGGACCTGAAGCCCGTGATCTCGAAGACGTTCGAAGTAGGCGCACGCGGGCGCGTCGGCAACTCCACGACATGGAGCGCCGCCGCCTACAGCACGACGCTCACCGACGACATCCAGTTCGTCAGCAGCCAGGGCGCGGCGAGCACGCTCGGCTACTTCCAGAACGTCGGCAAGACGCGCAGGCAGGGGTTCGAACTCGCCGGGCGCACGCAATACGGCCCGCTCGGCGTCGCTGCGAGCTACAGCTACGTGAACGCGACATACCGCTCGACGTGGACCGAGAGCAGCGCGAGCAACTCGAGCGCAGACGCGGACGGCAACATCACCGTGCATTCCGGCGACCGCATTCCGGGCATTCCGGCGAACACGGTCAAGGTGCGCCTCGACTACGCGGCGACGCCAAAGTGGAACATCGGCACGAACCTGACGTACCGGAGCAGCATCTTCGCCCGCGGCGACGAAGACAACCAGGACGACAACGGCAAGATCCCCGGCTACTTCCTGATCGACCTCGACACCACGTACAACGTGACGAAGCAGCTTCAGGTGTTCGCCACCATCAGGAACCTGCTGAACAAGAAGTACTCGACGTTCGGCATTCTCGGCGAGAACTTCTTCAACGGGCCGAATCACACGTTCAACGGCGCGGCTCCCGTCGACGAGCAGTTTCTGGGTCTGGGCGCGCCGCGCGGAGCGTGGGTAGGCGTGCGGTACGCGTGGAAGTAGCGGGACGGCGCGATGGTGCGATGAGGCCTTCGAAGCGAAGGCCCCCGCGGTGCAGTCAGTAGCGTCGTTACGGTCAGCGCGCGCCGATCGATCCCGCGCTCGGCGGATAGGTCACGATGCCCCATGCGAGCGGCAAGTCGCCGATCTGCTTGATCGTCTGGTAGTTCGAGGCGTCGAGCACATAGACGGCGTTCGAGCGGCCGCACGCGAGCAACAGCTTCGAGCCGTCGGGCGTGAAGCTGAAGTGCCAGCAGCGCTGGCCGACGGGCACGTCGCTCACGTGCTCGTAGGTCGCGGCATCGAAGACTTGCAGTGTCTTGTCGCGCGAGGCCGCGACCAGCAGCCGCTTGCCGGCCGGATCGAACGCGATGCCATAGGGGCCCGTCTTCGTGTCGACGGTCTTCACCGTCTTCAGGGTGCCGCCGTCGAGCACGACGAACTTGTTCGCGTTCTCGAGCGTGACGACGTACTGCTTGCCGTCGGGCGAGACCTTGATGCCGCGCGGCCGCGACCCCTTCTCCAGCTTCACCGAGCGCACCGGCTTGCCCGTGCCCACGCGGTACACCGACACCGTATCGTCGCCCTCGTTGGTCACGAGCACGAGCTTGCCGTCCGGGGAGAACTCGACGCCTTCCGTCTCCTTCCCGCTCTTCACCGAGTGGATCACCTTGAGCGTCTTCAGGTCGACGATCGCAATCTCCGCAGGCGGCGCGTTCGGGTCCTCCTCTTCTTCCTGCTGTCCCGGCGGGCCGCCGGTTTCGCCCGGCTCGTAGGTCACGTACGCGTAGCCGCGATGCACGCGCACGAACTCCGGGTTCTTGCCGATCTTCGCGCGCCGCACGACCTTGCCGGTTGCGGTGTCGATTTCGGAGAGATCGGCGGTGCCCTTGTTCGCGACGAGCAGCCTAGTGCCGTCGGCGTTCAGGCTCAGGCCGCGCGGCCCGTCCTTGCCGAGCGGGATCGTTTTGACGAGCGTCATCTGGTCGAGGTCGATCACGCCGACGCCCGCTGTTTCGCTCGTCACGTAGGCGGTCGGCGCGGCGGCGTGCGCGGCGCCCGCGCCGAGCGCCGCCGTCAGCGCCGACAAGAGCGCGAGCCGCGCGGCCGTAGGTCTGCAATGCATGGTCGTCTCCAGCGTATTGTTCTCGGTCCTGATACTCCGTTCCGGGTTGCGATGCCCGGCGGGGAGCCGCGTGTTTCCCGGGACAATCGTGCCCCGACAGTCAACTTAGCCCATCAGGCGTTTGCTTGACAATGGAAGACGGCGGGAGAATTTCCCGAATTGGGGATGGGCGTCCAATTCAGACGCGGCTGCTGCGTTGCAGCACGCGGCGCGGGGCGCCATCTGCACGTAGCCTTTACTGGGTCGCAGCGGCGTCGGCGGCCACGAGGTCGACGAGCGAGCTCACGCCGCGGCGCCACGACTGGTCCGTGTTGCCGCGTATGTCGACGGAGCGTTGAAAGAGCGTCCTGCCGGTGCCGACGTCCTCGATGCGCAGGTTGATGTTGAGGATCAGATTGCTGATCTTCTGCACCCAGCACACGCCGACGCGCTCGACGCCCAGTTCGCGGCCGACCTGGCGCTCGCAGCCGTTGCACGCGTTCATGTCCTGCGTGGCCTGAAGCCGCACGATCAGGCCTTGCGCGGGCGCCGTATCCGCGACACGAAAGAGCTGGCGCGTGCGCAACTGGCCGCGAAGTTCATCGCTGATCATGCCGGCGCGCGCGTTCTGGATGCGCGTCAGGTCGGCATCGTTGTAGGCGGCGTTATCGTCGATCAGCGTGCAGTCCACGACCGCGATCGACGCGTGCGGCGCGTGTCCGTGTGTTTGTGGCTGCGTTTGTGGCTGCGTCTGCGCGTGCACGCCGGCCGCCGCGAGGCAGACAGCAATGCCGCCGACGAACCCGGCACACAGCCGGCGCTTCGCGATACGTGTCGTCAGCATGGGCATGCCGTGTCCTTGTGGGTATGGGGCGCTTCGATGCGCGATCGCCTGCTCTGGACTGACAGCCGCTTGCGCCGCGTGGTTCCCTGACCCATGCGGCGTCATGGCGCCGGGGATGCCGGGGATGCATCAGCGTTAGCGCCGCAGAGCTCGCTGCGCGCGGCGTCGCGCGACACCGCCACGCAGAGCGACCGGTAGCTTTGCTGCAGCAGCAACTCGATGTGCCCCCACTCCGACTCCGACATCGCGTCGTGCTCGGCGCGCGCATCACGAATGAGCATGGCGTGCGCGCGCAGGCGCCCGTGCGCGAGCGTTGCCTCCACCGGCACGAGGTACACCGCCGACGCTGCCTCGGCGCACGCGCGGGCGAGCGTGTCCGCCGAATGGCGTTCGTGCTCGCGATGCACGACCCACCACGCGAGTTCGAGCGTCGCGGCGCGATCCGCGTCGAACTTCGGCGCGACCGTATTGCGGATCATGCGGAAATACGTGCGCAGTTCGGGCAGCGCACGTTCGTAGTCGCTGCGTGATTTGCCGTCCTTGAATGTGAACGCCGCCGACGCCGCAAAATACGCACCCACGTACGAACGCAGGAACGGAAACCCGTACTGCGTGCGCAGCGTCTGGGCAAGGTCCGAGAAGAGCGCCAGCGGCTGGTGGTCGTAATACGAACGCCACATGCCTGCTTCGAGCGTGCCCATCGCGACGGGATCGAACCGGGACG
>Ga0163162_10008238_pt1 | contig 10175 bp, 6 predicted proteins | sample S55metaG_FD_115310 | JGI IMG/M metagenome (GOLD analysis project Ga0163162, IMG submission 115310) | Switchgrass rhizosphere microbial communities from Kellogg Biological Station, Michigan, USA - S5-5 metaG | ecosystem: Host-associated > Plants > Roots > Rhizosphere > Soil | place: USA: Michigan...
TACCGACCTGGCGCAAAAGCTTGACGTGGCTCAGTCCAATTCGCAGGCATTGCAACAAAAACTCGAAGACTTGGGCCGGCAGTCAGCCCAAGATGCTGCGCGTGCCAAGACTCTCGACGCAAACGTGGAAGACCTCAATCGGCTACTCCGTGATCGCGAAGCCTCCCTAGATCAAAAGGACGAGCTGCTTTCCCACGATCGCGACATCCGCGAATTGATGGGCGCGCGCGATCTCTATGTCGCAGAAGTTTATGATGTCGCGCGAAGCGGTGAGACTCAAAAGCCGTATGGCCGAGTGTTTTACACGAAAGGGAAGTCGCTGATCTTCTACGCCTACGACCTGGATCGTCAGAGCGAGATACAGCGAGCCAGTACATTCCAGGCCTGGGGCCGGCGCGGGCCGGAACGAGAACAAGCGATTAATCTTGGTGTTTTCTACGAGGACAGCGCCGCTAAAAAGCGCTGGATTCTCAAATGTGATGACCCGAAAACCCTCGCTCAAATTGACGCGGTATTTGTGACCATCGAGCCAAACGGAGGGAGTCACAAGCCAAGTGGCAAGTCGCTTCTGTTCGCCTATCTGAGAGTCGATCCCAATCATCCCTAATCTGTAATTCCGAACTTCTTCCTGCCGTTGTCAGAAAAAATGAGGGGCTGTGAACAGCCACATCAATGGCCTAAGTGCTGTTGCCTTGGCTACCCTTGTGCTAATTATTCCGACACGAATACGCATCTAAGGTTGCGTCACTGTAAGTGAGACCCGGTTGTCTGCCTTGTCGGGCGTCAGCTCTTGTGTCGCACTAAATAATGTGGCGAAAAAAGGATAAGTTACCGGAGTTTTGGATGCCGCTCTCAAATAAACATCAATGTAATAGACGGCATGTGGTGGCATCATGTTGTTTGGACCTAGAGAGCAAAATATGGAATCAACGCTTGCGGTTGGGCAGCTTGCGTCGTCGGAAGATGTCTTGACCCCCAAGAACAGGCGATTGGCAGCGTGAGGTCCAACCAGACTCAGAATCAGAGTCGCGCCCTCCGCCGCGTCTGGCCCATGGTTGACAACACGTATGTGATAAATCATGGTATCTCCGCGCTGCACGTGGGTGGGAGTTGCATGCGCGCTTACGCTCAAATCAACCTTACCGACGATTTTTGAAACAAAGCCGCTCTGCAACCCATGCATTGAAGCTTGCACCGGCGAATATTTTGTTGGGTAGTTCGGACTGTCGGTGGTCCCCGCGATCCAAGCATTCCAAGCATTTGGCATGGTCATACCGGCCGGGCTTGGCAAAAGAAAAGATGTGTCATTCATGACCGGCCCGACATATGTGGAAAACCGGTAGAAGCTCTGAACTTGCGGGATGTCGATGAACGTGATGGACATGGCAAAGGCCGCTCTACCGTTCGGTTGAGGGTTCACTTTGGCAAAGGCAGTTGCGCTGGTGGGAAAATCCAACGACTCGGTCCAGCCTGCAGCCCCTTGACCGGATGCACCATTGGAGTCAACGATGCTTCCAACCGCCGTGACTACGTCGTCTCCGCTGCCTCCAACATAGGTCGAATAGAACATCGTGCCTGCGCCGTTGGGCGCTATGGAGAAGGCTAAAAACAGGCCGTCTCTTTTGCCCGCGTTATGTTTTTGTACGGCGCCGCCGCTAACCGGAAAGGTAGTCGAAGTCGTTGAGCCTCCGACATAAAGCCTGCTATTGAATTGGGAGCTAACCGATGTTGCTTGAACGTCGTGAAGAAGCGCCGAGTAAATTAGACGCTTTCCGTCCGCACTGATCCCTGCGAAAAAACCCGTGTCTGTCCCACCCGAATTGAATTCGGCTTTTTTGGGAAAGTCAGACGAAGTAGTTGTGCCAACAAAATAGCCGGCGTCTGAATCACCGGACGGAACTGCATTGTCTTGTCGATCGACGGTGATCGAAGCGATCCGGTCGTCGCCATTGCTGCCACCAATATAGGTCGCAGCCATAACCGAAGCATCGCCCGTTTTATTCGTATCTAATGCAAGCACGAACCCATCAATATTCGCCCCTCCACTCGGAGACGTAGCCTGATAAGCGCCTGGCGTGGTCTTGAGAGGAACCTCCGTGTTGGTACCGGCGATCCAAACTATTCCTCGGAATGTCGCGGCCACCGAGGTCGCTTCGGTACATATGCCGTTGCAATCCACAGTCTGCGAACCGGCATAGGTGTAATCGTAAAGAATTTTTGATCCGGTGAGATCGAGCTTGACGATGCGCACTCCTGGATCGAAACCACTGCCTGGGCCATTAAAGTTGTTGAAGCCATTTTTCGCTACGTAAACATGACCGTCGGGGCTCACAGAACCAGCGGCAATTGAGTCCAACAGAAAGGTGGAATAAATGAGCGCCCCAAACTTGCCGAGCTTGGTAACGAAGCCTGATTGGGAAGTGGTGTCAGAGTGAAATTGCGATACATAAGTAGGAGTCGTTTGAAAGGCGCCGCTGGTGATTGGAAAATCGATGGCCGTTGTCGTGCCGGTGATATATACGTTTTGTTTCGAATCCGAACTGATGCTGGAAACTGAGGTCCGCGCGGTGAGGCTGGTGCCGAAACTTAAATTGTCCTCAGTATCCCCTCCCAGGTAAGTAGAGTTGGCTAGGATTGGATCGATTACCAATAAATGCTTGCCGTCCCAATTATGGACAGCAAAACCCACCTGATTATTTGCCAACAGAACGTAGTCGGCGCGAATACGCTGTTTTCTTGTTCCTTTCACCTGATATGCCACGGGCAGGGTCTGCGTCATGGGAATACCGTCAACTTCGAAACGGAGATCACCGTTCTGTGTTTTTCTTAAATTCGTAATGCCATGAAATTGAAGTCTGATTGTGGACGGATCGGCTCCTGGAACGATACGAAAATCATGTTCCATTTTGTGCTGTGTGCCGTAGTACCTCACCGTGATGCCCGGATATAGGTTCTGGTATTCCACAGCGGCATAATTTTCAATTCCGGTAATTGAACGTGCAGGCCGGTCGACGTCCACATAGTTCGATTTAGACGGAAGAGGTTTTGTGCCTTTTAAGACGGTCAGGTTTGTGCAGCCTTCAAAACTGACTCGGAAACTAGTACTGTCCCGTGGTCCCTTGGCTAGTCCTATGGCCAGTTCGTTTGCCGAGAAAAAGAAGGCCGCGTCTGGCGTACGACTTAGGAAGCGTACATTAGGGTTGATTTGCCCGCGATTCGGCTCAAACGACAAAGGTAAAAGCCTGTTCTGTGCTTGGTTTTGAGCTCTAGTCTGTGAATGATTAACAGCGGCGAATGCAAGATTGAAATTGAGAACAACCAAAATTACAACGGTGGCCTTCATGGCAGCACCTCACACCTAAAAACGGTGTGCCATGAGATGCGCTGGTGCTGGCACGTGATGTCTCGATGGGAAACAGAGGCTCACTTAGTGTTCCTCGGAGCCTAGTGAGTCGAGGGGCTCTAAGCCGCGTGTAGGAACGCGATGAACTGGTAAGACTACCAGTTACCCGGAGTGTCGGAACCAGCAACACTCCTCAATTGTTCTCAGCACTCGATCACTCCTCCGTCCGTAAAGAGATTCGACAGGTTCACCAAGACCGGCGTACGGGATGCGCGGTTAGCGAAAAACAAACGGGGCTATTCTCGGATTCCCCTGAAGCTTAGCCTTGATTGCTCTGCAAAGACGGCAGAGGCTGCGGATTCGAGTTCCGGCATTCCTATGCGTAACGACCCTCGTTTTGCGGACCTAATCCGCCGCGTTGGCCTTGACCAGGCACGCTGATCCAAGTTTTTCTGGCTTTGGGGAGGAAGTTCGCGAAGTCGGTCCTCGTTTGCCGGCGAACATTCATCCTGATTGCGAATTGGACACCCATGCTGAATCATGCAATACAGTCCGTTCACACCATCTCGATCTCACCCGCCCCGCCCGATAAATCAAACGCCCATGGGAGTGATTCCGTAGCACCGGGCCAAGTCGTTGATACCTGTCCTTAGGGCTCCCCAGTAACGTTCCGGCTGCGTACCATAACTGCCGCGGGTCATAACTTGGTTGACTCGTCGTGCGCTATCCATGACCTGTTCCATCTGGACCCGGGTCTCCATGTAATTGGAAGTTGGATCGAACTTACGACGGAGCCGGTTTGTAGACCGATTGAGGTCGTCGAGCGCGTCTTCCAAATCATCCTTTGTCTGTTTCGCTTGATCTTGACGGGCCTGTGTATTGGAAGGATTTGCCTGACGACGTCTGGTTGTCGCTCCGCTGTTCTCTGCGGATTGTGCCCTTGAGCGAGCGTCGTCACCTCGGGTATCCAAGTATTTGCGGAATTCATCCACTCCGTCTTCTACTTTGCGGATGCGGTCCGCTACTTGCGCCTTTGTGAACGGGTTCACTTGTGTATTGGCAAGTTCTGCGCTAAACACTGCAACCATAGCGCAGGCTAGTACACCAATTTTTAATTTCATTGCAGTCGTCTCCCGATGCCCCAGACAATGGACACCTACCTACTGCGGACTCCACTGCGTCAATTAGAACTGGCGCGTCTACGCAATGAGAACTGGTAAGAGCGACAGAACCTTAGTGCGGTTCATTCGATTCGGACACTGCCAGCACCCGATCTGGAAACCGTTAGGTAGGTGGTGACAAACTCCTGTGGGGTGTTGGAAAAGGAGTGCAGGAAGAGGGCTGCGCGTTATGAAAGTTTCAGAGTGCGATCGAACCGAGGTTTTTATGGCATAAGGATACGCCGATCTATGGATCAAATCGTTAGAATTCACAGCGAAGATGTACTTCCGACATCAGGATAGCGATCCGAGAAATTACAGATTCTTGCCGATGGTTATGAATAGCAGCCAAGTCATATGCTTGATCTAGAAATTAAACGGGGCAATCATAGGCTAGTGCCGAAAGTGGCAATTCGTGGCCTTCTCGATTGCCTATCCCCTCTGGATGGTCAACCGATCGTTCCGGGTCACCCCGAACATTTATGCAAGAGGATCCATTCTTCTATGTCGCGGATAGCTTGCGTCACTCTGAAGATGGCATTAGTGTGAAACAGTGATTCACCAGCGATGCAGTGGAATCCTGCTTCACATTGTCTCTTTGCCGTCGGATCATGGGATTGGTGATCTTGGCGCAGCTGAACAATTCATCGACTTCCTAGCGGAGACGGGGCAAACGATATGGCAAGTTCTGCCTGTGGGCCCGACCGGCTATGGCGATTCTCCCTACCAGTGCTTCTCTGCTTTCGCCGGCAATCCGCTACTCATCAACTTGTTCGATTTGCTTCAGCAAGATCTATTGGACCTCGCCGATTTAAATTTAGCACCTCCGCTGCCGGCAGATTTTGTCGATTATGGCCGAGTCATTGCTTTCAAAAAGCCTCTGCTTCGCAAGGCTGCGCGAAAGTTTTTAAAGGATACCAACGATCAGTCCGGCGCTTTCAGGGTGTTCTGCAAGAACCATGGGACGTGGCTGGATGACTATGCGCTGTTCATGGCGGCTAAAGATTTTCACGGTGGTTCTGTCTGGACCGAATGGGAAGTCGGATTACGGACACGAGATCGCGTCGCACTCGAAAACTGGCGCAGAAAACTATTGCCCGAAATTGAAGCTTACCAGTTCGAGCAGTTTGAATTTTTCCGCCAGTGGGCCAAGCTTAAACATCGATGCCGACAAAATGGCATACGGATTATGGGAGATATCCCAATCTATGTGGCGCATGACAGCGCAGATGTATGGTCTCGCCCGGAAATGTTTCAGCTGGACGAGCGTGGTAAGCCCATTGTGGTCGCGGGAGTTCCTCCCGACTACTTCAGTGCCACCGGTCAGCTGTGGGGAAACCCTATCTATCGCTGGGACGTGCTGAAGCAATCCGGCTATCAGTGGTGGATCGACCGTTTGCGCAGTTCGTTTGAGCTCTTCGACCTAGTTCGGCTGGATCACTTCCGAGGCTTCGAGGCGTACTGGGAAGTGCAGGCGGGAGCGTCCACGGCGATTGACGGAAAATGGGTGAAGGGTCCGGGAAGGGCTTTTTTCGATGTATTGCAGCGCGAATTAACAGAATTGCCCATCGTGGCTGAAAACCTGGGCGTGATTACACCGGAAGTAGAAGCGATCCGCAAGGAGTTTGAATTCCCGGGTATGAGTATCTTGCAGTTCGCATTCGGAAATGATCCCCAAGGGCCGTCGTTTAGACCCCATAACTATTCCCGCGAACTGGCAGCCTTCACCGGGGGCCACGACAACGACACCACCGTCGGATGGTGGACCAGCACGGGCATCGGAGACAGTACACGGACTGCCGAGGACATACAAAAGGAGCGCGAGTTTGCCACGACATACCTGGGGCTTGAAAACATGCCAATCAATTGGGTTTTCATTCGTACCGTTCTAGCTTCGGTGGCCGTAATTGCGATTGTTCCCATGCAGGACATACTTGGATTGGGCAGTGAAGCGCGAATGAATTTGCCGGGCACGGTAAGTGGAAATTGGAAGTGGCGTTACCAGGCAACGACATTGACCGCGGAGATGAAGACGCGAATGAAAAAGTTGACACAGATTTACGATCGTTGAATGCCGTCGTGTTTGGGAAACTTAGCTACGAACAAGTTGTCCTTGCTAACACACTCACCCTTACAATGGTGATGGTTCGTCTTCGTTCTCTTCTTCTTTATTGCCGCGGACAAATCGCTTCTCCAGAAATCGGCGTGCCAAATCTTTGCCACCAGTTCCAAACGCAATCGCCAAGCCAAGCATGATGGCGCCAAAGGCAATTCCGAAAGCTACCAGCATGGTCTGCTCGGCGATGCCTAATTCCTCAAAAGCCATGGATAAGACGAAAACCATGATGATGACCCGGATCGCCATGCTTAATAGCCGCGCTGAAGGGAAGCCGGCGTTCACAGCGCCGAGCAGCGTGGCACGAGAAAAGAAGCTGGCAGCAAGCAGTCCGAAAAAAATAATGAACAATGCGGTAAACAAACGTGGCAAAAAATCAAAGAAGCGGGCGATTTGATCCTGGAGGCCAAAAATCCCCAGCGCACTGACGCCAAGCAGGATGAATCCCAGCCACGCAACCCAGAATACTAAGCGGCTTAACAATTCTGTCGCTGAAGGAAGAGCCGCCTTGGACAGCAGCTGAGACGCACCTGCATTTTCGGAGAGTTTGTCAAACTTGATCAATCGCAGGATGCTGCGCACGACTTGTTTGAGCAAATATGCGACTAACCAGCCCGCGAATGCGATAATCACTAGCACAATCAGACGAGGAAGAAAGCGGGCGAAGTCTCTGGCAAGTTCCTGTATCGCTCGAGTTAGTTCGCTGACAATGATTTCTCGCATGATGACCTCACCTTCTCTATTTCCATAACTCCAGTAAATGCGGTTTCAGACGTTCGAATTCCAGACAAAGATTCTCAACGCTGCTTTCGACATCTTCCGCGGAGCCATTCCGGTTTTCTATCAGGAAGGTTAATACCCGCCCCCTGAATAACGGAGCGAGCGCCTGAATGATATGGTCACGGCTGATAACTGCTTTATGATGCGCAACCGCGAACTCATAGACCGTTCTTACCCACAGTTCCGCTGAGTAGTCAAAATCGTCGCTTTCCGACCGAGCCACCCGTTGGAGCTCCGCCAATGTATCTGGCGAAAGTATGGACTGGAAAACAGATTGCAGTTCGGCCACTCCACTGCGGAACATTTCTCCCAGTCGCTTCCGATTGATCCGCACTGGGTCAAGAACGAATTGCTGTGTGGCTCCGGATGTAGGCACCGGTTCCGACCCGCTCTTACTGGTCCACAATGAGGAGGTTGAATCCATGGCGGAGAACAACACGCCAATGGTTTGCCGCAGGGCCGGAACAAGGTCCGCAGCTCGTCTTTCGAGATGAGGTTTAATTCCCAAGAAGGATTGGGAGATTCGGAAGCCGCCGGTTAAAGCGGCAGTGGAAAATCGCACCTCGGAGGCGGCACGCTCGGCCTCATCGTTCCACGAATTCTGGGCAAGAAACTGGCTTCCCAGGCGGCCCGAGAACCCGAACTCAGACGCATATGGCTCACGGATCCTTAATCCGTAAAGGGCGCGGGTCATCGGGTACAGCAGGTTGCTGATCAGCAGGCCGTCGAACCTATGGCGAGCATAGGTCGGCAGCACAAGATCACAACCTTCTTTGTAAATAGGCGATAGCAGCGCCGGCAGCCACTCGGGTTTGATGTTGGTTGATTCAGGGGAAATCACCACGCCAGCTTTTGCACCCAGCAAATCCGCGGCGGCCAAAATTGTCCTGAACGCCGTACCACGCTCTACGCTATTGCCGTACTTGGCACTGATCGAAGGTAGTGTACGCAGGGTTTGTCGATTGAATATACGACCTCCGGCGTCATCAATCGCCGCATTCAGAACCAGTTCTGGAGTACCGTCCCTGGATCCACCGTCGACGTTGATGATCGCTGCGCGCTCCCGCGGGAACCAGCGCAGAATGCCGTCCTGGACAGCTGCCACAAAAGCGGAAATCGTTTTTGCATTGTTATGAGTGGGAAGTCCTATGAGGATGTCGATTTCACCGACACTCATCAGTTGACGGACAAAGTCATCCGTGAGGAAACTCTCCTCCGTTAATTTGATGTCGGTGCGAACAGCAGTCGTGTGCTCCGCACTGGACACTTCCTTTGGCATGGTTCCTATCGCCTATGACTTCTTATGCTGGTTTAGATTCGTCTCAGCCGGAACCAGTAAAACTGGTATGGGCCCAGGGTTAGCAGATAAGGTAAATCTCCCGCACGCGGGAAAATATTTTTTCCAAACATTTCGACTAGGATACTTCCCTTAAAGCGGCGCAGATCGATCTCGACTGCCTGCGCTGCACTGGAAAGATTGTTGACCACCAGTACGGTCTCATTCTCGAAGCGGCGTACATAGGCCAAGATTCGATGATTTGTAGGGTAGAGAAATTCGATCGACCCGTTACTGAAAACCTTCGTCGATCGGCGAACTGCGATGATTCGTCGCATCCAGGAGAGAAGGGAATGTGGCGTCCGTCGCTGTGACATAGCATTGATCGCCGGGTAACCATAGACTGGATTCAATATCAAGGGAGCGTAGAGGCTCTCCGGGTCGGCCGTCGAAAAACCTCCATTCCAGCCCCCGCTCCACTGCATCGGAGTCCTTACTCCATTACGGTCGCCGAGATTAATATTGTCTCCCATCCCAATTTCATCTCCGTAATAGATGATGGGAGTCCCGGGCAGGGACATCAGCATCCCATTCATTAATTCGATACGTCTGCGATCGTTTTCCAGCAAGGGACCCAGCCGGCGCCGGATCCCCAAGTTGAGCCGCATCACCTTGTCCCCGGCATAAACGTCATACATGTAGTCTCGCTCCATGTCGGTCACCATTTCGAGGGTTAGTTCGTCATGGTTGCGCAGGAACAAACACCACTGGCATGAAGCCGGAATTTCCGGGGTTTGCTTGAGAATCTCGGTAATCGGCTTACGGTCTTCGAGTTTAACTCCCATGAACATCCTGGGCATTAAAGGGAAATGAAACGCCATGTGGAATTCGTCACCATCGGCGAAGTACGGACGGAGGTCCGCCGGCCACTGATTAGCCTCCGCCAGCAGCATTCTGCCGGGAAATTGCTCATCGAGTCGTCGTCTTAAGTCCTTGATGATCGAGTGAGTCTCGGGCAGATTCTCGCAATTTGTTCCTTCCCGTTCCACTAGATAGGGGACGGCATCCAGTCGAAAGCCATCGATTCCCATTTCCAACCAGAACTTCATTACATCCCACATTTCCTCGCGGACGGCTGGATTGTCGAAGTTAAGATCGGGTTGGTGACTGAAGAATCGGTGCCAGTAGTAGGCCTTCGAAATCGGGTCCCAGGCCCAATTGGACATCTCGGTATCTATAAAAATGATGCGCGTTTCCTTGTACCGGGTGTCTGTTTCGTTCCACACGTACCAATCGCGATAGGGGTTATCCCGCGAACTGCGGGACTGTTGGAACCAGGGGTGCTGATCGGAGGTGTGATTCAGCACCATCTCGATGATTACCCGAATTTGGTGGTCGTGAGCCGACCTCAGGAAGCTTTTGAAATCCTCCAACTTGCCATAACCAGGATGGACGGACCGATAGTCCGCAATGTCGTAACCGTCATCGCGGAGTGGAGAA
>Ga0163162_10008240_pt1 | contig 10174 bp, 6 predicted proteins | sample S55metaG_FD_115310 | JGI IMG/M metagenome (GOLD analysis project Ga0163162, IMG submission 115310) | Switchgrass rhizosphere microbial communities from Kellogg Biological Station, Michigan, USA - S5-5 metaG | ecosystem: Host-associated > Plants > Roots > Rhizosphere > Soil | place: USA: Michigan...
GGAATGGAAACCGACGTCGAAAACCGAGTTCGAAGGCCGCGACCGTAAAACCGGCAGCGTGAAATGGACGGCGACCCGGGTCGATCTGGTGTTCGGTTCCAACGCGATACTGCGGGCGTTGGCGGAGGTGTATGCCAGTTCCGATGCGAAAGAGCAGTTCGTCACGGACTTCGTTGCGGCTTGGGCGAAGGTGATGGATCTGGATCGGTTTGATTTGCGGCAATAAACCTTTTTCATCCACCCACAAAAACGCCGCTCATTGAGCGGCGTTTTTGTGGGTAAGGTCGCTAACTTCTCAAGGCAGACTCGCCGCTAAATCGTCTCGACGCCCGCGTCTTGCAAAGCTCGCAACATGACCGCCGCCCCGCATTGTTTGGACACTGCCTCTGGATCGAACTTGCCGTCGCTCACATATTTACCTTTGGTGTAGTGATTGGAAAAGCTCCACAAATAGGGTGAAGGGATGCCTCGAGGATGGTATCCCCACCCGTTGTAACTTTCCCATCGGTACAGTGCAGTGGCCAGATCCCAGTCCTTCAGGCCATCGAACCGCTGATAGTTGATCGCATCAATGGCGCTGGATTCCCAGTCATTTGGAGGATTCCAGATCGCAGGCCGGTTTTTCGGCACTTGTTTCGTTCTGCCACTCAGTGGATCGCCATTGTGGAGGTGTCCATTAAAGTTGAAGCTTGCTTCCAGGGCATGGACAATCCCGATAAACCACCACGGAGCGCCTGTCTTGGCCGCAACCGACTCATAACGCGCACGATATTGCAGTAATTTCTGCCGGTGCCAGGCCACCTCACCTTTGTGCTCCGGGCGAATCTGACAACTGGCGTAGAGCATTTCGTATTCGCTTTTCAGACTTTCGAGCAGCGGCGCAGCTTCCAGTTCGCCCTCCTGAACCGGATCCTGAACGAATCGGTTGTAACGGCTCAACAGATCGCCCTCGCCAGAATCCACAGTCAGGCCCGCCGTTCCCTCCTGAAGATTTACCAACCTTTCCAGTAGTGGTCTGCGGGCCGTCAAAGCGGCGGCTTCCAGCGACAGCTCCTGCAGCTCCGGTGGCTCACCAGCGCCTGCAACACCGCGACCATCCGCCAATACCTCGATAGCGTTCAGATCAGGATTTGCCTTAATGATAAAAGACGCATCGGCTTCGAAACTGGCAGGGTCGAATGCCTCGGCTGGCAGTGGCGCCGACACTTGCTCGAACTCTCCCGCCGCCTCGAATCGATCCAGCATGGCTGCCGGCCCGAGAGTCCAGCGCGGACCAAATCGATACACGGCGTAATACAGGACTTTGGCTTTGACCTCCTCGACACCACTGCACACCATGCCGTCATAGAACATCTGATGGGTTTGTCTCCAGGGGCGAGAACGCTCGTTACAGTAGAAGTCATGGACGATCGAGGCGTTGCGGTAAAGCCCTTCAAAAGGCCCGCCAATCAGCGACCAGAACACCTTCGGAATAGACGCACCATCAACGATGGCATTGGTGGGTACGGGCCATTCGTTACCATTTTCCTGAACGTAACCGAATGGACGCTTCAACTGCATATGCCGGCCATCATCAAGCCACTCAGTCAGGGGTGGGGCATCGGTATATCGACCGTACCCAAATGCGGCTTCGAGCTCTGCGTTTACCTGCCACTGCAGCCCGTCAAGGCGCAAAATCGCTACTAGATCCTTGCGTCGGTTGACCGGACGTATCCTGACGGCGGCGCCTTGTTGCTTGGCAATCGCGGCACTGGTTGTCTTGCGCCCTCCACCACCAGCTTCGAGCATCTGCTCGCCACCCCACGCCAGGGCTACGTGCGTGATCGAATCTTCGGTGCCGAAAAAAACCAGATCGCCCAGATCGGCTTCTTGAGTCTCTACCGGCCGACTTCGCCCCTTTGAGAAAAAACGGTAGAGGCCTTCTGCGGTCTGGTCTCCCGAAGGATCCATATTCAAAAGGCGCAATGCCCACTGGACAAATCCAGAGCAATCGTAAGCATCCGGACCTTCAGCCCCCCAGATATAGGGCTTGCCAATTTCTTGAGTGCACCTTTGCCGCCACTGCTCTTTGTTATTCATAGGAAATGGCCTTTTTTCGTGGATTGCAATTAAAGTGGTGAAACTAAAAGCTAGCTATCTATCAATATCTCGATTTAGCGTTTAGTCACCACGATAGAAATAAGAAACAACAGTTGCCCATAAAACCGCGATAAGCGGCCCGACAAAAGCGAAGCCACTTGAAAGTTGTATGGGCGAATTAGGAGGACCCAATGCCATCAACCAAATAAGAAATGAGATAGACGAAATCGCGATAGCCATTATTTGAGGTTGACTATTTTGCTTTGTGGCTTGCCATCGAATAGCCGCCGAAAAAAGCAGACAAACGATAGCCACGCCCCACAACACATTGACTCTGGCGCTGACGGTCAACTCCACGGACGCTGCTGGAACAAGCCCAGCGGCCGCCCCGTAGAGGCCCAGCGCCTCAGCGGGCATCAACTTGGCCAGACGGGTCGCCCATCCGTCTGGCGACTCTGGCAATGAACCGCTTTCCAACTCCGACGGAGGGGCGGGAGCACGAACACGAAGTGACATGACTTAACTCCTTTCAAGCCGCAGCTGAATATTGATGAGCGCCTGAAAGTATTTAGTACAACTCGCAGGAAGTTGCTGAAAAATTATCTACTCTTCGTATGTGGTTTTTTCCCGCCGCCCCAAATAGGCATAGGAGGAACGCAATAATGGAGTCAAACGATATCCGTCAAAACGCCTGGCGCCGAAAACTGCAACTCGACAGGACCGCCGCGGGCGGCACGCTGGAATCCAGCCTGGAATCGGACGCCCACTTTATTGCACTCGATGATCGCATTCGTCTGGCAAAAGAACGCATGCGCCGCATTGTCATCGAACAATTCGGCGCAGATCAGGCGCTGCTCGACACCGTGGACAAGATTGAAGTCAGCAGCCAAGAGGCAGCGAGCGTTCTCGCACAAGACGAGCGCGCGCCTACGGATGATGAATACGCTTCACTGGAAGCTATTGTCGCCTTTGACGGTTCTCGACCTTCCTTCATTCTAAAGGAGGACCGTATCGACTTCGATTCCTCCTGGTGCACCAGCCAATGGAGAACCACGTTGAGCCCGTTTCAGGAATCACTCGCTGACTTTTCAGCCTGTGTGGGACGGGTCGAGATAGGTGAGAGCGGGATCGGTAGCGTCTTTTTGATCTCCCCTACTCTCGCAATCACCAATCGTCATGTCGCACAACTTATCGCTCAATTCGACGGGCAGAAGATGACCGTAAAAGACCACGTCAATGTCGACTTTGGCCGGGAATATAAGGGACGCTCCAGTTACGATCGCCGCCAGGTACGCAGCATCGTGTTTGCCGGGACAGCGTCCATAGTCCAGCCCGTCGATCACGGCAAGCTGGATCTGGCCGTATTGGAGTTATCGAAATCGACACTGTCTGAAGATTTGTCCCAACGGTTCCTGAAGATCGGCACGCATGCCGACCCCGTCACCGACGGTATGGTGCTGGCGACAGTTGGTTTCCCTGGCGACTGGAGGCGCTTCGCCCCCCTTGTGCTGCAATCACAATACGAAACGGTCATCGCCCGGCTGCTGGAAGGGGATAGCGGATCGAAACGCCTGGCTCCGGGAGAATTTACCGGAATGCTCGACAACCCGCCCGGTTGGACGTTGACCCATGATGCGACCACGATAAACGGCAACTCAGGCTCCCCGCTCACCATTATGAAAGGCGCCGGTGCACTTGATGCGATTGGCTTGCACTATGGCGGAACCTGGCAAGGGGCGCGGGCCAATTGGGCGCATCTGCTCGCAGATTGCCTGAGTGCCGAAACCATTCCCGATCAGCGAAGCCTGCGTGAAGCATTGATGGCCCGCGACGTTGTCGTATGAACGCAACCGCCATTGCATGGCTTGATGCAAAGCGTAAACGGTAAACGGTGCGTAAAGATGACCCAACTCACAGATCCAAGATTCGTCGCGCTCGCCGATGCAACGAACGGGGAATGGTCGACCGTTCTGACCGTCTGGAATGAATTTCGCGGGAAGTACAACTATCACCTCCATACCGAGGTGGAGAGCGACCGCCACAGTTTTCTGAGGCAGGCGTATTGGTTGGCGTATGGCGGCGGGCACTTGCGCGCCTTGCTCAATCGACTTGCCGAAAGCGGCGTCACCAACGACTCACTGAATGACGCCGCCGCGCCCTTGCTCGGGACCGGCTTCAATTTTCAATCGTTCGTCAACGGTGAGTGGACACCACAGAATGCGCTTATTGGCGGACGTCGATTGATGCAGGCATGCGACCATGTTTGCCGCATCGCCATAGATGGCAAGCACCGAGGATCGGGCATCCTTATCCGACCTAATGTAGTGGCTACCGCCGGACACGTCATTGCACGACTGTTGACTGATACCGGGCAATCCACTCCCGACAGTCTCAAACGGTTGGAAATCACCTTTTTTGATGCCGATGACCTGCTCGCAGACGGTGTAGTGCAAGCGGCGAAACCGATCACTGCCTCACTTCATCAACAATGGCTTATCCATTACAGTCCGCCCGCACCGAATGAAAGCGATGAGGCGTACGCAATCGATTGTACGGCGGGCATTGCAGCCCCGGATGGCCCTTGGGATCTCGCCCTGATGCGACTGAGCGCACCGCCGCGCGCCGGGCTGTCCGGACATCGCATGAGACGGGCCTCATTAAGGGAAGAGACAGGCGTGCATATCCTGCACCACCCCGGTAACCCCATGGGAGCACCAATGGGTTTGCTCTGGTCGATAGGTACGGTCACTGATTATTTGGGTGAGCCGACACCATTGCGCTGGCTCCATAACGCAAATACCGATGGCGGCTCCTCTGGAGCGCCCTGCTTCGATACCGAATGGCGCGTGGTGGCGCTGCACCAGGCAGGGACGAAGATCATCACGACGACGCCGCAGAGGAATCGTGCCGTCCCCATCTATGCCTGGGCAGATAACGTCGATCATCTGTTGAAGGTCAAGGACGTTGATCCGACACCTTATTTGACCCATGCACTGGATGAAAACCGGGTTCGTACCCCTGTGTTCGGGCGCAAACTGCTGCAAGCCCGGGCATGGCGGACCATGACCGATGCAGAACAATCCAATGAGCAACTCTTCGTGATCCAGGGGCCGCCACGCTCCGGCAAGACATTTACCGGTTGCATTCTGGCGGAACTTGCCCAGCAAGCAGGATGCCGGATTACATCACTTGATGTGCGCAACATGCAGACGGACAGCGTGCCGCAGTTCGTGCAAAGAATCCTGGGCAGTCTGGGAACGTCCTCCAGCGGCGCCGTGCTGGAAACGTCTGGCCTGACCACCGTTCTTCGCAACTTGCAGAACGAGCTCTTGCCTGGATTGCTTCGGGAAATTGAACTGGCGGCTGCCGGCAAACCGTTGTGGATCGTGCTGGATGGGCTGGAAATCTGTGACGCCACTGCGGCCGCACTCTCTCAAGTGGTTGAAGGTTTGATCAGCGGGCTCAAATCTGCCCCTCATCTGAAACTGGTGCTTATCGGGTGGAAAGGCACGGTAGAAACCAAGTACCTCGAAATACTCTCCAGCGCACCTCAAATTACAGAAATCGTTGATCATCTCTGGCTGACCCTTGCGCCCCCCGGCTTTGAACCTCCGGACGGAATGCCACTGATGCTGACCTCTTTTGTTACTCAGACACTCAGTGCTCAACCACCCGGCGAACCTTACGCTCGGGCGATCGCGGCAGTCGCCATCGCGGCAACGACAATCCGCAACCTGCTTGATCCCTATATTCACGCTGCCCCGCAAGGTGAAACCGGATGACATTCTCGACCGACGATACCCAACTGGAGCTGTTAGGGGCAGTATTGAAAAGCGCCTGGAGCACCCGCTCGCCTTCGGAACGCAACGCCTTCGCGGAGTCGACCGGGGTGTCACCGGACGCACTCATTGATTCGGAATCAGCCCCCGCTATCGGCATGGACGAGACAGCTAGCGCCTGGGCTCGCGAGGCCGTGGAAGAGCAAAGTGATGACGCATCGTCCGACACTTCCGTGCAACAAGCCACTGCAAACTATCCCCAGTTCAAGCCTGCCTTGGAGACGGAAAACCTGTCGAGCGTCGAACCATCGACGCCTATACCTCTGGATGCTGACCTGATTGCCTCGATCGAACGGCATGCGGCACTCTCCGGCGCCCTGCAACCCAAGGACTTGGTGGCGGGCGTCCCTCCCCCGCTGCGTCATCAACTGCTCGACCAACTGGCGCCGAGCTTTGACCGTACTCTTGGCGATAAATCATGGCTCTGGACGCTGAAAAGCGATCGGCGAACCCGGATTCTGAAAAACCTCGACCCCGCCGAGCTACAGGTCCTGGTGGAGAAGGCTTCAGCAATCGCCACTGACCAGAGTGGCGAAACACTGCGCCAGACCCTCAAAGCCGACACCTCACCGACCTTGCTGTCGCCCGCCAATGTTGATGCAGACTTGCAAGCGCTGACCTGGGCCCTGCCCGTGAGACCCGACATCGAGCCGCAGCTCAAAGCCCTGCGCCGGGACGCGTATCTGGCGTCATTGCTCAGTTCATACGATTACTTGCTCAAGGATGGTTTTTTTGGCCGAAGTGCGGAAATCTCCCGAATTCACGCGTTTGCCACCGCACTCACCGCCGAGCGCCGGATTTCCATACTGTCCATCACGGGAGTTGGCGGCTCTGGTAAATCGACATTACTGGCTGCGGCTCTGCGCCCACTGACAATCCGATCCTTTGAAGATATTTCCGCGCCGATGATCGTCTATCTCGACTTCGATCGTCGAGCGTTCCTGATCGGTGCGGAACTGGAACTCTCTTTTGAATTGACCCGCCAGTTGGGGCAAATCGTACCCGCCGCCAGTGACGCCTTTGAACAACTTCGCGAGCAAACGGGTCGTGAACGTGTTGAGCGTGGCGAACACTCCAAGAGTTCAGTCGATGCAGGCACCGAAGCCTTTTCGCGGCAAGGCTCTGAGTTCGACTGGCGGGCGAGAGACATCATCGAACTCTATCGCATCGACAAGCGCGCCTTGATTCTCGTGATCGATACGTTTGAGGAGTGGCAGCGTGAAAACTACGACCGCTCTGACGCTGAGGCGCCCTTCAATCGCATTCTGGATTGGCTAAGCTCTGTGCAGAATGAATGGAATCTCGCGGTTGGCATCATTATCAGCGGGCGCGCATCGGTTTCGTCCAGAAAGCGTGGAATCGTCAGTGCTTCCATTGAACTTGAACACCTGAATAACACTGAAAGCAGCGCACTCCTTAAATCGCTCGACGTACCGGCAAAGGCTGCCAGCCGCCTGGCCGCGATCGTTGGTGGCATTCCGCTGTCACTCAAACTGGCGGCTCGTTATTTCAACAATTTGTCGAAAGATTCGCAGGCGTCTTTTCTCGAGGGTGCGAACACTGAGCTCAAAGGGGTAAGCAGCATCATCTGCCAAGGCATTCTTTATAAACGCTTCCTCGATCATATCGTTGACCCGCAAGCCAGAAAGCTGGCTCACCCGGGGCTCGCGCTCCGACAGGTGACGCCGCAACTCATCAAAGATGTCTTAGCCATACCCTGTAATCTGGGTGAGCTTTCACTTGAGAGCGCCGACAACATATTTCAAAAGCTTTCTCGAGAGGTCTGGCTGGTCGAAATGCATGATGGGGTGCTGATGCATGTGCCGCAGATACGGCGTGTGATGCTTGACATGATGAATGCCGACCCACTGTACAGTGACAAGATCCGCTACGTTCACCAGGCAGCCGTGCAATGGTATGCCGGTGCTGACCGTTCGGACGAAGACAAAGCCGAGGCCCTGTATCATGCCATTACGCTTGCCGATCCGAACGAGGCAGACTGGCTAGTTAGAACGGCGAGCAGATTATCGCTGGCACGCCTGGTTAACTCTGTTGGTGATTTCAGCCCCACCAAGCGCGTCCTGATCCTTGATCAACTCAAACGAAAACTAACCCTTGCCGATGCCCGGCTGCTACCCGAGATTCGTCGCACGACATGGATGACGGAGCGCGCAAATGAACAGATTCGGTTGGGTCAGGTCTCGCAGACAATCGACATGTGGAACGAACTTGTCCCCAATCAAACGCCTGGACACTGGTACGCAACCGCCATTTTTCAGTCAGGAAGATGGCATGAGATGAGACCGATCAACGAAGAAACATTTTCTTCATCCGATCAGTACCTTTCTTATCACTACCTCCTGGCCGGGGTTCTGCGTCGAATCGATCCAGCTCAATCAACCGCCATGTTGAATGTCCTGGCGCAAGTGATAAACAAACAAGTCGAAGGTTTGAGCTACGCCAACAGTCCATTTCTGACAGGTACGATTCTCGAGAACATTTATTTTCAGGCAATCATTGACCCGCAGCATCATCTCGAACTGACCGTCAATCACGACACCTCCCGCTGGATCGAAAAAAGAGAGGAAATCACCAATGCAACTCAATATCTCAGAATCAGCTCACTCAAGGCGATAAACACTGCCCGGCAAATAGTCGCAGCACCACGGCAAGTGTTGGCGGGAATATTCCAGCCAACACCGGAATTCTTCAACGCCATTGCACACTCGATACAAAAACTGGGCGGCAACGTTGCTCTGTTCAACAACTTTGCGCAGGATTTCAGTGAACGGCTTGAAAACCACTTGAGACTGGGGATGATTCTAGGCCAGTTTTCCGACTCGTTTGCGGACGCGGTAATTGGCTCGTTCAGAAAAGAGATCAGAGGTGAAACTCTGGCTCAACTTACCTACGGAATGGTGAGTGATGACCCTGAGTGGCGTGTCCTCATTCGCTTGGCACTGACCAGCGCCAGTCAATCTTCGTCGGACTTTGCGAAGCTATCGCATCAACTTTCCTTGGCGCTTGAGCCTTGGGCACCCATTGAGCTTGCACAAAGCGACAACATGAACCTGACACCTTCCGCCTTTTGGTTGGGCGCCATCGAATATGTGGACCGGTGTCGTCGCCTGCCACGCTTCATGGCGAAATGCACTCGACATCCTGATGAGCACTTGCAGCAGGTGGCGAAGGCTTACCTGGAATGGGCGCAATGGCGCGATGGGTATATCGCAAAGCAAAGAAATTGAGGGCGGCAACGGATGCGTGTGTTGCCGCTTCGTTGCCTGACACGATTGATCAACTGACGTGTGTCAGTCAGGGAACCAGTTGCTAGCGCATCCGGCGTGTCAGACGACAGCTTGTCATCTGACACGCTCTCTTTGCTGGTGACTGCAATGTTGCCAAAAGCCCTTACGCCAGGCTTTTGCTGACCACCTCATACACATCACTGGACAGCTGACCGGACGCGAGAATCCGCTCCAGCTCCGCCTTCATCAGCGCCTGACGAGCGCCGTCATACTTGCGCCAACGGGTCAGCGGCGCCAATTGACGCGAAGCTATCTGCGGATTGAAGCCGTTCAGTTCGATCACCAGATCCGCGAGGAAGCGATAGCCCGAGCCATCCGCCGCATGGAAGTTGATCAGGTTCTGCCCGGCAAAGGCACCCACCAGTGCACGCACCTTGTTCGGGTTCTTGATGTTGAACGCAGAGTGCTCCATCAGCGCCTTGACCCGCTCCAACCCGCCCGGCAATGTGCTGCCCGCCTGCACGCTGAACCACTGGTCCATCACCAACGGGTTGTCCTTGAAGTTCTCGGCAAACACCGCCAACGCCTGGTTTTTTTCCGCCTCGAACGGCGAGTTCACCAACACCGCCAATGCCGTGAGGCGCTCGGTCATGTTGTCGCTGGTGTCGAACTGATCCAGCGTTGCGGCCAACACTTCGGGCTTGCCGCTGAGCATCAGGTACGACAGCGCCCGTCAGGCGCTGATGAAGGCGCAGCTGGAGCGCATTCGTGCCTCGGGCGAGCTGTCGAGCGATGTGTTCGAGGTGGTCAGCAAGAGCCTTGCGTAAGCTGGGCGCATAAAAAAAACGGCCTGAACAGGCCGTTTTTTTTCGTCTCAAATAACCGGTGGTCGCGGTGTGTCTGCGCCATGGTCGAACGCGAAGCGCTCCGCGATAATCCCGTGGGGAACGCCCAATGGGATTGCGCCGGCAGTGTCCAGGCGGGTGACTTGCTCGGTCGACAGCTGCA
>Ga0163162_10008242_pt1 | contig 10172 bp, 8 predicted proteins | sample S55metaG_FD_115310 | JGI IMG/M metagenome (GOLD analysis project Ga0163162, IMG submission 115310) | Switchgrass rhizosphere microbial communities from Kellogg Biological Station, Michigan, USA - S5-5 metaG | ecosystem: Host-associated > Plants > Roots > Rhizosphere > Soil | place: USA: Michigan...
CCGTTCATCCCCGACGCGGACAGCGCCGCGATCACCGACCCCGCGCTCGTGCCGGCGAGCAGGTCGACGCGCACGTTGCGCGCTTCGAGCGCCTTGATCACGCCGATGTGCGCGAACCCGCGCGCCGCGCCCCCGCCGAGCGCGAGGCCGATGCGAAGCGGGCGTGGCGGCTCGGTCTTCGGCGGCGCGCTGGCGCTCGCCGGCTGAGTGGGGCGGCCGGCCGAGGTGCAGGCGGCGAGCACGGCCGACGCCGCCGCCGCTGAAAAGGCGCGGCGCGAAAGACGAGGGGGCGATGAGTTCAAGAAATTCTCCAGCGGCGTTGCGTTCGGGCGCAATCGCTCCGATGACGTGCGCAGAAAACGGCGCGCACATCATAATGCAAGTCCATCTGCCCGCGCCGGCGCAATGCGGGCGGCGAGTATAATTCCGTCTCATTTTGAACGGCCGTGCATCGCGCGCAGTTTGCTTCAGGGCGCGCGGGCGGCCGGTCGTCGACGCATCGTTCGCGGGCTGCATCAGGCTTCGCAGCCTGATGCAGCCCACGCTCAAGGCGGCCTTAGCCGGCTGCCTGGAACGGCGGCCCGCGCCGCGAACGCATTCCGCCATCGAGTAAGAGCCCATGACCACGCAAGTCCGTACCCGCTTCGCCCCGAGCCCGACCGGCTTCATCCATCTCGGCAACATCCGCTCCGCGCTCTATCCGTGGGCGTTCGCGCGCAAGATGAAGGGCACCTTCGTGCTGCGCATCGAAGACACCGATCTCGAGCGTTCGACCGACGCATCCGTCGAAGCGATCCTCGAAGGCATGCAATGGCTCGGCCTCGATTTCGACGAAGGCCCGTACTACCAGATGCAGCGGATGGACCGGTATCGCGAGGTCGTCGCGCAGATGCTCGAAAAGGGGCTGGCATACCATTGCTATATGTCGACGGAAGAACTCGACGCGCTGCGCGAGCGCCAGCGCGCGGCCGGCGAGAAGCCCCGCTACGACGGCACCTGGCGCCCCGAGCCGGGCAAGGTGCTGCCGCCGGTGCCGGAAGGCGTGACGCCCGTCGTGCGCTTTCGCAACCCGCTCAACGGCGTGGTGAACTGGGACGACGCGGTGAAGGGCACGGTCGAGATCTCGAACGAGGAGCTCGACGACCTCGTGATCGCGCGCCCCGACGGCACGCCGACGTACAACTTCTGTGTGGTGGTCGATGATCTCGACATGAACATCACCCATGTGATCCGCGGCGACGACCACGTGAACAACACGCCGCGCCAGATCAACATCCTGCGCGCGCTCGGCGGCGAGGTGCCGGTCTACGCGCACCTGCCGACCGTGCTGAACGAGCAGGGCGAGAAGATGAGCAAGCGTCACGGCGCGATGAGCGTGACGGGCTATCGCGATGCCGGCTACCTGCCCGAAGCGGTGCTGAACTACCTCGCGCGCCTCGGCTGGTCGCATGGCGATGCCGAGATTTTCTCGCGCGAGCAGTTCGTCGAGTGGTTCGATCTCGATCACCTCGGCAAGTCGCCCGCGCAGTACGACCACGACAAGCTGAACTGGCTCAACGCGCATTACATCAAGGAAGCGGACAACGCGCGCCTCGCGACGCTCGCGAAGCCGTTTCTCGCGCAGCTCGACATCGACGCACCGGCGATCGAGCAGGGCGCGCCGCTCGAACTGGTGATCGCGCTCCTGAAGGACCGGGCGTCGACGGTGAAGGAAATCGCCGACAACGCCGGGATGTTCTACAAGGAGCCGGTGATCGAGCCGGAAGCATTCGCGCAGCACGTCACCGACGCGGTGCGCCCGGCGATCGCCGATCTGCGCACGGCGCTCGCCGACGTCGAATGGAGCAAGGAGGCGATTCTTGCCGCGTTCAAGGCGACGCTTGCGGCGCACAAGCTCAAGATGCCGCAACTCGCGATGCCGGTGCGCCTGCTCGTGGCGGGCACGACGCACACGCCGTCGATCGATGCGGTGCTGATGCTGTTCGGCCGTGAGACCGTGCTGGCGCGGCTCGACAAGGCGCGAGCATGAAACACACATGAGCACGCCGGGACGCGGTGAACGGCTGCGTTCGCACTGTCCCGGCTGCCTCGTCGATGAAGCATCCGCAACTCATGCAGGAAGACGAAAAATTTTCAGATAGCGCGCCAAAGGGTATTTACAACTTCAAAAGCGCCCTTTAGAATCTCGTTTCTGTTCTGCAAGGGGGTATAGCTCAGCTGGGAGAGCGCTTGCATGGCATGCAAGAGGTCAGCGGTTCGATCCCGCTTACCTCCACCACAGAACGGTTTGAAGTCTCTTTGCAGGTACGGTTCATCGCAAAAAAGACTTCACAAGTATCGAAATGCTGTATATAATTTCGGTCTTCGCTGATGCGGCGCAATCGGTCAGCGAGCAAGTGGCAAATAAGTGACAAACAGTAGCAAGACAGAGATTTACCCAAGTTTCTGTCCCCTTCGTCTAGAGGCCTAGGACATCACCCTTTCACGGTGAGTACAGGGGTTCGAATCCCCTAGGGGACGCCAAAACATCGGCGGCTGCTAGTAAAAGCGCTGCAAGTTTGCGAGAGCGGTGAAGCTTTCTCAAACCGATGGAAGAGTTGGAGCGGTAGTTCAGTTGGTTAGAATACCGGCCTGTCACGCCGGGGGTCGCGGGTTCGAGTCCCGTCCGCTCCGCCAACCAGTCTTGTGAATTGCAAAGAATCCGGCTGATGAGCCGGTTTTTTTTCGCCACCGGACCACCAGAAGTTTCCTGTCCCCTTCGTCTAGAGGCCTAGGACATCACCCTTTCACGGTGAGTACAGGGGTTCGAATCCCCTAGGGGACGCCAGAACATCGGCGGCTGCCAGAAGAGCGCTGCAATGTTGCGAAGCCGGCCGGGCTTTTGCAAATCGATGAAAGAGCTGGAGCGGTAGTTCAGTTGGTTAGAATACCGGCCTGTCACGCCGGGGGTCGCGGGTTCGAGTCCCGTCCGCTCCGCCAGCACATTGTCTGTTTGAAAAAATCCAGCCTGGCGCTGGATTTTTTTTCTGCCGGTTGCCGCTTGCTGGTTTCTTGCCGCGCCGACGTTTCATCAGCCGGTTCCGGTAAAACTCTCCATTGCCAGCATCGGCGCTCTGTCTTAGTGTTAAGGCACCTGACTTCCGTCCTTCGGCCCCGCGCGATGCTCGATCCCACCGAAGACCTCTCGCTTTTCCAGTTGCGCCAGGCGTCGATGGACGACTTCGCCTTCGCCGAAGCGCTCACGCACAAAAACATGGACGGCTATTACCGCCGGCACAATCTCGTGTGGCGCGGCGATCTTTTTTTGTGCAGCTGGCGCGAATCGGAGAATTTCGTGCTCGAAGCGGACGGCGTTCCGATCGGCGTGATGCGCGTGACGGAGGAGAACAACTCGCTGCATATCCGCGACGTGCAGGTCGTAGAAGGCTGGCGCCGCCGCGGCGCGGGCACGTTCCTCCTCAATACCGCGCACCGCTGGGCGCGCGCCCGCGGGCTCGCGGAATGCCAGTTGCGCGTGTTCGTCGATAACCCTGCGGCGCGGCTCTATGTGCGCATGGGCTACCGGCCGGCGGGTTCGCGCCTGGCGCAGCTCGGCGCCATCCGCCATATGGCGCGGCGCGTCTGAGTTCCGTATTTGGCTTCGGCCGTTCGCGTTCGGCCGGTCGGCTTCAGCCGTTCGCGTTCAGCCATTCGGGTTCGGCAATTCGAATCGTGCGTCAGTCCGCATCCTTGCGGCCCGGCTGTTCGGTCTCGCCGCGGCCGTCCCGCACGAAAAACGCCCGCGGACTCTCTCCGAATGCGCGCCGGAACATCGCGGAAAACGCGCTCTGGCTCTGGTAGCCCAGTTCGCGCGCGACCTGCGCGAGCGGCCGCCCCTGGCTCAATAGCGGAATCGCGCGGGCGAGCACGGCCTGCTGGCGCCATTGCGAAAAGCTCACGCCCAGTTCGCGCTGGAAAAGCCGCGCGATCGTGCGCGTGCTCGCGCCCGCTTCCGCCGCCCAGCTTTCGAGCGAGTCGCCGCGGGCCGGGTCGGCCAGCACCGCTTCGCACAGCGCGCGAAGACGCTTTTCGTCCGGCATCGGGACCGAGAGCGGCAGCGGCTCGGAGCGCGTGATTTCGTCGAGGGCGAGCGTGCCGAGCAGATGCTCGCGCTCGCGCGAGATGGCGCCGTCGTCGAGCGCGGCGATCCCCTCGCGCAAGAGCGGCGACACCTCCACCACGCGGCACGCGGCGAGCCCCGCCGGCACCACGCTCGGATCGAGATAGAGCGTGCGCAGGTACGCATGCTCGACGATCGCGACTTCATGCGTCACGTTGGGCGGCACCCAGATCGCCCGCGACGGCGGCACCATCCACGTCGAATCGGTCGTCGCGACGCGCAGCACGCCGCGCGACGTGCAGGCGAGCTGCGCCCACGGATGCGTGTGCCGCGCGATCCGCACGCCGGCCGGCACCGGGCGCGAGCGAACGCGTATCGGATGGGCGACGGTCGGCGAATGTTCGACCGGAATGTCGAGTTCCTCGAGTTGCTCGTATGATTCCCGCAATTCGGCCGGCATGCGCCTCCCAGGGCGTGTTCACGCGATGAAACCCGCTTAAAGCCCGATGGTAATGCGTTTTCGCCACGCCGCTGCGCGTTGCTGCGGGCGTTTTTCTCGCGCTGCATAATGCGCCGATCGGGACAGGTAAAACGGAGCACATTCGACTGATGCAACACGTATTTGTCTACGGCACGCTGCGCGCGGGCGAGATCAACGACATCAACCGCGCGGCGGCGCGCCACGGCATTGCGCTGCCGCAATGGATCGGCGCGGCCTATGTGAAAGGGCGTCTCTTTGACTTCGGGCGCTATCCCGGACTCGTGATCGATCCCGCAGGCGAGCCGATTCGCGGCGACGTCTTCCGCATCGACGATGCGCTCGTGCCGGTGCTCGACGAGATCGAGGAGGTGTATCCCGGCGTGGAGGGGCTTTTCCGGCCGCATCGCGTGCACGTGACGGTGGATATCGAGGGCGCGGCGCACGGCGTCGACTGCCTGATGTATCCGGTGGCCGCCCATTCGGTCGACGGCCTGCCGCGCATCGAAGGCGGCGACTGGGTCGAGCATCGCATCCGCAAATAAGAAAAGCCGCTCCGGACAGCGGAGCGGCCTTGCATCGACGCGAGCGGAACTCAGATTTCTTCGTAGAGCGGCAGCGTGAGGAACTCGGTGAAGTGCTCCGACGTGGACATCTCCTCGAAGATCTTCGCCGCGCGCTCATACGGCTTCGTATCGCCGCCGACCGCGAGCTTCACCTTCTCCAGTTCGTCGATGGTGAATTCGCGGACCATCGCGGCCGTGACCTTGCGCCCGTCCTCGAGCTTGCCCTTCGGCGAGCGGATCCACTGCCACACCTGCGAGCGCGAGATTTCCGCGGTCGCCGCATCTTCCATCAGGTTGTGGATCGGCACGCAGCCATTGCCCGCGAGCCACGAACCCAGATAGTGGATGCCGACATTGATGTTGTTGCGCACGCCCGCCTCGGTGATCGGCGCCTCCGGGCGGAAGTCGAGCAGGTCGTGAGCGGTGACCTGCACATCGGGGCGCTGCTTGCCGATCTGGTGCGGCTTGTCGCCGAGCACCTTCACGAATTCCTCCATCGCGATCGGCACGAGGCCCGGGTGCGCGACCCAGCCGCCGTCGTAGCCGTCGGCGGCGTCGCGGGCCTTGTCGGAGCGCACGCCTGCCATCGCCTTGTCGTTCGCGGCGGGGTCGTTCTTGATCGGAATCAGCGCGCTCATGCCGCCGATCGCCGGCGCCTGGCGCCTGTGGCACGTCTTCAGCAGTTCGAGCGCGTAGGCGCGCATGAACGGCACGGTCATCGTGATCTTCGCGCGCTCGGCGAGGCAGAAATCCGGATCGCTCCTGAACTTCTTGATCGCCGAGAAGATGTAGTCCCAGCGGCCCGCGTTCAGGCCCGAGCTGTGTTCGCGCAGCTCATACAGGATCTCGTCCATCTCGAACGCGGCGAGGATCGTCTCGACGAGCACCGTCGCGCGAATCGAGCCGCGCGGCACGCCGACCGCTTCCTGCGCCGCGACGAAGATCTCGTTCCACAGACGCGCTTCCAGATGGCTCTCGAGCTTCGGCAGGTAGAAGAACGGGCCGCTGCCGCGCGCGAGCTGCTCCTTCGCGTTGTGAAAGAGGAAGAGAGCGAAGTCGAAGACGCCGCCCGACACGCGCTGGCCGTCGACCGTCACGTGCTTTTCGTCGAGATGCCAGCCGCGCGGACGCACGATCAGCGTCGCGACCTTGTCGTTCAGCCGGTACGACTTGCCGTTCTGCGTGAGCGAGATCGTGCCGCGTACCGCTTCCTTCAGATTGATATGGCCGGTCAGCTGGTTGTCCCAGTTCGGCGTGTTCGAATCCTCGAAGTCGGTCATGTAGGCATCGGCGCCGGAGTTGAGCGCATTGATGATCATCTTGCGCTCGACCGGGCCGGTGATTTCCACGCGCCGGCATTCCAGCGCCTTCGGCAGCGGCGCGATGGTCCAGTCGCTTTCGCGGATCGACTTCGTTTCCGGCAGGAAGTCCGGGCGCTCGCCCGCGTCCAGGCGCTTCGTGCGCGCGGCGCGCGCGGCGAGCAGTTCCTGGCGGCGCGGCTCGAAGCGCCGGTGCAGCATCGCGACGAGTTCCAGCGCTTCGCGCGTGAGGATGGTCTCGTAACCGGGCTTGATCTCAGCCGTGATTGCCATGCCCTGGGGCAGATTCAGCATTGTTTTCTCCTTGGTCGGTCAGACGGTTTTGCCTGGGTTCTGCTTGATGGTGGATTGAGTCGTGAGCGTCACGTGCCGGGGCCGTGGCGCGTCCGGTTCGGGCGTTTCAGCGGGGCGGGGAATGGGTGTTGCGGGCAGCCGCTTTCGACGAAGCCGACGAGATCCGCCATGCCGCGGCCCGTGCCGCGCGGCGTTGCGCCGAGTTCCTCGGCGGGCAGGCCCGCGCGGTTGATCCAGAAGGTCGTGTAGCCGAACCACGTCGCGCCGGCGACGTCCCAGCCGTTCGACGACACGAACACGAGCTCGCGCGCCGCGCAGCCGAAGGCCTGCGTGCCGAGCGCATAGGCCGAGGCCGCGGGCTTGTAGGCGCGCACGGTCTCGACGGAGAGCACGTAATCGAAGAGCCCTGTCATGCCGGCGCTTTTCACGGCGATGTCGAGCATCTGCGGATTGCCGTTCGAGAGGATCGCGAGGCGGCACTGCGGGCGATCGCGCAGGCGCCTGAGCGCCGCGACCGTGTCCGGGAACGCGGAAAGGCACGCGTATTCGTCCATCAGGCGCTTCTCGGCGGCGGGCGAGAGCGCGCTCGCCAGATTCAGCCGCGCGGCCGCGAAGCGCAGCGCGTCGAGCGTGATCGCCCAGAACGGCTCGTAGAGACCGCCGGACGGATCGGCGAGGGTGCGCAACTGTGTGTATTCGATCTGCTTCTGACGCCAGAGCTGCGAGAGCGCATCGCCGTGGCCGGGGAACAGCTGCTCCGCCGCGGCGACGACGGAATGCACGTCGAACAGCGTGCCGTAGGCGTCGAAGATCACTGCGCGGGGTTGAAGAGGTGTCGTTATGGCCGACATAGCCGTGCGCTCCAATCAGAGGTCAGGATCGATTGTATTCGTGCTCTAACTGCACAAAAAGACACGCTGAAATCACTTGATCTTTTACTTTTACATACCTAATCTGTGCGCGTTCAGGATGAATCAGGACCAGCACGCATGGATCGTTTCAAGCAGATCGAGACTTTTGCTTCAGTGGCCGCGAAGGGCAGCCTGTCGGCGGCGGCGCAGGCGGAGGGCGTGGCGCCCGCCGTCATCGGGCGGCGCCTCGACGCGCTCGAAGAACGGCTCGGCGTGAAGCTCCTCGTGCGCACCACGCGCCGCATCACGCTGACGTTCGAAGGCTCGGCGTTTCTCGAAGACTGTCTGCGCGTGATCAACGACATGCAGAACGCCGAGGCGAGCGTGTCGGCGGGCGGGGTGAAGGCAAGCGGCCATTTGCGCGTGTCGGCGCCGGCGGGCTTCGGGCGCCGCCACGTGGCCGCGCTCGTGCCGGAATTCACGGCGCAGCATCCGGATGTCTCGATCTCGCTCGATCTCACCGACCGCATGGTCGATCTCGTCAACGAAGGCTTCGACTGCGCGGTGCGGCTCGGCGAGCTGCCGGATTCGTCGCTCGTGTCGCTCAAGCTGGGGGAGAACCGCCGCGTGTGCGTGGGCTCGCCGGCTTATCTCGGGCGCAGGGGCATTCCGTCCGATCTCGCCGCGCTCTCGAGCCACAACTGCCTCGCGCTCGGCGCGTCGGCGAACCAGCAGCGCGGCTGGATGTTCCAGCAGGACGGCCGCGTCGTGACGATCAAGGTGTCCGGCACGATGGAATGCTCCGACGGCGCGGTGCTCCACGACTGGTGTCTCGCGGGCTACGGGCTCGCGTGGCGCTCGTGGTGGGAAGTCGGCGACGATATCGCGGCCGGGCGCCTCGCCAGCGTGCTCGACGATTTCGCCGCGCCGCCGATCGGCATCCACGCCGTCTTTCCGCAACGCCGCCATCTGCCGTTGCGTGTGCGGCTCTTTCTCGACCTGCTCAAGCATACGTACAGCGCTCCTGGATATTGGGGCTGAGTCGGTCACCGCGTGTTACTACAATGGAGATGCGCAACGACGTTCCCAAGGAGGACGCCATGTTCAAGCACATCCTGGTTCCAACAGACGGCTCCGAGCTGTCGCAAAAAGCAATCGATGGCGCGATCGACCTGGCGCAATCCGTCGGCGCGCGCATTACGGCGTATGCGTGCCTGCCGCAATATCCGTATTCGCCGTTCGCGGATGTCGCTGTCGAGCCGCCCGACGACTTTCACGCCCGCGCCGAAGCCGAAGCGCGCGAGCACCTGCGCGCGGTGGAAGCGGCGGCGCAGAAGGCGGGCGTGCCCTGCGACAGCGCGACGAGCGTCGAGTCGGCGCCCTATATCGGCATCATCGAGACGGCCGAGGCGCGCGGCTGCGACGTGATCCTGATGGCGTCGCACGGCAGGCGCGGGCTCGGCAGCATCCTGATCGGCAGCGAGACGCAGCGCGTGCTCACGCACACGAAGATTCCGGTGATCGTCTATCGGTAGCTGGCTTGCAGTGTTCAAAAGAAAGCGCGCCGGCGGCATGACCCGATGCGCTTTCTTTTTGTTGTCTTCGTTCCTGCTGGCGTGCGCCGCCCGTGGACATCCGGGGCGGCGCCGCCACGCTCTTCACTGCTCTCCCTGATTACGCCTTTCCGTCAAGCCACTTTCTTGTCGAAGAACTGCTCGTCTTCGGTCGAGCCGTGCAGGGCGGTCGTCGATGCGTCGCGCTCGACCGTCTGCGTGACCGCGTCGAAGTAGCCGGTGCCCACTTCGCGCTGATGCTTGACCGCGGTGAAGCCCTTCTCGGCGGCGGCGAACGCGGCCTGCTGCATTTCGACGAACGCGCTCATCTGCGTGCGCGCATAGCCGTGCGCGAGGTTGAACATCGAGTAGTTCAGCGCGTGGAAGCCGGCGAGCGTGATGAACTGGAACTTGTAGCCCATCGCGCCGAGTTCCTTCTGGAATTTCGCAATGGTCGCGTCGTCGAGGTTCTTCTTCCAGTTGAACGACGGCGAGCAGTTGTACGACAGCATCTTGTCCGGGAACTCCTTGTGGATCGCATCGGCGAATTTCTTCGCGAATTCGAGATCCGGCTTGCCGGTTTCGCACCAGATCATGTCGGCATACGGCGCATACGCGAGACCGCGCGACACCGCCTGCTCCAGGCCCGGCCGCGTGCGGTAGAACCCTTCGACCGTGCGCTCTCCCGTGAGGAACGGCTTGTCGTTCTCGTCGATGTCGGACGTCACGAGGTCGGCGGCTTCCGCGTCCGTGCGGGCGAGCAGGATGGTCGGCGTGCCGCAGACGTCGGCGGCGAGCCGCGCTGCGGTCAGCTTCGCGATGTTCTCGCGCGTCGGCACGAGCACCTTGCCGCCCATGTGGCCGCACTTCTTCACGGACGCGAGCTGGTCCTCGAAGTGCACGCCCGAGGCGCCCGCTTCGATCATCGCCTTCATCAGCTCGAACGCGTTCAGCACGCCGCCGAAGCCGGCTTCCGCGTCGGCGACGATCGGCGCGAAGTAGTCGATATAGC
>Ga0163162_10008244_pt1 | contig 10170 bp, 10 predicted proteins | sample S55metaG_FD_115310 | JGI IMG/M metagenome (GOLD analysis project Ga0163162, IMG submission 115310) | Switchgrass rhizosphere microbial communities from Kellogg Biological Station, Michigan, USA - S5-5 metaG | ecosystem: Host-associated > Plants > Roots > Rhizosphere > Soil | place: USA...
GGGCGGGGGTACGAAATCTGATTGCGGGCCAGCCGAAAATCACCGGTAAGGAACACGCCGCGCGGCAACTGGCGCGTCCCCTCGAGCGTCTCGCGCTTTACTTGGAGGATCCGGCGGCAGTCGTCCTGCCTAACGAGCCGCGAAACGTCGTCCGTTCGCTCATCGCAATCCATCCCGGCAGTGGGAGCGCAGGGAAGAATTGGCCTCTGGAAAGGTTCATCGCGCTGGCGGCGGTGCTCTTTCGATCAAAGGAAGACAGCCGATTGCTCCTGATTGGCGGCGAGGCGGATGGAGAACGCGCAACGCAACTCGCGAGAGCCTTGCCCGCCGAAAGAGTGAGCATGGTGATGAATCTTCCGCTGCCTGAGCTTGCCGGCCTGCTGCAGAACTGCGCTTTGTTCATCGGTCACGACAGCGGTATATCGCATCTTGCCGCGGCTGTGAAAACGCCATGTCTGCTCCTCTTCGGTCCAACCGATCCAGCGATCTGGGCGCCCGCGAATCGGCAGGTGCGCGTGTTGCGTTCGCCCAGCCTGGCGATGGCCGGAATCGAAGTGTCCGACGTGGTTGACGCGCTAGGCGAGCTTACGAACTAATGCGCATCGGCATGAGGACGTAAAGGAACGGGCTCTGGATTTTGATCACGCCGGGGCTCATCTCGTCGATCAGGTCGAGAAAGATTTCGTCCTCTGCAAGATTGCGCAGCGGCGCCATCAGGAATTCGGGATTGAACGCAATGGAAAATTCGCGGCCTTTGTAGGCGACCGGCAACGATTCCTTCGCCTCGCCGACTTCAGGCGTGTTCGCCGTGATGTCGATGTTGTTCTTGGAAAAATTGAGTTTGATTGAATTCGACTTGTCGCTCGCCAGCAGCGAAACGCGACGTAACGAATTGAGAAACGTTTCGCGCTCCAAAGTGACGCGCTCCTTCATTTCCCCGGGTATGACCTGACGATAGTTCGGGTAATTTCCCTCGATCAATTTCGAAACGAGGAGCGAGTTGTTGAGATCAAACGCGATTTGGCTGCCGCCAACGCTGACCCGCACGTCTCCGTCATCGGTCAGCAAGCGCTGCAATTCTGTGACTGCCTTGGTTGGCACGATGATGTCGGCCTCGTGGCTGCGCGGAAATTCCAGGTCGATGTCGAGCATCGCGAGCCGGCGCCCGTCGGTCGCGACGAGGGTGAGCTTGTTGTCCTTGAAACTGAAGAGGACGCCGTTGAGAACGTAGCGCGTTTCGTCGGTCGAGATGGCATACGAGGTCTTGCGCAGACCGTCGCGCAAATCCTTCTGTCGGATGGTGACGACTTTGGAATCGTCGAATTTCGGAAGCGGCGGAAACTCTTCCTCGGGCAGGCCGAGAATTTTGAAGAAGCTCTGTCCGCTCCGGATCGAGGCGGCGTTCTTGCCATCGACGTCGAATTGAATTTCGCTCGAGGGCAACTCGCGAATGATGGTGAAGAGGCGGCGTGCCGGGAGCGTGGTGGCGCCTTCTTTTTCGATTTGCGCTTCGAAGCTGCCGCGCACGCCGACGTCGAGATCGGTCGTCGTCAGGCGAACTTCACTCCCGTTGGTTTGCAGGAGGACATTGGAAAGAATCGGTAGCGTGGTGCGCGTGCTAACGACGTTCTGAACCTGCTGCAGACATTCGAGAAGCTTTTCTTTCGTAACGCTAAATTTCATGAAGGCGGATGGGGATCGTTAAGATGTAAGGCCTTCGATTTTATCCGGCAACCGCAATCTCACAGCGCCTTCAACGTTGCAGCGCGCTGTCGATGAATGAGATCGTTTGCCGAATCTTGTCCTGCTCCTTCATCCGCTTCTTCACCAGCTTGCAGGCGTGCAGCACAGTGCCGTGATCGCGCCCGCCGAAGGCCTCGCCGATTTCGTTAAGCGAAGCTTTGGTCAGTTCGCGCGCGAGATACATCGCGATTTGCCGCGGGAAGGCAATGTTCGCCGGACGGCGTTTGCTCGTCATGTCGGCCAACCGCACGTCGAAGTGTTCCGCCACGCGGCGCTGAATCTGGTCGATCGTGACCGCGCGGCGCGCCTCTTCCTGCAGGATGTCCTTGAGTAAGTGTTCGACGACCTCGTGGGTCAGCTCCTTCCCACTGAGGGAAGCAAACGAAGCCACCCGCATGAGCGCACCTTCCAGCCGGCGGACATTGGTCTTGATCCGCGTCGCGAGGAAATCAAAAATTTCGTCGCGCAGTTTGATTTTCAGGGTGTGCGCTTTTTTGCGCAGGATCGCCATGCGCGTTTCGACATCGGGTGGCTGCAGTTCCGCGGTCAGTCCCCATTCGAAGCGGGAAACGAGGCGATGTTCGAGGTTGGCAATTTCGGACGCCGGACGATCACTCGAGAGGACAATCTGTTTATGGCCGTCGAAAAGGGTGTTGAAGGTGTGAAAAAATTCCTCCTGGGAACGCTCCTTTCCACCGAGGAAATGAATGTCGTCAATCAGGAGAAGGTCAGCCTGGCGGTAGCGTTTGCGAAACTTGACCAGGTTGTTGTGCTGGATGGCGTCGATGAATTCATTGATGAACAACTCGCTCGAGAGATACATCACGCGGGTGCTTTTGCCGCGCGCGCCAAGGTATTGGCCGATCGCCTGCATGAGATGCGTTTTGCCGAGGCCGACGCCTCCATAAATGAAGAGCGGGTTGTAGGTCTTGGCCGGCGATTGCGCTACGGCCAGGCTCGCGGCGTGCGCAATCTCATTGTTAGGCCCGACCACGAATGATTCGAACGTGTTCCGTGGATTCAAACCCGGCGTCTTGTTCGCCCGCTCTGCCGCGGCCTGTACCCTGGCCGAGATGCCGGGTTCCGGGTCGGCCGCGTCCGAGCCGGCGGACGTATCGACGGCACAGACAAACTTTACCGCGCGCGGCCCGCCGAGCACGGAACTGATCGCCGACTGCAAAGCGGGCATGTGATTACTCTCAATCCAGAATTGGTAGATATTATTAGGAACAAGAAGCGTCACCTCGTCAGCGGTCGCGCCGGTCAGTTTTACGGCGGAAAACCAGCGCTTGAAAGTATCGGCACTGACCTGCGGCTTTAATGCGGCCGACAACTTCGTCCACAACTGGCTAGACTTCTCGTCCATGACTACTTGTTAACAGCGTTAAATAACGCCGGAAACACCCGCCGCTGGAGAGAATGGAAACGCGATATTGACTCGCGCGGCACGGGGGAAAGCCTGGACTGGGACGTTCGTTCGAGAGAGAAATCGCTGCAAAAACGCATTACACGAGGGAAAAGTCGCCGGTTGGGTCTGCCGGAAGGGTGGCCTCATCAGGGGCGAAACCGCCGGAGCGCTGGTCCAAAAATTATCTGGTTTTTTCTTCATGATCTTGACTACGCCGTCAGGCATTAACCTTATTAACATCTTGTTCACACCCGGTATCTGTCCTCCCGGCCTGCGGCTTCAGATTAGAAATCACGACCCGACCTCACAAGAAAAAACCGGAACTTTATTTTGTCTTTCTGCGCAAAAAAATCTTGACGCAAAATCATCTCTAGCATTGAGGCCGGTTTCACTGGGGCGCCGGTTGTCTGGTTGACGAAAACGTCGTTAGGCGAAGGCCGGATGGAAGCGTGATCGATCGCATTTTGGTTTGTTTCGGCCGGCCCCGGGTCACGCAAAAAGGTTCGCCAAGACGGGAATTTGCTCGAAACTCCGACACGAAAAGGCAATGAGACGATTCAGAGAAAGCAGCCCGATCAGGCTCGGAGCGTTTGCGAGGCTGGCGATTTGCTCTTCCATCTTGCTCGGCGCCTGTCAGACCGCGCCGCCGGTCTCGTCGACCGTCACCCGGGTCGTCTTGATATGGATGAAACATCCCGAGCGTTCCGCCGATCGCGCGCAGCTCACCCGCGCCGCGCATTCATTGCGGATGATTCCAGGAGTATTGCGGGTGCAGACCGGTCGGACGGTGCCGAGGCTACCGTCCGGGGCAGATCGCAGCTTTGACCTTGGGGTGATGATTACCTTTCGCGATCGTGCCGCGTTGCAGCGTTACGAAAAGGATCCGCGGCATCTCGAGGCAATGCGTCGTTATCTTCAGTCACTCGTCCGCCGCTACGAGATCTATAATACGACTGATCGTTAGGCCCGATGCGTTTTCTCTCCGCGATTTTGATCGCTCTTCTTCTTCCGGTTTCCTCCTCGGTCGCGGATGAGATTTCGCCTCCTTTCGGCTTCCGATGGAACGACGTGGCCAGCCGGGTGGAAAAGGTCTTGAAAGGCGCGAAAGCGAAAATCGTTGGACGGGAAAAGAACGATGGGCAGGACGTCTTGACGGTCGAGGGGCTGATCCATCCGGGATTGAAGCGAACACTCTTTACCTTCAAGGGCGGTGCGCTCTCGCAGATTGAATTGCAGTACGAGTATCCGGATTGGACGCTGGAACATTACAACAATCGGATGGGGGAAATCCGTCGCTACTTCGATGCCAAGTATGGAACTGGGCGTCTCATTTCGCGTTCGCGCGATAACGACACGGACGTCATTCAGACGCTCGTCGGTTATCAGTGGGTGGTCGGGAAATCGGCTCTCGAGCTTTTCTATTTCTCGGCCCAGAAAGAGGCCAACGTTTACCGCAATATCACTGTGACTTATAAGGCGATTTAGGCTGCACCGTCAGGCGCGCCTTGCCTAACGACGCGCAGCCCAGAGTCTTCAGCCAGGCGCGTTTTCCCTTTGCATTCGTTTCAAGCGACTGCGCAAGGCGACCTTAGTCGCGGCACTCATCCGGTCGATGAACAGAATCCCGTTGAGGTGATCGACCTCGTGCTGGAGCGCGCGCGCGAGCAATCCGCTCGCTTCGATTTCCACCGGCGTGCCTTCGAGCGTCTGTGCGCGGACGACCACTGAAATCGCGCGTCTGATGTCCGCCGTGATTTCGGGGAAACTCAGACACCCTTCGATGGCGAGCGTCGTTTCCTTGTTCAGCGTCAGTTCTGGATTGATCAGCAGCAATGGCATCAACGAGTTCGAATCGACCTCAGTCCCGTTCAACTTCAATGTGCTTTCCTGGTCCTCGGCGCCGGAAACGTCGATCACGGTCAGTTGCAGCGCTTCGCCGACCTGCTGCGCGGCAAGGCCGATTCCGTTCGCCAGGTGCATCGTCTCGATCATGTTGGCGGCCAGCTCACGGACGTGTGCGTCGACCGCTGCGATCCGTTTTCCTTTCGCCCGCAAAATCGGATCGCCATAACGAACGATCGGTAACTTCATTTTGTTGGCGATTGAGTAAAGGCGGGCAGATTTCGCACACCGGCCAGTTTCAGCGCATCCATCACCTTGATAATGATTCCGAAGGAAGCTTTTTCGTCCGCCTTCAAAACCAATGTGCTTTTGCGCTCGGCCGGCAGATTCATAATCGCCTCTTGCAGTTCATCGACGACAATCGCTTTGCCATCGAGCTTGAGCGCGTCCTCGGCATCGACACTGACGACCACATGTTCATTCTCCGCTGGTTTTGCGCTCGATGTCTTCGACTCCGGTAAATTGATCTCTACTTCCGGCTGATCTTTCTTGAAGGTGGTCGAGACGACAAAGAAGATGAGCAGGATCGTCAGGATATCGACCAGAGAGACGATGATGATCGAGGGGGCGCGTCGTTTCCGAACGGCAAACTTCATGGCGGCGGTTCGGGCGCTCGTTAGGTCAACGGCGTGGGCGCGTGCGTCATCGCTGGCGCGGGGACTGAAGGCGAGACGCGCGCAGGCATCCCTTCCGGAGTCCGCCCGTAATAGCATTTACTGATCAATTCCACGACCAGCGTTTCCATTTCCACAGACATCACTTCGACCTTCTTCGAGAAATAGCTGAACGCGATCAGGGTTGGGACGGCGATGGACAATCCAAAAACCGTGGCGTTGAGCGCCTCGGCGATTCCGAGGGCGATCGCTTTCGTGTCGGCTGCGCCAGTCCCGAGACCGAGATGGGAAAAGACGTGCACCAGACCCGAGACGGCGCCAATCAGGCCTAACAACGGAGCTATGCCAGTGATGATCTCGAGCACGATCAGGCCGCGTTCCAGGATGACCATCTCGTGGCGGGCGCGGGTCTCGACCGCCTCGATATTTTCCGAGCGCGGTCCGCGCAGATGTTGCAGCGCAACCCGCGCAATGCGGGCGAGAGAGGAGTCGTCTTCCCGCACGATGCGCGAAAGGCGCTCCGGATTTCCACCGGGCGACAGGCGTTCGATCTCGCTCTCGATCACCAGCGGGAGCACGTTTTTTCGGCGGAGGGCCATGCTGCGCAGGATGATGACGGTTAGCGCTACAATGGAGCAAATGAGCAACGGCCACATGAAGAGGCCGCCCCGCAGGAGGAACTCGACGACGGATTGGAGGGGATTGGCGGCTTCAGCAAGGAAAAGTGCGGTCATCGGTTGGCGAAAATCGTGAAGGATTCTTCCATTGTAAAGCGACCTTCGGGAAGCGTGGCGAGCAAGTCCTCGGGGATTGGCGGGAATTTTGTCTCCTGAATCGAGCGCAGCGCGATGCTCGCAGAGGCCTCATTGGCCGTGTTTTCCGTCATGCGCAAGTTTCGGACGCTGCCGTCGGCCAGGATTTCAAAGGTCACCGCAGTCGTACCGATGCTGATCAAGTCGATCTTCGCCGCCGTATAGTAATACCAGCGCGACCCGATCGCGTCCTCGAGCAGTTTCTTGTATCGTCCCTGCGGCGTGCCCACCGCATTCAGAGCCGAACGACCGCGGTTGTTGATCCCGCCGCGGATGACCGTCTTCTGCTGGAAATCCCGGTAGCTGGAGGCCGGGGGTGGAGGGGTTTGGATTGGCTCCGGCGTTGGAGTCGGCGTTTCCGTCGGCGTCGGAACCTCCGTTGTCTCTTCCGATTCCGACGGGGAGGGAACCGGAGAAGGAGTCTGAGTGAGGAGGGCGAGCTGATCGGGCGCTGGCGTCGGTGTGGCAACAGGCGGCGCAGGAGTTGGCGTTTCGTTGGGAGTCGGTTGCTTTTCCGGCGGCGGAGTTAGCGACGGTTTCGGTTGCGGCGCCGCTCCTTTGTTCGCCAGCGAATAGTCATGTTCGTCCAGGTTCATGAAGGGCCGATCCTTTCCATCCTGGCCAGGCAGTTGATTATCCGTCGTCGCGGCTTTTTCCGCCGCCGCGATGGAGTTTTCGTTCGCCTCGAAGGTCTTCTCTTTCGGCGCGACGGCGGACCTGCGGGCCGGGTCCACCGTCGTCATCGGGGCGTTTTTTGGCACCATCGGCGGCGGCGTCGGTTCGGATGTTTGCATGATGGTCAGTTGAGGAACTTGTTGTTCCTCGAGGGCGATGTCTTGTTGACTGCCGCCGAAGGCGGCCAGCGAAAGCCCAATCAAGAAGTGCGCGACGACTGAAGCGAGCACGGCCCACCACACTTTGCGCCGATCTAGTTTTGGGTCCGTCATGACTGTCCCGTCCCCGGAAATTACACGACTACGCGAAAGCGCGTCGGAGAACGGTGGGCGAATTTCTTCAGGGCCAAAATTATCTCACCTTACTCTGGGTGACAACCGGCGCGGGGTTGTCTTGCGCGCGTGGTGGAAAAGATACTGCTGGGCATAGCCGCCGTTCTCGCCGAAATGCTTCGCCGTGAATTCCTGCAACTGCCGTGCCGTCAACCTGCGCCGGGGCGAAAAATATTTCTGCAGCAAGACACGCTCGATCCAGACGTCGATCGGGAATGCGCGTAACCGCTCGTAGGCGAAGAGCATCACGCAATTGGCCACCTTCGGGCCCACCCCCGGCAGTGCGCAGAGTTTTGCGCGCAGATCGTCGTCCGGCAAAGCACGCCACGATTCGAGGTCGGCTTCACCACTGGCGACTCGTTCGGCCGTCGCGAGAAGATTCTTTGCCCGATAACCCAGTCCGCAGTCCCGCAAGTCTTTCTCCGTCAGGCCCCCCAATTTTCCCGCGGACGGAAAAATATCTACCTGAGCTCCGCGTATGCCGTGACGGGTCCCAAACCGCTTGCGCAACACGAACGAAATTTGCCGGATGTGCGCCACCTGCTTCATCGAAGACGTGATAAAGGTGGCGAGACATTCCCATCGTGGCTGCCGCATGATGCGCAGTCCGCGACAATAACCAACCGCCGCCTGCATCGTGGGATCGTCGGGCAAGGAGGCGCAAATCTCCGCGAGGGGATGATCGAGTGCAAAGTAGCGCGCTATAATTCCGGGGAGCGCGGCCCGCTGGCTTCCTGATGACGACGGCTCGACCTCACGAACGTGCAAAACGTTCCCGCGCTGCTCCACGTTGACAGCCCGTTCGCCGATGGCTCCGACAAATCCCGGGCCCTCTTTTTCCCAATGAAACGTCTGTCCGGAGTCGAGCGTGAGCGCGAGATCGAAATCGTGCGCTGCGACTTCGAAGGATTTCATCGCCCAAGCTTAACATGGACTGGACACTCTTATGATCAGGAACGAAGCCGAGCATCTTCCTAAAATCTGTGTTTCATCTGTGTGAATCTGTGGCTATTAACCCGCCGTGGATGCGCGTCTGCTGATCGACTCCGGAGTCCTGTTCCTCTACTTTTTCATCATCATCTTCATCGGCCTCTATATGGGCCGCAAAGAGGATAACCTCGAGGATTTCGCCCTCGGCGGGCGGCGCATTCCATGGTGGGCGGTGCTAGCCTCCATCATCGCGGCCGAAACCAGTGCGGGCACGTTTTTCGGTACCCCTGGCGAAGGCTTTGCCCTGCGCAATTTCACCTACCTTCAGCTGGCGCTCGGCACGATCCTGGCGCGCATTCTCGTCAGCTACATTTTCATCAAGCCCTATTACGATTACAAGGTCTTCTCGATCTACGAATACCTGACTGCCCGCTTCGGCACGCGCTCCAAGAACGCCGCTTCGGCTGTCTTCATGATCACCCGTCTGCTTGCCTCAGGGGCGCGGCTTTACGTCGGTGCCATCGCCCTCGCCCTCGCCTATGAAATGATCAGCGGCGTTCGGCCAAATCCAATGCAGACACTCTGGATTTACGTTCTTTCCACGGTTGCGATCGTCATTCTGACCGCGATATATACAACGTTAGGCGGAATCAAAGCCGTCATCTGGACCGATCTCATCCAGGCTTCGATCATGTTTGGCAGCGCCCTGGTCGCGGTTGGGCTCCTTTACTTCTCCATTCCGGGCGGTTGGAATGAAATCGTCGCGCGCACGGGCGGCTTTCATTTCCACGATTTCATCTCCACCGGGCTCGATCCTGCGAAACATGGCTGGCAAAAAATCGTCGCGATGTTCGGAATCGAATACACGATTTTTGCCGGCCTCTTCGGCGCAACTTTCATCACCATGGGCACGCACGGAACCGACCAGGACATGGTGCAACGAATGCTGACTGCGCCGGATATTCGGCGGAGCCGTCGCTCTCTCATCCTCTCCGGGTTGGCCGACATCCCGATCGCTTTCACTTTCCTGAGCATCGGTATTTTGCTCTGGGTCTATTACCAGGCGTACCCGGATCCGACCCTGTCGAAAACGCCTAACGAGACCTTTTGTCATTTCATTCTCTACCAGATGCCTGTTGGTCTCCGTGGTTTGCTCATCGCTGGCATCTTCGCGACCACGATGGGATCACTCAGTACCGCGTTGAACGCCCTCGCGACCAGTTTCACCCGCGACTGGTATCAGCCCTATATCAATCCCGGCGCGACTGAGGCCCAAAGCCTGCGCGCTGTCCGCTGGGCGACGGTCGGTTTCGCCGTCCTCATGATCGTCGTCGCCTCCGCCACGTCCTATTGCGTGATTGTCTTGCCCAACGTTCGCATTATTCCTATCGCGCTTGGCATCTTTGGTTACACCTACGGCTCGCTTCTCGGGATTTTCTTTTGCGGAATGCTAACCCGCACCCGCGGCTGCGACGCCCTCAACCCGGTCGCGATGATTGCCGGTTTCGTTTTCGTCGCACTGATCAGCAACTTGCCTAACGACATTGCGCGTATTTTCGGCGCCAGGCTTTACACGCCGCCGGCCTGGTTCCCGATCATGGAATTCCCGTGGTGGATCTGCTTCGGGACGATTGTTACTTTTTTGGTGGCAATCCTGTTCCGGACGAGCGAAGCGCAGCTCGCCATCAACCGCCACGGCGCTACTGCTTCGATGCGTTAGGCCCGTGTGTAAGGCGTGCCAGGCTGGCTTCCCC
>Ga0163162_10008246_pt1 | contig 10169 bp, 11 predicted proteins | sample S55metaG_FD_115310 | JGI IMG/M metagenome (GOLD analysis project Ga0163162, IMG submission 115310) | Switchgrass rhizosphere microbial communities from Kellogg Biological Station, Michigan, USA - S5-5 metaG | ecosystem: Host-associated > Plants > Roots > Rhizosphere > Soil | place: USA...
ACATGCCTTCTAGGAGAACGCCAAAATGAGAGCTAAACTCAGAACCAGAATTGAGCGGCTTGAAAGTCGCATAATCCCTGAATCAGACGGCAAGCTGCCTCTCGAATACCTCCGGCATTGCATGAACGGGACCGTTTCACCTTGGGAAGCCAAGCGATGGGGTCCACTCGCTGCCCGAATTGTCGCGGAGGCAAACGCGAGAATAGCGCAAGAAAATGCCCGAGAGCTAGCAGCAGGATTAAACCCGGTATTGCCGAATGGGTTGGAATAAGATGCGCCAGATCCGGAAGCGAATCGAAAAGATCGCAAGGTTGTTCCCTGTGAAGCCTAATCCGACGCCAGAACAGATGGTTAAACAAATGGCTTTGCGGCTGACGCCAGGCGAAGACCTGATGGTTCTGTGGCGCATGCTGAAAACCGGACGGCCGCTCCTCGCAACAACCGAGCAAGAGTCGCAGGCTATCGCCGCTTACGGGTCGGCTTTCGAGAAAGCGACCAGCTTAATCAAGGAGGACCTGAAGCGACGAAAGATCCACCGCCGACGTCGATCCCCTCTCAGAGCGGTCGTAGGCGCCAGTGCTTTGAGGTAAGTGTATGTCATGCCTCAAAAACCGCCGCGTAGCTTTGCCAGAAAAGATTTACGTTTCGTTTCAACGAACCGCCTGATCATGGTTATTGGCGCAAAACGATATGCGCTCGATATTTTCGTCCACTACAGGGAACTGAAGCCATCGCCAGCCGAAGTCATTCCGATTGATGAGCATTTAGGGACTGCGAGGAAGCCATTTGAGCGCTGAGCACCACTAGCTGCGTTGATTCTAGGACTTTTCAGGCTTGCTACCGCGACATGGAGAGAATCTTCTGAAACAGCGATCGCTGCTCGTGCCAATTGATCCGGTTGGTGACGGGCCGTAGGTTTCTCTCGTTGAGGCTTTTCATTTCTGAAAGGAAAAGAAGCTGTTCCTGAATATCAGGCGCTAGGTTGAGGAGCTTCATGATCTGGGTCATCCGCGCCCGCGTCACCCGGCCGAGGTGAGCGATTTCGGCATAGTCTCTAAATTTTTCAGCGCGCAACAGACCATCGAGTCGGATAGCGAGTGCCATCAGCCGGGCGATCCGGGGGGCCGGCGCGTTGGTTGCGGCGGCATGACGTTGCGCAGAATTCTTTGGCAGCCTCCGTCTTTTTGCTCGGAAATCGAGCGCATACTTGATCTCTTCGCTGTCGCTCACGCTGAGGCCTCCTTTCCCGCGGCAAAGAACCGGATAGAGATTTGTCCAGCGGCTGCGTCATAGCCGACTCTTTCGACGATGCCCCTCATAGCTGCGACCTGTCGGGTGCGATCCATCTGCTCCCATTCGGCAGCCTCAAACAGCGCAGGTCGGGCTTCCCGCAGCCGGTTCAGAACCGATTGCTCGATGGCGCGCGCGGAAAGAGACTTAGCCGGACAGGTTGCCCAGCCCTTTCGCTGTGCCTCAAGGCAAACATAATAAGGATATGTGCGATCGTTCTTTCTCGCATAGGAGTACACCATCCGCGCAGAGCAGGATTCGCAATAGAGCAGTCCGCCCAGTAGAGCCAGGTGTTTGTTTCGCGATCTGCGGTGCGCTGATGCGGCAGGATGGGCGATCAGACTCTGTACGCGATCCCACGTGCCGGGCGTAAGGATGGCGGCGTGCTCGCCCGGATACGAATGCCCTTTGTGCCGGATCGCCCCCGTATAAACAATGTTAGTCAAGAGCCGCCGCAGCGAATTCAGGGCAAACGGCCCACCCCGATGGAACTGACCTGACTTGCGAGTCCAGCTCTTGAGGCGCCAGCCCCTGCGCTCGATTTCTCCTAACGTAAGGAGCATCGAACGTTTTTGTTCAAAAAGCGAAAAGATGGCCCGCACCTGTTCGGCTTCTTTTTCGTTCACCACTAGCCGCCCACCAGCCGGGTCTATGTCGTAGCCCAGCACAGGATACCCACCTGTCCATTTTCCCTTCCGCCGCGCCGCCGACATCTTGTCGCGAGTACGCTCTCCGATGAGTTCCCGCTCGAACTGCGCAAACGAAAGCAGAATGTTTAATGTCAATCTTCCTAGTGACGTGCTCGTATTGAACTGCTGGGTGACCGCTACAAAACTCACATTGTGCTTCTCGAAGAGGTTGAGCATGCGGGTGAAATCCAGCAACGACCGGCTAAGACGATCGACCTTATAGACCACTACGCAATCCAATTCACCCGCTTCGACTGCACGCAGCAACCTGGTCAGAGCCGGCCGATCCATATTGCCGCCGGTGTAGCCGCCATCATCATAGATCTCGCGTAACGCGATCCAGCCTTCGCGCCGTTGACTCTGAATGAATGCCTCGGCAGCCTCGCGCTGCGCATCGAGCGAGTTGAATTCCTGATCGAGGCCTTCTTCAGTCGATTTTCGGGTGTAGATGGCGCACCGCCGAGGGGCGGGGGATGGCTCGTCTCGCTTCGCGTACTGACTACTTTTTCGCACTGGCTTGCTCCTTGCGCTTCCGACGCTCGGGATGAGTAAGCCCGAAAAACGCCAACCCGTTCCAGCGAGTGCCGGTAATCGCGACTGCGATTGCGCTGAGCGAGGAATATTGCCGGTTCTCATACCGGAATCCCTTGGCGAGGACCTCAACAAGCACGGTCTTTCCTTTCCATTTGCGAGTCAGCAAAGTGCCCGGCAGCGGCAGGCGGCGATCTGGTTCCCGCGCATTCAAGTTGCCTGTCGTCTGGACGAGTTCGCTGCCAACGGCAAAGAAGTTCCGCGGAGCGTTGATTCGCAAGTCGCCATCCTGCGCGATCTGTAGCGCCCGGGTGCGCGCCCTAACAGAAAGATCTCCTTCGGCTAACGCCTGCAGGCGCCAGGCGATCCGTCGGAACAGATGCTCCCGATGCCTGCATCGCGTCTCTTCGTGAAAAGCTTCCTGATACCTCCTACGCAGATCCGCCAAGCTCGCCCGGCGCAGGCTTTCAATCTCTTTCAACACCGCTGTGTCCATTGTGTATTCCTCTCTGTGGCTGTTAACCACAGGTCCATGGACGCTCGTTTTCGCCCCACACGCAAGGGAAAAAACTCGACGACATTTCTTGCTTCGGGGCAGATTTGACTTGCATTTCAGGCCTACCCGAGTGATCCATGTCGTGACCGCAACCCTAATCCCAAAGGAGAAAATCGAAATGACCACAGTGATTCCAGAAAAGAACGGCAGTTCTTCGGCGATGCCAAGCGGCAAGAAGCCGAAGGCTAACAAAAGGACCCGCGTTGCGCCAAGTCGCGCCAACGTTGTGCCCGTCAAAGCCAACTCGGCCCGCAAGGCCATACCCGCCAAGAAAACGCCCAAAGGCCGCACGAAGCGCGAGGTTGCCAAGGCCAAGGGTGCGCGCGATGGCAGCAAGACCGCCAAGATCCTCGACTTGCTGAAACGGCCCGGCGGCGCAACATCGAAAGAGCTGATAAAGGCCACCGGCTGGCTGCCCCATTCGATGCGCGGCTTCCTGTCAGGTACGGTGGGCAAAAAAATGGGACTGACTGTCACCTCCACCAAAGGGGGAGGACGGAGAGCGAACCTACTCGGTCGAGATCTGATCTTTCGCCGCTCCCGCCCCTTAGGGCCGCCGGTATTTTGCCGGCGGCGTTTCCTGTTTGCGTCTCTTCTTGGCTGGATCAGCCCTGGTTTAGAACGTGCATATAAGCGAGGGAGTTAATCCTCATGCACGAAATAAGAGCGACCCTTCCACCGGAACATGTCGAAAAGGCGACGCAGCTCGCGCGGGAAGCCGGTATTGATCGCGTCGCGGTCTCGGATGTTTACCTTCATGGCCCGGACGCGATATGGCAGGTCGTCAGCGTGGAAACATCCACGCCGAAGGCGCGGGCTTTTGTAGAAGCATTTCTGGGTTCTGCGGATTTGCGCCGGGTCGATTATTCGCTCACATCGCGCGAGTTGAGGGCGATCGTGAACGGCGAGGATCTCTCGCGCCTCACGCAGCCCATGAGCGAGCCCTTCCCCGACGTTATCCAGGACCTTTGGCAACTGAGCCATGTTACGGCCAGCTACGTCGCGCGTGCCACGGCTGGTGCGATCCTTCTCGCAACGGGCATTCTCGACAATAATGCCGTCGCCATTGTTGTGGCGGCGTTATTCCTGCCCTTTCTCGCGGAGGTTCTCGCGATTAGCTTTGGCCTTTGGAGCCGTGACCAGCGTCTGATCCTGCGCGGTCTGCGAGCTGTTTGCGTCAGTACGGCCCTCGCGTTTGCGGCGGGGGCCCTCGTCGCTGCGGTTCAGGGTGGACCGATTCATTTCACGGCCTTCAAAAGCCCCCTGGCCAGCTTTGCGATATCGGCGGTGATCGGCACCACAGCGGGACTCTCGAACGCTGACGATACCGGACGCCGCTACCTGATCGGCGTCGCGGCAGCTGTCCAGCTGGCCATTTTTCCGGTCTGGCTTGGAGTGGCGACGGTCTTGGGGTTGCCCGGCGATGTTTTGTGGTCTCGGCTCGGCAGCTTTTTGATCAATTTCGGCACCATCTCGGTCGCAGCCGTCGCCGCCTATGCCGGCTTGCATCTGCGGCCGGGGGGCGGGTGGTCGTCGCCCAGGAGCGGACGCGCCACAGGACGCTAATGAGCGGACAGCGTAACCGCGTGACACACCTTCGACCCTACGATTTTTTCTTCTTAGGAACTTTCGCTCCGGACTTTCGCGCCTCGCTGAGGGCAATCGCGACTGCCTGTTTGCGGCTCTTCACTTTCTTGCCACTGCCGGACTTCAGGGTGCCGCTCTTATGCTCCTTCATGACCTTGTGAATCTTGCGCTTGCCCTTTGAGCTTGTCCGGGAGGTCGAGCGCGAATGAGATACCTTCGTGGCCATTGTCTGTCCTCTCTACTGACTGGCGTCGGCGTTGGCGTTCGTTCTCAGGTACGCTCGCCCCGCTTCGATTCAACCCACGATCAGGAGCACTTTTCGCTCCAAAAGCCTTTTCTCCAGGCCAGCGGCAGCCGACTCGCTGGGAAATGGGACGACTTGGACTGGACTAAAGTAATCGAACACAGGAGTGACCGTGGCACCGAAGGGGCGCGGGAGTTTTCCGAACGGTGGGATGCGTTTAGCGGGCGAAAAAACGTTGCAGCTTCTGCCACGGCAGGCAGTTCAGAATGGTAGTTTTTTCAAGCCCGGCACGGCGCGCCTGATCGATTCCGCAGCGGACCAGAGGCAGCTCGCCCGTACTATGGGCGTCCGTGTTCACGGCGATCATAATGCTCGCGGCTGCCGCCATGCGCGCGTTGTCGGCAGAAAGATCTAGCCGGTCCGGACTGGAATTGATCTCAAAAAAACAGCCGTTTTTGCGTGCGTGTTCGATAACCCTGCCGATATCAATCTCGTATCCCGGGCGCTTCAGCAGAAGACGTCCCGTGGCATGGCCAAGAATGTTGAAGTACCGGTTGTCCATGGCGCGCATGATACGCTCGGTTTGTTGCTCCCGGTCCAGCCCGAAGCGAGAATGGATCGAGCAGACGGTGTAGTCAAGTTCCCGCAAGAGCTCATCCGGATAGTCCAGCGAACCGTCCGCCAAGATATCCACCTCGGATGATTTCAGAATGCGGAACCCGCGCAGGCGCGAATTGAGCTTATCGATATATCTGATCTGCGTCCACAAGTCCTCGACCGACATCCCGCGCGCTATTTTGAGGCCCTGTGAGTGATCGCTGATGCCGATATATTCGTAGCCGCGCTCGCGCGCCGCCACCGCCATGTCCTCGATCGAATCGCTGCCATCACTCGATGTGGAATGAGCGTGAAGGTCGCCTTTTATATCCGCGGCTGTTACCAGCGCGGGCAACGCGTTCTCCGCGGCAAGCTGGACTTCATCGTGTCCCTCGCGCAACTCGGGTTCGATAAACTGCAGCCTGTATTTTTTGTAAAAAGCCTCCTCGCTCGGAAAGGACATCTTTGCGAGTCCGTTCAACGCGCCGGTGACGGCGGTAAGTTTCTTCATATGAGCGGCGGAGCCGGTGCATAAGACCATCTGCAGCCCCCAGTCCTTCTTTGCGGCTTGTTGAATACGCAACAGGACCCCAGACGATAGCGCAAACACGGCTGTGTTTTTCCCCGACGAGACAAGGGGCGTGCGCCCGCCGTACCGCTGTAGGCGCGCGACGACGCCCGGGAAATCGTCCGACTCAATCACAAAGGTCAGTTCCTCGATTATCTCGATGCGGCGGCGGACCTCACCGGCCAACTCCGCGCGTCGGACGCTACAGGGACCCAGCAGGAATTCTTCGACGGCCACACAGAGATCATCCGCGCGATAGAGCAGCATGGCATGGGTTTGAGTCAAGCCCTGCCTCACATGCTGGGCCATGCGCAGCCCCAGCACCTGTTCGATCTCACCGCTTTCGAGCCTGCGGCGCAGTTCTTCCACCGACGAAATCCCGAGCTTTTTGTAAATCCGAAGTACCCGCTTGGGATCCAGGCGCGGATATTGGCTGATAGTCGCCAATTCAGGGCTTGCCTGCGCCCGCAATGTTTCCAGTTTCTGCAACGTGCCGGTCTGGACTACCTCCCGGATGGCAGCGGCAATTGCTTCGCCGATACCGGCATAGCGCGTGAGATCGGCATTGTCATGGACGAGTTCGTAGAGACTTTCCGACAATGTCCTGACCTTCGCGGCCGCACGCTGATAGGCCTTGACCTTGTAGGGATTTTCTTTCTGAGACGACAACAATTGTGCGAGGCTTGCCAGACGATCCGCGATCTCCGCGTTGCTAAGGGCGGAGGGTGTCGGCGGCGCGGCCTGTCCTTTCTCGTGAATCTCCATGACCACTAGGTCTTCGATCGTTTTCTCCGCGTGCTTTCAACTCGAAGCTCGCCCACTCGAAGGGAAGGTGACGCAACCACGGACGCGCATGTCATTTCTTTTATGTGTTCGATCGCGTTTTCATGCTCCCGGCGCGTCCGCGCCGCCGAACAGTCGGAGGGAACATACAAGCTGAAATTCCGCATCTTCGCGTCGTGCGCCGTGCATACGACGCAGCTGTTCGTCGCCAGTCCCGTGAGGATCAGAGACGTGGATCCCAGATAGTGCAGCAGAATCTCCAGTGGTGTCTGGAAGAAGGCCGAATGCATAGGCTTGAGCACAAAGTAATCCTCGTTGTCGGGCCGGAGCGGGTCTACGAAAGATTTGCTCTTGCAATGCGACGCAAGGCAGCTTCTCACTAGGCTTTTGGCGTCGGACCGCCACTGGCCGAAATTATCGTTCACGTAAATAGCGGGAATGCCCACGCGCCGGCACCGCTGCTTGAGTTTGGCCAGACGGTTGGCCATGGGCAGTGCGTTCTTCAAGATCTTATCGCCATCCGGAAATTCGAAATGGTTGATGACGTCAATGAGGAGCAGGGCGACGGATGATTTATGGCGTGTGCTCTTGTTATCGGGCATCTCGTCCCTCCTTTAGGGAAACAGCATCCCCAGCGTCGCAGCGGACATGAGCAGGAAAGTGATCCAGCCAAGAAGCTTCATCAGGGGCGGATTGACGCGTTCGCCCATGACATCCGGATTGCTCGTCAGGAGCAAAATGAGCAGGATGAGGGGCGGGGAGAGCGCGCCGTTGATTACCGCGGACCAAAACAGCATCTTCACCGCGTCGAGGCCGGCATAGTCGAGCGCGCAACCAAGAATCAGCGAGATCGTGAGCACCGCATAGAACTTACGTGCCTTGTGCGGTTTCCTTTCGAGCGATCCTTTCCACGCCGCTGCTTCGGCGAAGGCGTAGGCGGACGATCCCGCCAGCACCGGCACCCCGAGCATGCCGGTTCCGATCAGGCCAAGAGTGAACAGCCAGTAGGCGGCCGCACCCGCCAGCGGCTTGAGAGCCTCCGCCGCCTCGCGCGCGGTCTGGATGTCCGTTTTGCCGTGGGCGTGCAGCGTGGCCGCCGTAGTCAGCACAATGAAATACATTCCCGTCATCACGTCCACTCGCAGGCGGCGGAGTTCGTCGTCGGTGGCGCCCTTGCGCTGCTGAAGTGTCCGCCCCAGTGCGCGCTCCTCTTCTACTTCCTGCGAGGCCTGCCAGAAGAACAGATAGGGCGAGATCGTCGTGCCCAGAATGCCCAACAGCAACGCGAGATATTCGCGCGACCAGACCAAATGCGGCATAAAGGTCGCGGACAGCGCCGCGTGCCAGTCGACATGAGCCAGGAAGGCCGTGCCCACATAGGCGAGCAGCACCAACGTCAGCCATTTGAAGATGCGAGCAATCTGGCGGTAGGAGGACCACATCAGGAACGCTGCGATTGTGACGCCGAAGATGGGAATCCAGAGGAGGGAATTGATACCAGTTACCAGCTCCGCTCCCTGTCCCATCCCGCCGAGATCGGCGGCGATATTGATGACGTTGGCGGTGACCAGAAGCGCGCAGGCGCCCCAAAGGACCCACCGCGGAAAGCGCATGCGTATAACCCCCGCAAGGCCGCGGCCTGTCACCATTCCCAGCCGCCCGCACATCATCTGTACCGAGATCATCAAGGGCAGGGAGAGCAGGGCAGTCCACAGCAACCCATAGCCGAAGGACGCCCCCGCCATCGAGTAGGTTGAAATGCCGGAAGGGTCGTCGTCAGCGCAGCCCGTGATCAGGCCGGGTCCGAGGTCTGCGCAAAACCGGCGGAAGCGGTCCGGCTCTTGCGGATTCTGGATTGTCGGGAGCGGGGCGGTTGTCATGGGGGAAGAACCTGCCCTTTGGGCTGGGCCGGCGGCTTCCGATTTTTCAGCCGCTTCAGCACGTCCCTCATCGAGAACGCGCTGGCCGATTCCAACCCGCACAGTTCATCCCAAGACAGCGGAACCGCGACCGGCGCGCCCGGACGGGCGCGCACTCCATAATCCGCAATCGCCGTCGCCGTGTAGTCATTGCGGAAGTAATCGATGAAGATTTTTCCCGTGCGTTTCGCCTTACTCATTGTGGCAACGTAAGCCTCTGGCGTCGCCAACACCATTTCTTCCGCGACAGCGGCGCCGAAGGCTTTCACCTCGGGCCAGCGATCCTTACCGGCGAGCGCGACAGTAATATGCAGTCCTTTGCCGCCGGTGCATTTCAGGCTGGAATCAAGGCCTCTTTTTTTGAGGCGCTGCCGCAGGTCCATGGCCGCGAGTTTCAGGGCCTCGAACGGAACGTCGGGCGCGGGATCGAGATCGAAGATCAGGCGGTCGGGATAGTCAATCGAGTCAACCGAGGCACCCCAGGGATGGATCTCAATCGCTCCCATCTGAATGATTTCCAGAAGGCCTTTTTCGTCGTCGATGTATAGATATTCGTAACGCTTGCCTTTGTGCCGGAAGTCGAAGGGATGAACATCCTTGCCGAGCCCCCTCCGCGGACTGCGCTGGAAGAAGCATTCCTTTCCGTCGATCCCAGACGGACAACGCAGCAGGCTGATCGGGTGCCGTGCAATACGCGGCAGCATGAAAGGCGCGACGGCAGCGTGATATTCCGCGAGCTCACCTTTCGTGACATGTCCTCTCTCTGAAATGACCCGCTGGGGATGGCTGATGGCGATGCCGGCCGCCACCAAGGAGCCGGGCTTTGCAGCCTTGGACAAAGGGGATGCCGGAACGGCAGATTTCATTGGTTTCTCCTGTTTCACTTCTGCCTCATCTTTATCTTCGCGGAGGCCCTGGAAGGAGGGATGTCGGACGCGTCCGTCCTTGGTCCATTCGGTGAACGCGACTTCGCAGAGGAGTTCCGGCTTAACCCAATTCACGGCGCGCCACTCTCCCGCGCCCATTCCTTCTGTCTGAGCGCGCGTCAGGATCGGACTGGCGGATTCGATTTTGCGTAGCCGTTCAGCCAATTCACGCGCGCTCTTCATCGTGAAGCCCGTGCCCACTTTCCCGGCATAGCTTAGAGCGCCGTCGTTCCTATACCCGAGATAGAGTGCACCGAGTGCGCGCTCACCACTCTTCGCGCCGCTATAGCCGACGATGATGAATTCTTGGCGCAGGGTGCATTTGACCTTCAGCCATGTCTGTTGCCGGCCAGCGACGTAGGGCGCGTCGGCCCGCTTGGAAATGATGCCTTCGAGCCCCTTGGCACACGCGGCTGCCAAGAACTCCGCGCCGCTGCCTTCCACGTGGGCCGAGTAGCGGAGCAGCGTCTTCTTGCGGA
>Ga0163162_10008247_pt1 | contig 10168 bp, 8 predicted proteins | sample S55metaG_FD_115310 | JGI IMG/M metagenome (GOLD analysis project Ga0163162, IMG submission 115310) | Switchgrass rhizosphere microbial communities from Kellogg Biological Station, Michigan, USA - S5-5 metaG | ecosystem: Host-associated > Plants > Roots > Rhizosphere > Soil | place: USA: Michigan...
GTCTTTCCGACTTTAGTGGCAAGTGGGTGGTGCTGTATTTCTATCCAAAAGACTTCACCAGCGGCTGCACGCTCGAAGCCCATAACTTCCCACGCGACCTCGCCAAATACAAGGCGATGGGCGCCGTGATTTTGGGCGTAAGTGTTGACACGGCGGAATCGCACAAGGGTTTCTGCGCCAAGGAAGGCTTGAACTTCAAACTGCTTGCGGACACAGACGCCAGCGTTTCCGAGAAGTACGGATCAGTAATGGATTACAACGGCATGAAGCTGTCGGCGCGCAACACCTTCATCATCGACCCGCACGGCAAGATCGCCAAAGTGTTTGTGAAGGTTAGTCCGGCCGGGCACAGCGATGAGGTCCTGGCGGCGTTGGCTGAGCTAAAGAAATCCTAACACTTGGAATCAGGACAGAATTGATAAGATGAACATTGGAAGAAAAGATTTCAGGCGAAGTCTTTAATTCCATTCTGTAAATCCTGTTAATCCTTCTAATAAATCGTCAGGTTTTTGCTTCCTTAACCCAGTCACGCAAGCGAGCGCGAATGTCATCGCGCGCGTCGCGGAAAGCCTGAAGTTGCGCTTCGTCGTCGCCCCAGGCGGAGACTGGATCAGGAATGCTCCAATGAATGCGTTTTGTTTTCGCTGGAAAGACCGGGCAGACTTCATTTGCATGATCGCAAACCGTAATGACGTAATCGATGTCCTGGTCCGTAAACTGTTCGACCGACTTTGACCGCTGCGCCGAAATATCGATCCCTACTTCGCGCATCGCTTCAATCGCCAGCGGCCGCACGTAACTGGGATAAATACCGCCGCTGAAAACATCAAAACGATCGCCCGCATCGTGACGAAGCAATCCTTCCGCCATCTGGCTGCGTGCAGCATTGCCGGTGCAAACAATCAAGACGAGTGGTTTACTCATCTAATAACTCTCCATGCTCAAAAGCAATGCTTTTGGTTTTCTCGGTGCGTCCTCTGTGTTCTCTGTGACCCGTGGTAACCAGCAGTTAATAACGATTCACCACAAAGGCTTAGAGAGCACAAAGGACGCACAGAGATAAATGCAAACAAGGATGCTATTTTCAGAATTACTACAGTTACCGATAGTCCTGTGCTATTTTGTCGCTTTCCAACCTGGCAGAAATAAACCAAAGCATTTCAGAAATCGTTTAGTTGCAGTTCTCTAAAGCTGTCTCAATCTTAAACCAGTAACGTGTCTGGTGACACGCGTAAAGGAATCCACATGACCAACACTCGAATTGCCCATACGAATACAAGGTTGATCGCTCTAGCGTTGTTCACGCTCTTTTTCACATCTTTGGCGCGGGCTCAGGACAAAAGCAACAAACTTGACGAAACTTTTCTTAAGAACCTGCAGTTTCGTTCTATTGGCCCGGCGATCATGGGCGGCCGCATCGACGACATCGCTGTCGTTGAAAGTAATCCGAGTGTTTACTACGTCGGCGCGGCAACCGGCGGCGTCTGGAAGACAGTCAATAACGGCACGACCTTTGAACCGATTTTCGATACGCAATCAAACACCTCCATAGGCGACATCGCGATTGCACCATCTGATCCCAACATCATCTGGGTTGGCACCGGCGAGCCCAACAACCGGCAAAGCTCATCCTGGGGTGATGGCATTTATCGTTCGCTGGACGGCGGCAAGACCTGGACGAACATGGGCCTGCGGGATACGAAACACATTGCCCGCGTTGTGATCGATTCGCGCGATCCGGATATTGTTTACGTTGCGGCGCTGGGCCATTTATGGGGGCCAAACAAAGAACGCGGCGTCTTCAAAACTACTGATGGCGGCAAGACCTGGTCCAATGTTTTGTTCGTCAACGAAGACACCGGCATTACCGATGTGGCAATGGATCCGCAAAGTCCGATGACGCTTTACGCTGCTGCGTATCAACGACGCCGCACGCCCTGGGGCTTTAACGGCGGCGGCCCCGCCAGTGCGATCTATCGAACTGTGGATGGCGGCGCGAATTGGACGAAGCTGACCAAGGGCTTGCCGGAAGGGACTACGGGAAGAATCGGGCTGGATGTCTATCGCGGCAATCCAAACACGGTTTATGCAATTGTCGAAAACGCGAAGGGCGGCGTCTTTCGTTCAGACGATCGCGGCGACAACTGGCGCAAGGTGAGCGAACTGGATTCACGGCCCATGTACTACAGCCAGATTCGCATTGATCCGAACAACGATCAGCGCGTTTGGCAGCTCGCGGCAAACATGTACAACTCGGATGACGGCGGCAAGACGTGGGTTTCAAACATCGTGCAACGGATTCACGGTGACTTTCACGCGCTCTGGATCGATCCGGCAAATTCGAATCACGTGCTGGCGGGTTCTGATGGCGGGCTGCACGCTTCTTATGATCGCGGCCGCACCTGGGACTTCATCAACACGATTCCTCTGGGCCAGTTTTACGAAGTCTCAATGGATAACCAAAAACCGTTTTGGGTTTACGGGGGATTGCAGGACAACGGCAGCTGGTCCGGACCAAGCGGCACCTTGAATCAAGAAGGCATAAATAACGACGATTGGTACCGCACCGGCGGCGGCGATGGTTTTTATTCAGTTGTCGACCCCACCGATCCCAGCATCGTCTATGTCGAGTCACAGAATGGATCGATGTCACGGCTGGAGATGAAAACCGGCGAGCGCAAATCTATCAAGCCCGAATCGCGGCCCGGCGAAAAGCGTTATCGCTTTGATTGGAATTCGCCAATCGTTATCTCGCCCTTTAACAATCAGACTATTTACTTTGCCGGCAATCGCCTTTTCAAATCTACCGATCGGGGTAATACCTGGACCTGGAGCGACGATCTGACGAAGGACCAGGACCGCGAGAAGTTGCCAATCATGGGCGCGCTGCCCGACAAGAATATGCTGTCGCGCCACGATGGTCAGGAAACTTTTGGCCAGATCGTTACGTTTGCGGAATCACCGATCAAAGAAGGATTGCTCTACGCCGGCACCGACGATGGCAATTTGCAAATCTCGCGCGATGGCAATCGCACCTGGAAGAACATCACCGCTAAAATCCCCGGCGTTCCTAAAAACACTTACGTCAGCCGCGTTGTTCCTTCACGTTACGCCGAAGGAACTGTCTATCTGACTCTGGATGGCCACCGCGCCGATGATTACAACACTTACGTCTTTGTTTCAAACGATTACGGCGAGACCTGGAAAAGCATCAAGTCGAACCTACCGGCTGGGGTCACGGCGCGCGTGATTCGCGAGCATCCACGCAACCAGAACCTCTTATTTTTGGGAACTGAGTTTGGCGTTTATGTTTCCTTTGATCGCGGCGCGCGCTGGACACGTTTACAGGGAAATCTTCCCATGGTCCGCGTTGACGACATTCAAATTCATCCGCGCGACAACGCGATGGTGCTGGCCACGCATGGCCGATCGATTTGGGTGCTCGACGATCTCAGTCCACTCGAGCGCGCCGCTGACAGCATTCTCGCTTCCGACATTCATCTGTTCGACGTGGCGCCGGCCACTCACTTCCGTCTTTACAACCGCAAAGGCAACATCGGCCACAAGTGGTTTACGTCGCCCAATCCGCCCTACGGCGCGGTCATTAATTATTACTTGAAAGACAAACCAAAAGACGATGTGAAGATTACGATCACAAACAGCGCGGGAACAGTCGTGCGCGATTTGAAAGGACCAAAGGAAGCCGGCTTGAGCCGCGTCGTTTGGGATCTGAGATTGAACTCTCCGGCGCCACCACCGGAAGGCGGTGGCGAAGGCGCGGGCGGTGGATTTTTTGGCCAGCCCCGTGGGCCAAGAGTGCCACCCGGCAACTACGCCATCAAGATTGCCGCGGGCGACAAAACAGCCAGCGGGAACGTGACGGTCCAGGAAGACCCGCGTATACAAATTATCGAGGCCGACCGTGGCAAGCTGAATGAGGCAATCAATCGAATCTACGCTTTGCAAAAATCCGCGGAGGCCGCGCGTAAGACTATGCGCAGCCTGAACACACAAATCACCACACTGCAAACTTCATTGAAGGACAATTCGGAAGCTTCGAAACAAACAAACGACTCGATACAGAAGTTGGCTGACCAGTTGAGTCAGATTCAGAAAAAGCTCATCGCGGCGCCAGACACCGGCGGCGCCGGCCCGGCGCTTCCTGACGAACCGCGCCCGCTGCTCAGCCAGATAAACGGCCTTTCCTTCGGATTGGATAGTTACACGGCTGCACCTACCGCTGACGAGATGGTGCGCATTGACGATCTGACTAAGCAGTTAAATGATTTGATCGCGGAACTTAATAAATTCGTGGAGACAGACGTGGCGAACTTGAACAAACAACTGCGCGAAGGCGGGTTGCAATTCCTGAATCCCGGCAAGCGCGTCGAGCCGCCGCAGTAGGAAAGAGTTTCAAGTTTCAGGTTCATCAGAAGGTGAAGTGCTTCATTACGATGTTCAGGTTAAAAGCGTGAAGGGGTACAACCGCATCATCGGTATCAGGAACCTTGAAAGTAAAGGTAATAGATACATCTTGGTTATCCACTATAGGCATAATACTAGGCCCGATGAGTTCTTCTATCTTACGAAAGAGCAAGTTGCTCTATATCATATCGCGGGTTCATGGGGAGACTTGGTATTCAATAAGCCGGAGCGTGATCTTTACGCCCACCAAACGCTTGCTCAATTGGCAGAACAAATCCAGCGTAGAAATATCTGAAGTAAGTACGCCAAACAACTCGTTGGACCGGAGCGGCGCGAGCGTGATTTGGGCATGATTCATTGACAAAAGCGGAAGAAGGGATAACAATGCGCGCAGTCCACCAGATAACGAACCAAAGCAAGGAAAACGAGCCGACATGCCTTCTGTAGCAGATAGTTTTGCCTCGCATTTCTTTAAATCACTTCGAAGGGAGGTCACAGATGCCAAGTTACCTACAGCAAGTTGCATATTCAAATGAGGGCTGGGAAGCGTTGGTCAGGAACCCTCAAGATCGCATTGAAGCGGTTCGACCAGCGATTGAAAAGCTTGGAGGAAAGATCGAGAGCGCCTGGTTCGCGTTTGGCGACTATGATGTTGTCCTGATCATTCAAATGCCCACCAACGTGGACGCCGGCGCGATTGCGATGGCCTTTGCGGCAGGTGGCGCGTGCAGGTCTGTCAAAACCACACCCCTGCTGACAGCCGAGGAGGCAGTTCAAGCCATGACTAAAGCGTCTAGTGCAGGATATCGAACCGCGACGGGATAATACCTGCGCCCGAAGTTAAACTACATCGTCCAGACGTTACATTGACTACCAGCCGAAAACGCGCCGACAACCTTGGCGCGTTTTTACTTTGAAAAAAACTGGTTCGCTTTTGGTTCTTAAAATGGAAAAGGCAGCCTAAACGACTGCCCATACGTTATACATTTAATTGGTGCACCCGGCAGATTCGAACATGCGACCCCTGATTCTCAAGGGTACGGTTTTCCCTCAGTTCTGTTTAGTACAGATTTCTTAACAAACTCATGAGCCTTAACGCTTTTTCTTTGACTGTTTTCGGGCCTTGTCGACGCGCATGCACACAAGCAAATCGCCTGGTGCGCACTGCAAGCACTCTCAGAGTTGATCAAGTAACGCAATGATAAAATCCGATCTGCTCAATACAGGGAGATTCTTTCGTTCAGATGAGGAGCTACGCATGAACGTTAAGGTCATACTGTTTTTTATTCTTATAGTTTGCGCTGGGCCAGCTCAGTCGCAGGAACCATCTCCAGGATCAGCGCCGGCAGAAGAACGGGCTTTTACAGCCGTTGGACGGATTGGAGATCCTGGTTATCGCTCGTTCTTCATGTTCGCAACGAAAGGTGGCGGCTATACCATCAGAGCTGATGGATATGCAGAAAGCAGTAGCGGGAAGGAGCGTCCAAGAAATTTCAGTCTACCGTTGGGTCAGAGTGGACACATGGTTCGTTTCTATTTTCTCGAGCATGAACACGATCTACTCTTGATCTATGAGTTGAGTGATGAGCGCTTAGGGTGGGGCTACCTGGTGCGCTTAAATCAGAAAACGCTAAAACCCAAATGGGTGGTCCCAATCAACGGCTTCAATATCGGTCCAGCTCTCGTGGACGTGATGAGCGATGCATATCTTTCAGCCGCGAATCTTTTCGCCAGGGTGGACTTGAAAACGGGAAAATACGTCTGGCAACAGGAAGATCCTCAGAAGCAGTTCCCCCTCGGTTTCGATGGATTTCGTCTGCCGCAACTTGAAGGAGATCGAGTGTTATTTTCTGAAGATCGCCAAAACGGTAAAACGGTGGAGATTCAAAAATCGAGCGGAAAGATCATTGCAGTCCGCGATTAACCAAACGCTCGACTTGTAAATTTCTAGTAAAAACCTGCATTCACAGGAAGCCCAGGGAAGAACGCGAAAATGCCTAAGTTGAGCTCTATGTAAGGGGTTACACTTCATAGTCCTCGTACGCGCACCTCAGGAGTGGGAATCAAAGTACATTACTCGTTTACCCTTTGTTAAGGAAATAAACAGGCTGCATGTTCGTAATAAGACTTTATCTCGCTGGGCTAACATTGATATTTCTGGTATGCGTCCTTGTGACCAGAGGCATTGGGAGGTTAGAGGGCGTTGTCACAGTATGCGCTGTGCTCTACTTAATTCTTGATATGCGGGCAGAACTTTCGGACTTGAGACTTCTAGAGGCGAGGGTTCTATCCCTCCACGCGGATAGCGCCTGAGAATTGCCGCTGCGGAAACCAGCGAAAGAGGGTTAGTAATTCATAAGGGCAGACTCACCATGAGCGAACTGTTTCTCAACAAAACCGATGTCCGCAAATTGGCGAATGCCTATATAGCCTTAGCGTTGGCCCAGGATGTTGCGAAGCGAGACCTCAAGGACTTTGCGGGCGCTACGCGCACATTGGTTTCGATCCTTGAGATAACGAACGAGTTGCTTGAAGAAGTATTGGAGAATGCCATCAGCGGAGATTCACTGCCGTCGCCATCGCTAACGTATTCAAACCTATTGATGTAAACAGCAAATACTAGACAGATAGTGGACGATGTGATTAGGGGGATGCGGTTGGCGATGATGTTGGTGCTACCGCCGCCGAGGATGCGGGGGATAAGGCATCTTCCCGGAGTCTCTCAATCGCTTTCACCTGGTCGCGCTCAAGAAGAGTAAGCACGCCGCGGCGCCGGTACCAAATTCCTTCCCGTGTTTCCCACACCTCATCCGCCTCAACGGAGGTGCCGTTTGTGAGCCTAATTGTAACTTTCCTGCGCTCGGTTTTTTCGTCTCCGCCCGTCGATACCGGGCTGGAACTCAGTCCCGCTTGGGTGGATTCCGCATGAACGGCAGGCGACGGCAGTGCACTTGGCGAAGGAGACGGTTCGGCCGAAGGAGAGGCACTGGCAATTGGCACGGAACGCAAAGGCGGGGGAAGTATCTGCTGCTGAGCTACGGCCGGGCCCGTTGATGGCTCGTTAGTGCTGTTTTGAGCTGGTCGCGTCAGCCCCTGAAAGACAAGAAATAGGACCACTCCAATAGCCACACCTGCTACTCCCAACAAAACAAGGGCCGGCCAATACTGGTGACGGCGCGGCTCCCTCAAGGTTTGCAGCAAAGCTGCCCGGGCCTCTTGGTCTGTCCGGTCACCAGCCCCACGATTCCTGGACGAATCCTCTGTGACCAGTCTTGTACCGTCAAGTTCACAGAAGTGGTCCGTATCGGGGAAAATGGAATGACACTCCGGACAACGTTTCATACGTCCTCATGGACCAGAAAGGTGTTTGCCGGCATACGCCTCTGTGCGAAAGAGGATTGAGAGCGACAAAGGCGATCCCATTATGAGGATAGCCCCTTGCGCTTTCACGGAAGCGGGTGCTTCACGGCTTGGTGCTCATAGTACTGCAAAAGAACCTGTACCACACACCTGATTCTAAAAACTGGTTCTCTTTTGGTTCTTAAAACGCAAAGGGCAGCCTCCAAGGACTGCCCTAAGTTGCTCATTTAATTGGTGCACCCGGCATGATTCGAACATGCGACCCCCTGATTCGTAGTCAGGTACTCTATCCAGCTGAGCTACGGGTGCGTGCCTCGTGAATCGTAAATCGTGAATCGTAAATAGAAGAACCGCACTTCCCTATTTAGTCAATTTTACGGTTGCGATAGCGGTATTTGAATATAGGGGTCGTGATTAAAGAGTGTCAAGCGGCCCAATTAGCGCGCGAAATAGCCGGGCTTAGTTCGTGCAGTTAACTCCGGGTGCACTACCTCAACACGTATCTCGTGCCACTTGCCGTCGCGTGATCGTTCGGTAGGGGGCTTGTAACCGACAGTGTAAAGCGTTCGCAGATTCGCCGCCACCTCAACATACAACCTCGCCATCTGGTCCAGCCGCTGGATCTCGTTAAGCCGGCCGCCGGTGCGATCTGCTAAGTCTTGCAGGCGCGCGCGCGCAGCTGAATAGATGCCAGTGATGACCGGATCAGGCAAAGGCAAACGCTTTGGATCGCCCGACGGCAAGGCCAGCGGATAAATGGTTACACCCTGGCGATCGGCCGTATTCAAAACTGAACTCAGTGCGCCGCTCGCTTTCGGATCAATTGCGGCAACTGCTTCCGCATCTGTCTGCGCGCGCGAGGCGGAAGCACGATCCGCATTGCGCATCGACGTATCCAGTCCATCTGTCAAAACCACAATTGCCTTGCGCCGCTTTTCTTCCCTTGCCAATTCGTGCAGCGAATATGTCAGCGCTTCATACAAGTGCGTTTCGCCCGCCCCCTCAGCCAGGACTTGAATTGCATACGCAGATTTTCTACGGTCGGTGGTGAAGCCCGAAAGGTTTTTTATCTTCGCGTTAAATTGAATCACCGCCACACGATCCTGCGGACCGAGCGCGTCAAGAAATCGGCTTGCCGCCTGTTTCAGCTGCGGGCGAAAACTTGTCGTCGAACCTGACATGTCCAGCAGCAGCACTAAACTGAACGGCGTGTCAGTTGGTTCAAAATTGAGAATGGGTTGTTTCACACCGTCTTCATAAACGGTGAAATCGTTCCGCGAAAGCGACGTGACTGCGTAACCGCGCTCGTCAACCACGCCAATGTTTAACTGCACGAGAGAAACGTTGGTGGTCACTACATCGTCGGGATCCTGGGCGCGGGCTGGGCCGGCGAAAGACATCAAGAGAAGCAACCCCAGAAGAATGGCAGGAGAACCTTGTTTTTTTGATCCGAAAAAGCGCGATGTATTCATAAGTTTGCGTTGCCGGCGAGCGAAGAGTATGCCCGTGCAACTCGTGCTTTTGCAATTCAAGCGGTCATTGAGGGGGAAACGACTTGTTCCGACGCCGGAAACCGGAGTGGCGTTGCTTGGCGCTGGCTATACAGGAAAAACATGCCTAAACAATCATCTGGCAGATCGGATTGGCTGTCAGTAAGCCTCTGTGTGTCCACAGAGAAAGTTAAGCGACGGCTATTGCTAATACCAGTCCGCGGCATATAATCGCGACGCTCAATCCGGTTCATCACCCGCCGCTCAACCAAACTTCAAAAAACTCCGATGCGGAGGACTGCGCGTGTACCAGCCCAACTTCTGCTGCGAGTGTGGCAATAAGCTGATTCGTTTGCGCTGGTACTTTTGGACCAGTCGCCGGTTTTGTAGCGGCTGTGCTGCGCGTTTCAAACGAGAGCGCTTCGTTCCGCTCTTGTTTGTCTCGTTGGTGTTGATGACGTCAGGCTACCTGCTGGGACGCGCGCGTCAGGCGCCGGCGCCGCCACTGATAATCGAAAGACGTTCCGATCCGCCGCTCAACAGTTCCGCCGGCAGTGAACTTCCTTCAACACCAGGCACGCCGGCAAATTCGCCCTCGAATACTGTGGAAGCAGACGTCTACATCTGTGGCGCACGCACAAAGAAAGGCACGCCGTACTCGCGGCGGGTCCATGGACCAGTGCGTTGCTGGCAACACAAAGGCATGCCCGCCATGTTGCCGCAGGAAAAGTTGGCGGTGAAAGGTTAGCTGTCCCGATGGGATACCGCGAAGTTGTTGGTGAACTTAGCCCAGGGTTGCCGCGCCGCCCGGCTACCTGTGTAAGCTTATGGGAATTACCTGATCGTTTTAATCGGTCCGGCCGGCTTGGGCGGCAACTTCACCGGCGTCTTCA
>Ga0163162_10008251_pt1 | contig 10167 bp, 11 predicted proteins | sample S55metaG_FD_115310 | JGI IMG/M metagenome (GOLD analysis project Ga0163162, IMG submission 115310) | Switchgrass rhizosphere microbial communities from Kellogg Biological Station, Michigan, USA - S5-5 metaG | ecosystem: Host-associated > Plants > Roots > Rhizosphere > Soil | place: USA...
ACAAAAAATCGGCCGCTTCGAAATGGCGCATCGCGGGACTTTGTTTCTCGACGAGGTGGGCGACATTCCATTGGATCTGCAGCCCAAGCTGCTGCGCGCTTTGCAGGAGAAATCCTTCGAGCGACTGGGTGGTACGCGAACCATTCCCATCGATGTGCGGCTGGTAGCGGCCACCAACCGGAACCTGACGCAGATGATGGGCGATAAGCTGTTTCGCAGTGACCTATATTACCGGCTGAAAGTCTTCCCCATCATCACGCCTCCGCTGCGCGATCATCCCGAGGACATACCCGTCCTGGCGCGCTACTTCACCAAAAAGTACGCCGCCAAGATGGACCGGACCATCGACAAGATTCCGGCGGACACCATGAAGGCCCTGACGAATTGGTCCTGGCCCGGGAATGTCCGTGAGCTGGAGAATTTCATGGAGCGCTCGGTGATCCTGTCGCGCGGTCCCAACCTGCGCGCGCCCTTGGCGGAATTGCGGGCGGACGCCCCGGAAGATGGCGGCAACTCTACCCTCGAAAAAGTGGAGCGGGACCATATCCTGCGGGTCTTCCGGGAAACCGGCGGGGTGATCAGCGCCGCCGCCAACCGCTTGGGAATGCCGCGGACGACGCTGAACGCCATGATGAAAAAGCTGGGCATCTCGCGCGCCGATCTCTAGCGGGCCCTTGTCGGAGCCGGCTGCGCGCTACCGGATTATTTCCAAGTCGCAAGCATTGTCGCGAGCATTGTCGCAAACATGGCGAGGCTCGCTGCCGTCATCACCACCACCGTGGCCCAACCGAGCCCTGCCATCCATCGCGAGTTCGATCTCGATCCCATAATCGCGGGATTGCTGGTCAGCAGTAGCAGGATGACGATCAGCGGCGGCGCCAGGACGCCATTCAGAACGGCTGACCAAAAAAGCATGGATACTGCATTGAAGCCCGCGTAATCCAGGACCAAGCCCAATCCCAAGCCGATTGCGATCACTGCATAGAACCCGCGCGCAGTGCCGGCATGATCGGCCAAAGACCCACGCCACGCCGCTCCCTCCGCCACCGCGTAGGCGCTCGATCCTGCCAGCACCGGAACGCCCAGCATTCCCGCGCCAATCAACCCCAGACTGAAGAGCCAGTAAGCTCCGTTCCCTGCGAGTGGACGCAGTGCCTCAGCGGCGTCCTGCGCGGTTGAAATGGTGGTTTTGCCGTGCGCATGCAAAGTGGCCGCAGTCGTCAGAATGATGAAGTACATGATCAGGTTCGAGAAGAACATCCCGGTGATCACGTCGTTGCGGGATTTTCGCAACTCGGCAGTGGTGGCGCCTTTTCTTGCCTCCACAGTTAACGCTCCCTGCTTCCGTTCTTCCTCCACTTCCTGCGATGCCTGCCAGAAGAACAGGTAAGGGGAAATAGTGGTTCCGAAGATTCCTACCAGCGTGGCCCAGTATTTCCCGGACCATTCAATATGTGGCACGAAGGTCGCGTGAAGAACCGCTCCCCAATCCGGGTTGGCGAAGAACGCGGCAAGAACATAGGAAAACAGAATCAGCGTCAGCCACTTAAAGATGCGCGCGATGGTGTAGTAGGACCACCAGATCAGGAAGCAGCCGATCACCACGGCATAAACCGGCGTCCAGTACATGCTGCTAACGCCGGTCATCAACTCGGTGACTTTCCCCATGCCGCCGAGGTCGGCACCGATGTTCACTGTGTTCGCGATTACCAGCAGCGCACAGGCGCCCCACAATACCCATCGCGAATATTGGCCCCGGATCACGCCCGCGAGCCCCTCGCCCGTCACCATGCCCAGGCGCGCGCACATCATCTGCACCGCCGTCATCAGCGGGAAGCAGAACAGCGCGGTCCACAAGGGTGCGTAGCCGAATGCCGCGCCCGTGACGGAATAGGTAGAAATGCCCGAGGGATCGTCGTCAGCGGCGCCGGTGATCAAACCCGGGCCCAGACGGCGGAAGAACCTCCTGAAGTGTAAAGGCCCAAGCAGGGGCCTGGAGATTTTCGCTCGTCTGTTCTCGATCATCGGCGCATCGCGGGCCTAAACAAAAAAAGAGTGCCGGAGTGGAACCGCGCGTCGCGATTTAGACTACGCGCCGGCCGGTTACCAGGTTGACCACCACTAGTATCAGGGCGACGACCAGCAGCATGTGAATCAGGCCGCCTCCAATGCTGAGACTAAACCCCAAAAGCCACAAAATCAAAAATACAGCTACGAGTGTCCAAAGCATAATCTTCCTTCTTTCGATTTGCGATCGGTTGCTAATTTGACGAGGTTGCTTTCTGCGACTTCACTTGCAACTCGTTCACGACTTGCTGCACATTTGGAACCGTGGATGCGATTTCTTGAGCCCGTCCGCGCTTGGATTGGGAATCGACATCTCCCGTCAGAGTGACCACGTTGTTCTTGACCGAGTACTTAACGCTGTTGTCGAGATTCTGCTGAATTAGAGCCGCATGCAGGTTGCTCTCGATGCCTTTATCTAAATCGGAATTCATCCTCTTCGCATCGCTCTCGTCGCCCGGCGGAAGCACTGCAATCTGATTCGCTACTACCTGAAGTCCCGCTATGGTCCTGGCGATGGCCTCGGCTTGTCCCTTGTCGCCGTCCGTGGCAACATGTCCGCCCAAAGTCACCACGCTTTTGTCGCGATCCTGAGTCACCGACACATCCTTGAGTCCGGCCTGATCGAGCGAGGTGCGGATGCTGCCGGAAACATCGGCGGCTTTGGTTGAATCGGTCGAGCATCCGCCCAGGGTCCCAACGGCCAGCAGCGCCAGCAGGGACAAATACGGTTTGATGGTTTTCATCGTTTCTCCTTGACCTATGGTTCAAATTCCTAGCGGTGTTCGAAGGGTCGGCCAATTCGACTCGCCTGCCGCTAGCTAAACCAGGATGGTGATGGCAAGCCTTTGCTGCGGATAGTCGCTGTTATAGAGATAGTAGCCGTCGTCGTAGTCGATATAAAGATCATCTGCGGAGTACCAGTCCTGCGACCAGTTTGCCGGCCAGGGATCCAATAGCAGGAACGAGGTCCCCTGATACTCGAAACGCGGATAACCCAAATACATGACCGGAGCCGTTCGGAAGCGGAAGAAGTGCTGCCGGCCGAAATACAGATTGAAGCTGGTTTGCGGGATGTAGTAGCCGCCGTAGCCGCCGCGCTGCGACCACGTGCGATGGTCGGAGTTCCAGTTTCGCGAGCTGTCCTGCTGGAAATTATCGTGTCCCTGCCAGCCGCCCTGTTTTAGCCATCCCCGCTGTTGTTGCCAGGATTGCGCCTGCTGCCTGCTGCGCTGCGGCTGCTGTGTCTGCGAGAGGATAGAACGTTGTTGCACCTGCGGCTGCTGTCGTTGTTGCTGCTGTTGCTGCTGCTGCGGTTGTTGCTGCTGCTGAGCACGTTGCTGCGGCGCTTGAGTACGCTGCTGTGGAGGCGCTTGCTGCACGCGTTGCGGTTGCTGCTGTGCCTGCGGCGCGCGCTGCTGCTGTTGCGGTTGTGGTTGCTGAGCACGCTGCTGCGGCTGCGCTTGCGGTTCTTGCCGCGGAGCTCGTGCGCGTTGAGGTTCTTGCTGCGCACGTTGTGGTTCCGGCCGGGCCTGCTGTGGGCGCTGCTGTTGTGGAGGTTGCTGCACACGCTGTGGCTCTTGCTGTTGCTGCTGCCTTGGTTGCTGACCGTGCTGCTGCTCCGGCTTTCCCCCCTGCCTCTCTCCCTGTTTGTCGTCGCGCTGCGCGTATCCAGGTACTACCACTCCTGCAAACAAGCACACTGCCGCGGCGGTCATACTTGCGAATCTCATGTAATAAACTCCTATCGCAGCTTGTTACAGGCACGTGGAATGCCAAGCGATGTGGTGCATACCGTGCACTACATCCACCATGTCAATAAGTTGTAGAACCCACAAAAAGGCACCGCTTGCGACACCCTAGCCGGCGCCTGGCCGGACCTCTGCGGCAGCTGACGCTTGTGGCGACCGTTCTCGTCGGCACCGTGCTAGCTCAGGACACAGCGATAGTTCAAGACGCTCTGATAGCCCCGGACGCCGCGACCACGCAGGACGCCCGTCAGGACATGGTTCCCACCCGTCAGGACGTAATTCCGATTGGATGGGAAGGCAAACTCCGTTTTCATGCAAAGAGCGCCTATGGCCCTGCGGCCCTCGCGCGTGCCGCGGTTTCTAGCGCCTACCTCCTGGGAATCGACTCCCCGCCCGAGTGGGGACAGGACGGGCTGGGCTACAGCCAACGTTTGGGCTCTACGCTAGCCCATTCGGGAGTTCGCAACCTGATCGGCTTTAGTCTGGATTCGGCGCTGCACCAAGACCCGCGCTACTATCGCTCCACCGATCGCGGAGTGTGGCGTCGCACTAAGCACGCCTTGCGCGAGACCATACTCACGCATAAGGACTCAGGCGGCGAAACGCTATCGACTTGGCGCTTGGGGAGTGCTTACGGCGCGGCCTTTATTTCTAATGAATGGCGTCCCGATCGGGGCAATGTCGTAGCACAAGGCTTTTCGAAGGGCTCCACTCAACTCGGCGTCGATCTGTTGTCCAATGTGGGCCGGGAGTTCTGGCCTGACATCAAGAGTAAGTTACTGCGATGCAAGCCGTAGACCGCGTGACCACCCCTGGTCACTTGACGCAGGACCGTCATACCGTCAAGAAGGACCATATACCAGAAGTTTAGAATCCTGCCAGCCTGAATGGTCATCTGCGTGCACCTAGTGGATTCCGGAGAAGGAGTCGGAAAAATATCCCGGACGAAAGCTTTAAGTCGGTTCGTCTTGTAGCCGCGCTGACGGCGAGGAAATCTTACGATGAGAATAACTTCCGCGGACCTCTACTATCCCACCGAGTGCTATCAGGGAGGAATTTGATTCCCATGAAACTTAGGCCTGAACAGTCGATTCATGCCTGCCGCCGGATGTTCCCACTCAATCGCCGCCTGCGGGTACCCTGGACCCCGGGAGTTTTACCAGGCATAATTTCAACGGGACTGGAAGGAAACGTGGGTGCCGTGCGAACGCGACTTTACCGACTGATCTTCCTGCATGTCGCTGGTCTGTTATGTCTGTCAGGCTTTGCGTCGGCGGAGCACGTTGAAAGCCCTGTCCCCAATGCGGAAAGTATTATCGCCCACATGATGCAGGCGCGCTCGGAGAACCGCGCCCGCCTTCGCCCTTATAGTGTTACGCGCGATTATCGGTTGTTCGGCAAAGAAAGGCAGACGGCCAGGTCCGAGGTGATTGCGCGCGTGACTTTCGACCCTCCCGGCATCAAGCAATTTGTGATCCAGCAGGCGAGCGGCATGGGACTAGGCGAAAGAATCGTTCGTCAGATGCTGGAACATGAAACCGAGATTGGCAGGAATCATACGTTGACCGACCTGGCTCCAGTCAACTATGACTTCCGTTATCTCCGCGAAGAAGAGCTGGGTAGCCGACGCTGCTACGTGCTGGAGATCATTCCGCGTCGCAAGGACAAGAACTTACTGCGCGGCGAAATCTGGGTGGATGCGATCACGTATCTGCTCCAGCGGACGGAAGGCGAACCGGCGCGGAGTCCCTCTTGGTGGCTCAAGGACGCGCGCGTGGTGCTGGTTTATGGGGATGTCGACGGCATGTGGCTACAGACCAGTTCAGAGTCGAGCGCCGAGGTTCGTTTTCTAGGACGCCACACCATGCTATCGCGCGATGTGGAATACACCATGAGCACACTGGCGGCTTCAACAGGCGTAGCGCCGCGTGGACAATAAATGTCCAGAAGCCCCTTAGCGGCCGCACGGCTGAGCGCTCTTTTACTGGTCTCCGTATTGCTCCCAACATCCGTCTCCTATGGGTATTCGGTGCTGACGCACGAGGCGATCGTCGATACCCTTTGGGAAGCGTCGATCCAGAAGTTGCTAGTGGCGCGATTTCCCGAGGCGACCCCCGAAGAGCTGGAGCAAGCCCACGCCTACGTTTATGGCGGCTGCATCTTGCAGGATATGGGCTACTATCCCTTCAGCAGCAAATTCTTCAGCGATCTAACGCATTACGTGCGCAGCGGGGATTTCATCGTCGCGCTGATCCGCGAATCCCAGGACCTCAACGAATACGCCTTTGCGCTGGGCGCGCTGGCTCATTATGCGGCGGATGACAGCGGCCATCGCCTCGCCACCAATGTGGCGGTGCCTATCCTCTATCCCGACCTCCGTGCCAAATTTGGCAGGACCGTGACCTACTGGGACAATCCTATTTCGCACCTGCGAACGGAGTTTGGCTTCGACGTCCTGCAGGTTGCGAAAGGACGCTATGCGGCCGATGCCTATCATAAGTTCATAGGCTTCCAGGTTTCGAAGCCCGTCCTCGAACGTGCGTTCCACGACACCTACGGCCTGGAACTCAAAGATGTCTTCGGAAGCCTGGATCTCGCGCTGGGCTCGTTCCGTTACAGCGTCAGCAGCGTCATTCCGGGGATGACGCGCGTGGCATGGCAGCTCAAAGGCGACACGGTTGTCAAAGAAATACCGGGAATGACGAAGAAAAAGTTCCTGTACAACCTTTCGCGTTCGAGCTACGAAAAGGATTTTGGAAAGGGATACCACCGGCCCGGGATTCGCACGCGCATGGTGGCCTGGGTTCTGAAGATCGTTCCGAAGGTTGGTCCTTTCAAGTCGCTCAAGTTCCGGGCGCCGACGCCGGAAGTGGAGAAGATGTTCATGACCAGCTTCAACGCGACTGTCGACAGCTACCGCGCGTTGCTGGCGAAGGCCGGCAGCGGCCCTGTGGAACTCGTGAACCAGAACTTCGACCTCGGCAAACCGACCATCGCCGGAGAGTATCTAGGTGCCGACCTGGCGTATGACAAGTTGCTGGATAAACTCGCCGAACATAAATTCGCGGCGGTCTCGGCGGAACTTCGCACCAATATCCTGGACTACTACAAAGATCGCAAGCCTCCCGTGTCGCCCCCCACTAAGAAGGCCAGCGCCGAATGGGCAAAAGTGCTCGAGCAGCGCGCGCAACTCGAGCAACTCCAGCCTGAAGCGGCGACCGAACCGTGAAGATGCGTCGCGCCATTGTCATCTGACTGGACGTCTGCTCCTGGGTAATTCAGCCACGGCGCGTGCGGTAAGCTAGGGATTCTTGCGAGAGCCACCTAACATCGGCGCGGCCATTAGCCCGCAAAGCTCCACTGCGAAACCGGCTGTCAATAGTCCGAGCCAGGTGCTGTTTGCGAGCCTCATCGGTACTACCATCGAGTTCTTCGACTTCTACATCTACGCGACCGCCGCCGTCCTGGTTTTCCCCAAATTGTTCTTCCCGGCATCCGATCCGGCCACCGCCCGGCTCGCCTCGCTGGCGACTTTCGGGATTGCGTTCTTCGCGCGTCCCGTGGGCTCGGCGCTCTTCGGTCACTTCGGCGATCGCGTTGGCCGTAAGACCACGTTAGTCGCGGCGTTGCTCACCATGGGACTCTCGACCGTCGCGATCGGCGCCCTGCCGGCGTATCAGACCATTGGTGTCGTAGCGCCGGTGCTCCTCGCGCTCTTTCGCTTTGGCCAAGGCTTGGGCCTGGGGGGAGAGTGGGGCGGGGCGGTGCTGCTGGCGATTGAGAACGCGCCGCCCGGGAAACGCGCTTGGTACGGCATGTTTCCGCAACTTGGCGCGCCCGCTGGATTCGTCTTGTCCGGGGGTACATTCCTGCTCCTCTCCAAGTGGCTCACCGACGTACAGTTCTTTTCCTTCGGTTGGCGCATCCCTTTCCTGGCGAGCTCCGCGCTGGTGTTGATCGGCCTCTACGTGCGGCTGACCATCACCGAGACTCCGGTGTTCCAGAGCGCCCTCAGCCGGCGGGCGCAAGTGAAGGTGCCGATGCTGACGGTGTTCCGTGACCACACGGGGGCGCTGATCGTGGGCACCATGGTGTCGCTCGCAACCTTTGTACTTTTCTACCTGATGACAGTCTTCGCACTCTCCTGGGGCACCACCGCGCTAGGCTATAGCCGGGAAAAGTTCCTGGTGATGCAATTGTCCGGCATGATCTGCTTCGCACTGGCGATTCCGGTCGGCGGGCTACTGGCGGAGCGAGGCCGGCGCCTCACGCTTCTGTGGGTAACATGCGCGATCGGTCTGTTCGGCCTGATCATGGCGCCGATGTTCGTCGCCGGTACCACTGGAGCAGTGATGATGATGGCACTTGGCTTGACCTTAATGGGGCTGACCTACGGTCCGCTCGGCACCGTGTTATCCGAGCTATTTCCAACCTCAGTGCGCTACACCGGCAGTTCGCTGACCTTCAACTTCGCCGGCATTTTCGGTGCTTCGCTCGCGCCCTACATTGCCACCGGCCTCGCTAAGAACTACGGATTGCAGTATGTTGGCTACTATCTTTTCGGGGCGGCAGTGTTGACGCTCATCGGGCTGATCGCGAGCCGCGAAACCAAAGACGACGTCCTCTGATGCGATCTCCGACTCACCTCGAATCATCCACGGGCGCCGCACGCGCGCGAATCAGCGCACCCACCATCGTTCTTTCGCTGCTGTGCGTGATGTACCTGATCTTGTTTGTGGACCGCGTCAACATCGCTACCGCCGCGCCTTTGATCAAACTCGACCTCGGGCTCAGCAATACGCAACTGGGGTTGGTGTTTTCGGCCTTCGCCATCCCCTACGCGGTGTTCCAGCTTCTCGGCAGTTGGATCGGCGATAAATTCGGACCGCGTCTGATCTTGTCGGTATGCTGCGCCATCGTAGGCGTTTCGACGATACTCACCGGCGCGGCGGGCGGGTTCCTGTCGCTGATTGCCGCGCGCTTGGCCTTGGGCCTGGGAGAGGGCGCCGCGTTCTCGACAGCCACGCGCGCGATGTCCACCTGGACGCCCTCCGGCAAATGGGGCTTCGCGCAAGGAATCACCCACTCGTTCGCCCACATCGGAAACGCTTTGACGCCGCCGCTGATGATCGCGCTGTTCGCGCTCATCACCTGGCGCGGGTCCTTCGTAGTCATGGGATCGGCGAGCCTCGTCTGGCTTGTGGTGTGGGCCTGGTACTTCCGTGACGACCCGCGGAAACATCCCGCCGTCACTGTGGCAGATCTGGCGGCGTTGCCGATTCGCGCCATCGGCCGCCGTCCCTCGGTTCCTTGGCTGCGTCTGGCACGGCGCATCCTGCCGGTAACCGCTGTCGACTTCTGTTACGGCTGGACGCTGTGGCTGTTCATGAGCTGGATCCCCACGTTCTTCCTCGAAAACTACCACCTGAATTTGAAGTCCTCCGCGCTATTCACCGCCGGCGTGCTGTTTTCCGGAGTCGTCGGCGACACAGTCGGCGGCGTCCTCAGCGACCGTTTGCTGCGCAAGACCGGCAGCTTGGTAATCGCCCGCCGTTCGGTGATCGTTGGAGGTTTCCTGGGTGCCTTTGTATTCATGCTGCCTGTAGTCCTGATTCACGATCTGAAGATCGCGGCGGTATGCCTCTCCTTGGCTTTCTTTTGCGCCGAGTTGATCGTCGCGCCCATCTGGTCGGTTCCGATGGACATCGCGCCCCGCTACGCCGGCACCGCCAGCGGCATGATGAACACCGGCTTTGCTGTGGCTGGCTTAATCTCGCCCTCCAGCTTCGGCTATTTGGTGGACTTGACCGGCAGTTGGGTGATTCCGTTCATCGCGTCGATCGTGCTGCTGTTTTGCGGCGCCATTCTCGCCCTACGCCTGCGTCCCGACCAGCCATTTGAAGAACTGTAAACTCAAGGCATGGCGTCGGAACACAAAGAACATATTCTGGATCAATTCACCCGTCAGGCGGTGCCTTTTGCGACCGCCGCGGCGATTCGCAATGAAGACGCGCTCAACCGCATCGTTAAAATGGCGCAGGCCGGCCCCGAGGATACCGTGCTGGATGTCGCGTGCGGCCCGGGGCTTCTCGCGTGCGCGTTTGCTCGTGTGGCGCGGCATGTCACCGGCATCGATCTGACTCCCGCCATGCTCGAACAAGCGCGGGCCCTGCAGCGCCAGCAGGGACTCGAAAATCTCACTTGGCAGGAAGGCGATGTGTTGCCCCTGCCGTATGCGGATGACAGTTTCTCCATCGTCAGTGCGCGTTTCGCTTTCCATCATTTTCTCGATCCACTGGCGGTGTTGAAGGAGATGCGCCGGGTATGCCGCCCCGGAGGCCGCGTCGTCGTG
>Ga0163162_10008252_pt1 | contig 10166 bp, 7 predicted proteins | sample S55metaG_FD_115310 | JGI IMG/M metagenome (GOLD analysis project Ga0163162, IMG submission 115310) | Switchgrass rhizosphere microbial communities from Kellogg Biological Station, Michigan, USA - S5-5 metaG | ecosystem: Host-associated > Plants > Roots > Rhizosphere > Soil | place: USA: Michigan...
CACCAGCGGGTTCACGTTGTAGTTCATGAAGCGCTCCGCACGGGCGTAGTCCTCCGTCGTGAGCTGCCTTCCCTGTTGTGCGAACCCGGCTCCCGTAAGCGACGCCAGGAGAACCACTCCGGACGCGCGCAAAATCTTTCCTGACATGCTTCTGTTCCTCCAACTGCTGGTATGTAGCTTGTGTTTCGCGTGGAAAATGCGTGTGGCCCAGTCTACAGCGAGCGCGTTGCTCGGCAATAGAAACGTTCAGTCTGCGGGGTTTCCGTCGGAGTTACCTCGGCTTCTCCACAGAATCTGGCGGAGGACTCCCATCCACACCGGAATATCCGAGGCTGTCAATCCCATGCGCAGAACCAGCCGCCGAAGCTGGGCCTCTCCGCAGTTCGAGGGATGTCGCCTGGTGTAGCCCGTCGCCTCCAGCGTCTCGCGAAAGAGCGAAAGAAAGCGCTCCACCTCGCCTGCCGTCGCGGCATCGCGAACTCCTGTGCCTTCGTGAACTCCCGGTTGACGTACCACTTCGTACAGGCAGACTGCGGCCGCCTGGCCAAGGTTCATCGAAGGATGGCGCAGGTCTTCCTGCTGTTGCATGGGGATGGTAAGCAGCCAGTGACAGTGGCTCAGCTCGTCGTTACTGAGGCCGGTCTTCTCGGAGCCGAAGAGCAGCGCGACGCGCGCACTCTGTGAGACCAACTCGTCACGCATTGCCGCGGCGGCCTCAGGCAACGCCTTCAACGGATGTTCAAGGGCCCGCTCGCCCACCGCAGTCGTTCCCACCACGAGCGTGCAGTCTGAGATTGCCTCCGCAAGCGAGGGAAAGCTCCTGGCGGAAGCGAGGACCGCCCCGGCGTCCACCGCAGAGCGAGCTTCTTCGAAGGGGACGGCATACTCGTTCACGACGCGCAGATGGCGAAACCCGAAGTCGTGCATCGCCCGCGCCACCGAGCCGATGTTGCTTGGATTGCGGGCGCGGACCAGCACCACGACGAGTCGATCGAGAGGTTCAGAACTCACAGCGCTATTTTAGGCGAGCAAGGAAAAAGGCCCGGGACTGGATTCCCGGACCTCTCTCACTTTGCTTACGGCCAGACTACCGAGGAGCGTGCTGATCGTTGTGCTTCTCGTTCTGGATCTGCTGGCTGACGTGGTTCTGTTCATGGTTCACCTGCTGGCGCTGCTGCTGATCCAGATGGCCGCCGTTGGCCTGCCGCTCCGCGTGAACCTGCTGGTTGATGTTCTGCTGCCGGTTCTCCGCGTGTGCAGCTTCCTTTGCGCTCATCTGGCCAGAGCTGACGCCATTGGCGATCCTCTGCTGCTGGTTGGCCTGCCGCTGTCCGACCTCGCCGGGGCCCGGCTGGTAGGTCTGGCCATCGTGCTTCTGGTTATTGATGGAACGGCTTACGTTGTTCTGCTCGCGGTTGACCTGCTGGCGCTCCTGCGGGGTCAGGGTTCCTCCGTTTGCAACACGATCGTTATGCACCTGCTGGTTGATGTTCGCTTCGCGCGACTCGATGTTGCGTGTCTCGTGAGGAGTCAGCGCGCCTGAGCTGACTCCATTCGCAATCCTCTGCTGCTGGACGTCGCGGCGCTCATTTACTGCCGACATCGCCATCGTCTGCGGGCGTCCGTGGTTCACGGATGCCAGTTGACCACGGTCATTACGCATCGCCTGCTCGTGCGACATCTGGTTCTGCGTCGGCTGGAAATGGTGCTCGTTGTACGCCGCCTGCTCCGACGCCGAAGCGCGAACCTGCACGCCGCCATTGCCGCCGTTGTAGCTCACACGGTTGACGTTGTTCACCACCACGGTGCGGTTGTAGACATTGGTCACATGGACGTTCGTGATGTTATTCACCGAGCGGTTGTACGCGAATACGCCGTGATTCCAATAGCCCCCTTCATAGCCAACTCCGCCGTAGCCATAGCCGTAATTGACGCCACCATAGAAGCCGATGTGCGGGCCCCAGTATCCGGGATGGAACACGTACGCGCTGCCGCCCCAGCCCCAGTAGCCTGGAGTCCACAACACGCCAACCTGAGGTGGCATCACCCAAACACCGGGAACCCAGTAGTAGCCAGCAGGTCCCCAGGCCCAATAACCCGGCGTCCAGATGTAGCCCGGGCCCGGGATCACAGGCTGCGCATACACCGGCAGCGCGGGAGGTGGCGTTCCAACAGACACGCCAATCGCAATATTTACTGATGCAAAAGAGGCCGCGGGAACAGCAGCAGCAGCAGCACTTGCAGCCGCCACCAGAACCATCACTCGTACTGTCTTCGGGGAGAAAATCATCGTCATAACCTCGGGAACCCAACTACTCTGGAGTCTTCAAAAACGTACTCGCCCCAGCCACAGGAATGAACCCGTCTCACCCTGCGAAGTTCTGCATTTTCCTCAGATTTCGTCTCTCCGATTGCAACTTAAGTTGAACTGGGACCCGCAACCAATTGCCGTTGAATTGCATCCTCGCGCGAGCCTTCAGTCCGCGGCGGCAGCTGGGTGCCCCATCTTCGACCGCGAAGCGGGCCGGGCGGGTTGAACGCTGGCAGTATTACGTCAAGCCGCCACATCAGTTAAACTCAATCCCTGCACCTCACCCATGTCCGACAACTTCTCCCAACTCGTTAAGCAGCAGGCCGACATCGTGCGCATCGTCGGCGAGTACGTAAAGCTGCGCAAGACCGGCGCGCAGAACTACACCGGTCTCTGCCCTTTCCACAAAGAGAAGACCGGCTCCTTCTCCGTCAACGCCACGCACGGCTACTTCTACTGCTTCGGCTGCCACGAGAAGGGTGACGTCTTCACCTTCGTGATGAAGCTCGAGAACATCAGCTTTCCCGACGCCGTTCGCGCTGTAGCGCAGAAGGCAGGCATCCCGCTGCCGAAGCGCGATTTCACCTCGCCCGAAGAGGCACGAGAGGCTGGCCTGCGCCGTCACCTGCTCGACATTCACGAGGCGGCAACGCAGTACTTCGAGGCTGCGCTGAAATCTCCCGAGGCAGCACGGGCGCGTGAGTATCTCACCGGACGCGGAGTGACTCCCGAGACTATCCAGAAGTTCCGTATCGGCTACGCGCCCGACGACTTCAACCACATGCGCAACGCGCTCGCCCAGCACTTCAATGAAGAGGTGCTGCGGGCCAGCGGACTCTTCTCCGCGAAGGAACAGGCAGACGGCTCCCAGGGCCAGATGTACGCGCGCTTCCGCAAGCGCATCACCTTTCCCATCGCCAACGAGCAGGGCAAGACCATCGCCTTTACCGCTCGCGCACTTGACGCACAGGACGAGAAGGGTCGCGACATCGCGAAGTACCTCAACTCGCCCGAGACGGCGCTGTATATCAAGGGACAGGTGCTCTTCAATCTCGACAAGGCAAAGACCGACATGCGCGCGCACGACTTCGCGCTGCTGGTCGAAGGCCAGATGGACTGCATCTCGGTTTACATGGCCGGGATTCGCAACGTTCTCGCCACATCAGGCACTGCATTCACTGAAGCACAGGTGCGGCTGCTCTCACGCTTCACCAAGCGGGTCGTCGTGAACTTCGACCCCGACACCGCAGGAGCCAATGCCGCAGAGAAGTCGCTTGCTCTGCTGACTGAAGAGGGTTTTGAGGTAAAGATCGTCACCCTTGAAGGCGGCCTCGATCCCGACCGCTTCGTTCGCGAACACGGCCTCGAGGCCTACATGGGAGCGCTTCGCGGAGCCAAGCGCCACTCCGACTACCTCATCGACCGTGCACGGCAACTGAACCCCGCGCGCACCGCCGACGCCAAGGTGAAGGCGATGAACTTCCTTCTCCCGCACATACGCCGCATGCCCTCAGCGCTGCAGCGCGACGAGTTCGCCGCAGACGCCGCGCAGAAGCTTGGCATCGACTCCGCCATCCTGCGACAGGAACTTCGCCAGGCCGCAGCGCAGCGCAGCGAGAGCGTCCGTTCGCACCAGCACGATCCCGCCAGCGAGACCGAGCGCGTCCTGCTACGCGCTCTTGTACTGCCAGAAGGCGACCCTGCGCGCGCACTCGCAGTTCAAAGTCTTTCCGAGCACCCAGAGTGGCACGACGGGCTCCCATCCTCCGCTGTACTCGAAACCCTCGCCAACGCACCTGCGCCTGCGAACCCTCTCGATGCCGCACCCGATCAGTCGAGCCGCGTCCTGCTGGCTCGCGCTCTCGAGCAACCCACAGAGCAACCTGAGACCACCACCGGCAATCAGCGCTCTCCCGCAGAGCAGGTTGAAGATGCATTGCACACTCTGGAGCATCGGCACATGCAGCGTCGCCAACGCGAGGTGCGCACCTTGATCGCCGAAGCCGAGCGCCGCGGCGACAACGACATGCTCACACGGCTCATCCAGGAGAAACTCCTCCTCGACCGCCGCCTGCGCGAGCACTGATTCACGGCAGTCACCCCACAAACGTTGTAGGTTGTCGCGCACGGGCGCCCCGTAGAATCAACGCGACCACTCCTCATGGACGCCTCTACAAAACGCCGCCTCATGCTCGGCTTCCTCTCCAACTGGATAGGAAAGGTCGCGGGCACCATCGTGCAGCTGGTGCAGGTCCCGGTCTTCCTCCACTTCTGGAGCGTCCCACTGTACGGCGAGTGGATGATCGTCACGGCGATTCCGTCATACCTGCAGCTCAGTAACTTCGGCTTCGGTAACGTTGCCGGCAACGAGATGACCATGATGGCCGCGCGTGGCGACCGCGAAGGCGCGCTGCGTGTCTTCCAGAGTTGCTGGTGGCTGATCACACTGATGTGTTCTTCGTGCATGGTGCTGCTCGGAGCCGCGCTGTACCTTCTGCCTGCCAGCCGCTACCTGAAGCTCCATGCCATCGGCGAGTCCGATACCAAGTGGGTCATCTTCTATCTCGGCTGCTCCGTCCTCCTAAGCCAGCTTGAGGCGCTGCTGCAGTCTGCCTACCGCTGCATCGGACGCTATCCTTACGGCTCTTTCGTCAAGACGATCTTTTCGCTCATTGCATGCGGCATGATGCTGATCCCGGTCTCGCTCGGCGCAGGCCCACGCACGACGGCGCTTGTCTTCGCAGGCTGCAATGGCTTCTTCACCCTTGTGCTCTGCGTCATGGTGCGGCGCGATATTCCATGGATTCGTTACGGCTGGGAGCATGCCCGCATCGCGGAGATCCGCAGGCTCACTGCACCGGCGCTGGCATTCATGGCGCTCCCGCTGGGCAATGCGCTCAATCTGCAGGGAACCCTGATGGCGGTGGGGTACGCGCTCGGACCGACTGCCGTCGTCATCTTCGGAACGGCACGAACCGTCTCACGCGTTGCGCTGCAGATCGTCCAGATGGTGAACAACACCTTCTGGCCCGAGATGTCTGCTGCCTTCGGTAACGGCGACATGGCACTCACCAGAACCCTTCATCGCCGCGCATGCCAGCTGGGACTCGCCGTGGGAGTAGCTATCGTCGCAACCATGTTGACGCTAGGCCCATGGTTCCTCACGCACTGGACCGGCGGCCACGTCCCGCCGAGCCGCGGCCTGTTGAGCATCCTGCTGCTTGTGGTCATCGCCAACTCGTTGTGGGGAACAAGCTCCACGTTGCTGGCAGCGATTAACCAGCACCAGCGGCTTGCAGCAATCTATCTCTTCGGAACCAGCATCACCGTCATGCTTACCTACCTGCTGGCGAAGCACTTTGGCCTCTACTGGTCGGCCGCATCCCTGCTCCTCTCTGAACTGGTCATGAATCTCTACGTGCTGCCTGCCTCGCTGCGCCTATCGAACGATACGTTTGCGGCGTTCCTTGCGAGCCTGCTGCACTACCCGGAGTCGCTTCGCCCCAACACGCTGATAGGCCGCCTCCGATTGCGTACCGGCACCTAGACTCGCATCCCCCGGAAAAGATCGTTCTAGAAGTCAGCACTCCTCGTTGACATTTGTGCGAGCCACGAACTATATCTTCTCCACCCGGATTGCCTCCGTGCCATCTGCCAACAGGAAAGAGGACTCCCCTTGCTTAGATCCGCTTCGGCCGCAGCACTGCTCACCGTCTGCTTTCTGGCGCCGCACCTCGCTACGGCACAGGCTGTCTCCATCTCGCCTTCCACGCTGCCTGGCGTAGGCACCATCAGCCCACGTTTCCAGTCGTTCAACATCGAGATGGTCGAGGTCACCGGCGGACGTTTCTGGGCACCATACAAGCTCGGCTCCGATGCCGAATCCAAGCCCGACCCCAAGCTCGCCACTCCCGGCACCGACCCTTCGCTCTACCGCTATCGTCCTCCCATCAACCTCGCCAACCCCAAGCTCCGTAAGCTTGCCGCCGCGCTCGCGCCCTCCTACGTGCGCGTCAGCGGAACCTGGGCCAACTCCACCTACTTTCACGACTCCGATGGGCACGCGCCGCAGACCCCGCCCACTGGCTTCGGCGGCATCCTTACCCGCGAGGAGTGGAAGGGCGTCGTCGATTTCTCGAAGGCAGTCGATGCCGGCATCGTGACATCGTTCGCGATCAGCCCCGGCGTGCGCGATGCCAGCGGTGTCTGGACGCCGGTCGAGGCTAAAAAGATCGTCGACTACACCCACAGCGTCGGTGGCACCATCGCTGCCGCGGAGATGTTCAACGAGCCCACCTTCGCCGGAATGGGCGGGGCCCCCAAGGGCTACAGCGCCGAGACCTACGGCAAGGACTTTAAGGTCTTCCACGCCTACACATCGAAGGCCCTTCCGAAGATGATCGTCCTCGGCCCCGGCTCCGTCGGCGAAGGCGGATCGTTGGGCGATATAGGCGCAATGCCCGCCGGGATGAACCTCATCAAGTCCACCGAGATGCTGGAGGCCGAAGGCCCCGGGCTCCAGGTCTTCTCGTATCACTTCTACGGAGGAGTATCGAAACGCTGCGCCCGCATGGGAGCCGCCACCCAGGCGACCCCCGAGACCACCCTTACCCCGGAGTGGCTCTCACGCACCGATCATGAGGAAGCCTTTTACGCCGCGCTCCGTGACAAGTACCTTCCCGGCAAACCAATCTGGCTCACCGAGACCGGCGAGACAGCCTGCGGCGGTAACCCCTGGGCCTCGACCTTCCTCGACAGCTTCCGCTACCTGAACCAGCTCGGGACCTTGGCCAGGCGCGGCGTACAGGTCGTCGCCCACAACACTCTTGCCGCCAGCGATTACGCCCTTATCGATGAGGACACCCTCACCCCGCGACCGAATTACTGGGCCGCCGTGCTCTGGCGTCGCATGATGGGTACCACCGTCCTTGATGCTGGCACCTCAGCCCCGCCCGTCTACGTCTACGCTCACTGCCTGCGCAACCAGCCGGGCGGAGTCGCGATCCTTGCCATCAACACCGACCGCAACGCCTCGCACGAGATCACCCTGCCCGAAGCCTCTCTCCGCTACACCCTGGCCTCCGACAACCTCACCAGCACACAGGTCGCTCTCAATGGTGTTGACCTGATGCTCGACAACAAAGGCAACCTGCCCAGCCTCACCGGAACCCCGACGCCAGCAGGCAAGATCTCCCTCGCGCCTACTACCATTACGTTTTTGGGAGTCGCGAAGGCCAACAACCCCGCCTGCCGGAAGTAATTCTCCCATCCGAAATCTTAAGCACATCGACGCCGAGGCGGGGATACCCTGTACGTAACCGAGGAGCTCGCTGACCATGATTGGGAAGAAACATATCGTTGTCGCCGGGTCAACCGGTGAGGTGGGCAAGCATCTGGTCAAACTCGCATCCGCGAAGCAGGACCTCGTCGTTCACGCGCTTGTGCGCCGCGAGGGATCTTGGCAGGAAACATCCACGGTGCATGAAATCGCTTTCGACTATGAAGACTTGAGCGCGTATGACGCCCTTTTTCGTGATGTTCCCTGCGATACGTTATTCATCGCGCTTGGTACTACGACAGGAAAGGCAGGAGCTGCGGGCCTGACCCGCGTCGATCGAGACTATTCTCTCTTTCTGATCAACGCACTCGAAAAGGCGCAACCCGACGCTCATATCGGTTTCTGCTCTTCCGTTGGCGCAGATCGGCCTCGCAACAACTATCTCAAAGCAAAATTTGCTGTCGAACAGCGCCTGCAAGCAAGCAGTTTGTCATCAGCGATCGCAAGACCTTCCGTCCTGATTACCGATCGGAAGGAGTTCAGACCAGTCGAAGCTCTTACACTGCCATTGCTCAACGTTGCCTCCAATATTCTGAAGCGGTTCGTGCCACATTCCAGCTTCGCTTGGAAGTACGCGCCGGTACGCGCGGATGTGGTAGCAGCCTGTCTTTTGGCAAGTACGCTAAAGCTTCATGCGCACCAACATCTTGTTTTGGAGGGAAGAAATCTCCTCATTGCTCCCGGCTAACTGGCAATCCGGACGTTCTCTCGTGGTCCCTGGACCAAAAGTCATAACTATCTCATCGTTTGACCACTCTGTATGTATTGATAAATCATAAGTTTGCATGCCCCGCCACAAGACCACTGACCCCGGCTACACCAATCCTCACGGCCAGATCGTCATCCGCCGCACCGGCTTCCCCTCCGAGACCTTCCCCGGCCAGACCATCTACCACCTGCGCTGCACCCACTGTGGCCACGATTATGGTGCAAACGGCATCGATATCCACCTGCGCCGCTGTCCGAGCCACCAAAACGGGGCAAAAGGCGAGCCTTTACGCGCCCCTGCGCCGAATCTTTTCTCCACAGAAATCGTCTAAATAACTGTGGTATCCTGTGATTCGCTGGGGAAGTGTGCCCTCGTATGCCCTGACCTTCTGAAGGTCCGGCTGGCCAAAGCGGTCTAAACCGCTATCTGCTCCCTGACACCACGGAACAACCCCGGGATAGCTCCGCCTCGAGACCAGCGAACCTCGCCTGCGCAGCATCCCAACTAAAAGATTATTTGCAGGAGCGCGCACCCTCGTGGCCGAAGAAATTGACAAGTACGAAGACGATATAGAAGACAAGCTCATTGAGACCGGGAAGGAAAAGGGGTATCTGACGTACGGCGAGGTCAACGACCTTCTGCCCGGAGATATCACCTCCCCCGACGATCTCGACGACCTTCTCACCACCATCAACACCCAGGGCATCGACGTGCTCTCGGGAGACAAGTTCGACCGCGAACGCGATCGCGACAAGTACGAGCCCGAAGCAGGCGAAGAGTCCGACGACGTCGAACTCGACCTCTCCCCCGGAACCCTTGAGAAGACCAACGACCCCGTCCGCATGTACCTCCGCGAGATGGGAACCGTTCCCCTTCTCACCCGCGAGGGCGAAGTCGAAATCGCCAAGCGCATCGAGCGCGGACAGCTCCGCGTCATGAAGGCCATCTCGCGCTCGCCCATCGTCATCCGCGAGATCACCGGCCTCGGCGAAGACCTCCGTCGCGGCGTCCGCAACATCAAGGAAGTCGTCACCTTCGACGAAGAAGAGCTCACCGAAGAGATCCTGCAGGCGCGCGTCAAGCACACGGTCGGCCGCATCGACCACATCCTTAAGCACCAGAAGAAGATCGTTGCACTCGAAGAGAAGGTCGCTGCCCCGCACGGCAAGGACGCCAAGGCCAAAGCCAAGGACGTGCGCAAGCACCGCTGGCTCATCGGCCGCGAGCACGTCTTCATCAATCGCGTCGTCCGCGAGCTGAAGTACACCAACGCCGAGAAGAAGCGCCTGCTCGACAAGGTCAACAAGACCGTCGACTCCATGCGCACCCTCGAGCGCCAGATCAAGACCCTCGAGACCAAGCACGAGGCCTCGAAGTCCGAAGAGCTGCGCAAGGAGTACAAGCGGCAGCAGAAGAACTGCCGCCTCGACCTCGAGCGCCTCGAGCAGGACGCCGGCATCTCCATCATCGACCTCAAGCGCACGCAGCGCGAGATGATCCAGGGCGACATGGACGCCGAGCGCGCCAAGCGCGAGCTCATCGAGGCCAACCTTCGCCTCGTCGTCTCGATCGCGAAGAAGTACACCAACCGCGGCCTGCAGTTCCTTGACCTGATTCAGGAGGGCAACATCGGCCTGATGAAGGCGGTCGACAAGTTCGAGTACCGTCGCGGTTACAAGTTCTCGACCTACGCGACGTGGTGGATCCGTCAGGCCATCACCCGCGCCATCGCCGACCAGGCCCGCACCATCCGTATCCCGGTGCACATGATCGAGACCATCAACAAGCTCATCCGCACCTCGCGTCAG
>Ga0163162_10008253_pt1 | contig 10165 bp, 5 predicted proteins | sample S55metaG_FD_115310 | JGI IMG/M metagenome (GOLD analysis project Ga0163162, IMG submission 115310) | Switchgrass rhizosphere microbial communities from Kellogg Biological Station, Michigan, USA - S5-5 metaG | ecosystem: Host-associated > Plants > Roots > Rhizosphere > Soil | place: USA: Michigan...
GAAGTCCCGCCACCTCACCCATCGGCACGGTGAGATGTGGATATCCGGCAATTGCCGGAAGCAAGGATGCCGAGCCGACCGACCGGTCTCCGTTGACGAGATCGATCGACCACGCCGGCCCGGTGGTCGGCGCCACCAGGGCGACGAGCTTGTGCTCACCTAACAAGCGGTCGATGCCCCGCGCGCCGGCGATGGCGCGCGCCTTTTCCAGCATCTTCGTGTAAGCGGGGTCATCCAGTCCCGCGGTGGCTTGCGCCTGCTCGAACAAGTCCTGGCCGAACCAGCTCAACTCGCGGGGCTCTGCGAGGTTGAACGCGATGACATCCGCGAGGGTGCGAGTCTTGACGGTGTCGGGCGTGGTCGCCAGATAGGCGTTGAGCCCGGCTTTGAACTCCGTCAGCAGGATCGGAATCTGCAGATCGCGGATATCGTCAAAGTCGAACTGCTCGATTTCGACGAGCACCGCGCCCTGCGCCTTCATCACTCGCAGGGCATCGTTGAACGCCTTTTCGGTTTGCGGCGAGTATCCCTTGATGAAGCGCGCCACGCCGAGACGTGCGCCCTTCAGCGCGTTGACCTTGAGGGCGCCCATGTAGTTTGCCGCGACCGCGCGCTTCGGATCCGCCATGGCGGTCAGCAACAGCGCCGCATCTCGTACATTGACCGCCATCGGACCTGCGGTGTCCTGCGAGTGACTGATGGGAACGATGCCCTCGGCCGGGATCAGCCCCACCGTCGGTTTCAATCCGACCACGCCGTTCACCGAGGAGGGACAGACGATCGAGCCATTGGTCTCGGTACCCACGGCAACGGGCGCCAGCTGCATGGCAATGGCGACTGCGGAGCCAGAGCTCGACCCGCAGGCGGAGCGCTGCGAGTTGTGCGGATTCACGGTGAGTCCGCCCGCCGCGCTCCAGCCGCCCGTGGACCAACGCGAACGGATATTCGCCCACTCCGAGAGATTTGCCTTGGCGATGACGATGAGGCCCGCGGCTTCCAGCCTATCTACCAGCGGCGCATTGCGATCCCGGAGATTGCCCGCCAGCGCCAGCGACCCCGCCGTGGTTACTGAACCCGCGAGATCGATGTTGTCCTTGATGATGACCGGAATGCCGTGCAGCGGTCCCCGCACCTTCCCCGCGGCCCGTTCACGATCGAGCGACTCGGCTTCGGTGAGCGCATCGGGGTTCGTCGCGATGATGGCGTGAAGTTGTCCATTGCAATCGGCGATGCGCTGCAGATAGTCATGTACCAATGCGACCGAGGTGGTCTTTTTCTGTTCGAGCGCCGCTCGAAGCTCAACCAGAGTCGCGGGTGTTCCCTCGTCGCAAGCCCGGACGGGAGACTGGAGCAGCGTTGCGCCAAGCAGCAGAAACGCTGCGAATCTCGAGCCTTGAAGCAAGGCCGCCAATCGAAGCTAGAACGCGAGCGACGCGAACGCCATGGCACCGCCGTAGTTCCATCGCAGCCGGCCGTCGAAGAGCTGCTTGTCGAGATCGAATCGGAACCGGAAATCGTTGTAACCCAGGCCCACACCAAATCGCGGCGTAGCCTGCCAGACGATGGTCGTTTTCAGATCCGAAAGACTGCCCTTGTACTCGTTGTAGTCGATGTAAAAATATTGCGCCTGAGCCGTGAAATAGAAATCGTGCGGCAATTGCCAGATGCCGCGCAGGCCGAACACCGGCAGCGGCGCGCCCGTCGAGCCACTCTCAGAAAGCTCGCGCGTAGCGGACTCGCCTGCGCCCGAGATTGTCGCGTCCAGACCCAGGTTGGCGCGGAGCATGTGGACGCCCGCGCCGACGGCAAGCTCGTATTTATCGCTGCGCTTGAAGGCGTAGTCATAAGAGACCTGCATGACCTCCAGTTGCCAGTTCGCAGTGGTGGTTGCACCCAGCGGATACGTTTCATCGCCGAAGTTGATGTCGCGGGAGAGCTCGTTGGTCGCAGTGCGGTTGTTCTTGAAATACGTGCCGCGTATCGAATGCTTGCCTTTGATCCGCCACAGTCCGTCCAGCCGTAAACGCTCAAAGCGATCCACGCCGAAGGTATCTTCGAAATCGATTGGGTCGCCGACCATGCCGCCTTGACCGTCGAGGCGAACGCGGATGTCCGTCGAGAGGAAGAAGCCGCCCATGTCGACGACCGCGGTGGCGTTGAGTGGATTGCGCTCCGCCGCCTGTGTCCCGGCGACGCCCACGATCCAGAGAAGGACCGCATTTTTTATTATTGTTCGCATACGAGACCTCCCTATCAACCGGACATAGCGTATCAAGAAACTACCGCCGCGATGAAGCTGGAACTGTGTGCCAGGAACCATTTGGCGCATTCGAGGTACGCGCAAACCTGAACGCGCGGCTGGGAACCGTTAAGTAAATACGGGTACTCACGTGGTGAAAGAACCTGACCCGTGAGAAGTTCCGATGCGCTGGCTGTTCGCCAAACAACTCCGTCCGTTCGTCACGCTCGCCGCGGGCGCCAGCCTCCTGCTCAATCTGGCGCTGCTGGCGCCGTCGCTTTACATGCTGCAGGTCTTCGACCGTGTGTTTGCTAGCGGCAGCATCGAAACGCTGGTGATGCTCAGTATTCCGGTCCTGATCATGCTCACGTTCGGCTATTTCATGGATGCCACGCGCGCCCGAGCGCTGGCGGCCGCGGGCCGGCGTGTTGAAGCCAGCCTGGCGCCGGCCGCCCTTGGCAATCAGCTCCACAATTCGGCCACCTCCGGTGCGCAACGCACCGACGATGCACTGCGCGACGTGGCCCAATTACGCACCCTGCTCGCCACTGCCGGCGTCGTGGCGCTTTTTGACGCGCCGTGGGTGCCCCTTTACCTGGTGTTGATCACTCTCATGCATCCGCTGTTAGGTGGCGTCGCCACGCTCGGCGCGATATCGCTGGTGGCGTTGAGCCTGTTCACGGAGTACGCCACACGCCAGCTGACCGAGCGGGCACTGCAGGCTACGCGCGCCACGCATCGGCGTTCCGACTCGCTGGTGCGCAACGCCGATGTCATCGTCGGCATGGGGATGACGGCGTCGGCGATTGCCACCTGGAAAGAACAGTGCGCCGAGCAACACGAGGCGCAGGCGCAGCTGGGCATCGCGACCGCGCGCTTTGGCGCCCTGGCACGCATGGCTCGGCAATGTCTGCAGGCGCTGGCGATGGCCCTCGGCGCCTGGCTCGTGGTCGGCCGCCAAGCCTCGCCGGGCATCATGATTGCCACCACCATCCTGTTAGGCCGCGCGTTGCAGCCGGTGGAATTCCTCATCAGCGGCCGGAAGTCGCTCAGCGAAGCACGCGGCGCCTGGAAGCGCCTCTGCGACCGCACCATCGTCGAAGCCCCACAGTCACGGCTCGCGCTGCCCGCTCCCAAGGGTCGCCTCGATGTCGAGAGGATCGTCTTCAGCGCAATGCCGAATCGACCGCCAGTGATTCGCGGTGTGGAATTCTCGTTGCTGCCCGGCGAAAGCTTGGGCGTAGTTGGCCCGAGTGCTTCCGGCAAGACCACCTTGGTGCGACTGCTGCTCGGCATCCGTGCGCCGCAGGCGGGCAAGGTCAGGCTCGACGGCACCGACATTGCGCGCTGCGATCGCAGCGCGCTCGGCCGCGCCGTGGGCTATCTACCACAGGACGTGGAGTTGTTTGCGGGCTCCGTCGCCGCGAACATCGCGCGCCTGCAGCAGCCGGATTCGCAGGCGGTGGTGCGCGCCGCGCAATTGGCGCGGGCGCACGAGCTCATCCTTCGTCTGCCGGACGGCTACGAGACCGAGATCGGTGAAGGCGGCAGCCTGCTTTCGGGCGGCCAGCGCCAGCGCATCGCGCTTGCTCGCGCGCTGTACGGCGATCCGCGCCTGCTGATCCTCGATGAACCCAATGCCAATCTCGACGAAGAAGGCGATGAGGCTTTGTGCGCCGCACTCGCCGATCTCAAATTACGCGGCGTCACCGTGGTCCTGGTGGGCCACCGCCGCCGCGTCATGAACCAGCTCGACAAACTCGCCGTCCTGCGCAATGGCGCGATCGAGGCCATCGGCCCCGCCGCAACGATCCTCGCGCGACTGCGCGATGGCGCAAAAGTGCTGCCCTTCCCCACCGCCGAATCCGCTCAGGTGCAGGCATGAGCCTGCCGATTACCTTCTCTTCGCTGCTGGACACGCCGCCCCTCGAAACGACGGCTGCCCGCTCGCTCAGCCGCCGTGCCGTACTGGTTCCGCTAGCCGTCGCCACGACTCTGCTGATCTGCTGGGCGTCGCTCGCGCCGATCTCGGGTGCGGTGATCGCCAGTGCACGCATCAAGGTGGAACTCGAGCGCAAGACTGTGCAGCACCGCGAAGGCGGCATCGTGCGCGAGATCCGCGTGCGCAATGGACAGAAAGTGCATGCCGGCGATGTGCTCGTGGTGGTCGACGATGTACGCAGTGATGCCGAACTCAGCCTGCTCGAAGATCAACTACTGGCAGAGCGCGTACGCCATGCGCGGGTTCTGGCCGAAACCACTCTCGCCGGGGACTTCGATTTCGACGCGCAACTTTCCACCGAGCCGCGCGCGCGTGAGCACCTGGCGCGAGAGCGTGAACAATTCTCCGCTCGCCGCCGGACACTCGATGAACAGATAAGCGCACTGCAAACGCAGGTGCGAGAGGCGCACGCGCAGGCCGCCGCGCTCGGTAGCCAGATTGAATCCATCGAAACCGCGGGCCGGCTTTCAGCAGAAGAGCTCAAGCTCAACGAGAAGCTGGCCAGTGAAGGCTTCGTGCCACGAGCACGCTTGCTGCCCTTGCAGCGAACCGACGCCGACTACCGCAGCCGGCTCGAAGAATCACGCGGCGAACTCGCGCTGTCGCGGCAGCGGACAGCCGAGCTGGCCGCGCGCATGGCCGACGCGCGCAATCGCTATCAGCAGACTGCCTCCGAAGAGCTCGAGCAATCATCGACGCGGCTGCGCGAGATCGAAGAGCGCCTGCGCCCGTCAAAGGACCAGGTGGATCGCCAGGCGATTCGCTCGCCGGTCGATGGCGTGGTCATGGGACTGCGCGTGTCCGCGCCGGGAGTGGTGCTCGCCGCAGGCGCACCCATCGCCGATGTGGTTCCCAGCAACGAACTACTGGTGGTCGAGGCGCGCATCCGGCCACAGGACATCAATCATGTGTTTGCCAATGCAAAGGCGAAGGTGCGCCTGGCGGCCTACGACGCCCGCACCACACCACTGCTGCCCGGCCGGGTCACGTTTGTGTCGCCCGATCGCATGAGCGACCCACAAACCGGCGAGGCCTGGTTTGCGGCCACGGTCGAGGTGGACGTCGCCGCGCTCAAACATCATCCCGAAATCCAGCTCAAGGCCGGCATGCCTGCGGAGCTGTTCGTAACGACTTCGGATCGCACATTGGTTCAATACCTGATGCGCCCGATCACAGCATTTGCAAATCGCGCCATGCGCGAAACCTGAACTACCAACCAAGGAGATCATTTCGTGGCCGTCACAAGCACCTTCAGTTCCGATCAACTTACCGTCATCGGCGATTCGCTCGACAACGATGTCTCTGTCAGTCGCAATGCGGCCGGCGCCATCCTCGTGAACGGCGGTGCAGTCGCAACGGTGGGCGGCACGCCCACGGTCGCCAACACCAACCTGATTCAGGCGTTCGGACAGGCTGGCGATGACGTCATCTCGCTTAGTGAAGTCAATGGCGCGCTGCCTGCCGCCAACCTCTTCGGTGGGGCTGGAAACGACGTGCTGACCGGCGGCTCAGGCAACGATCAGCTCTTTGGCCAGGATGGCAACGACACGCTGCTGGGCAAAGGCGGCTTCGATCTGCTGTTCGGCGGCGAGGGCAACGACACGCTGACCGGCGGCGACGCCGACGATCAGATGTTTGGCCAGGGTGGCAACGACCGCATGATCTGGAATCCAGGCGACGACTCCGATCTCATGGAGGGCGGCGACGGAATCGACGTGGCCGAAGTGAACGGCGGCAACGGCGCTGAGCAGTTCACGCTCACCGCCAACGGCACGCGAGTGCGCTTCGACCGCGTAACTCCTGCCCCTTTTTCCATCGACATCGGCACCACTGAAAAAATCGTGGTGAACATGAACGGTGGTGACGATTCCTTTGACGCCTCGGGCAATCTCGCCACGCTGATCTCTGTCACCGTGGACGGCGGCACGGGCAATGATTCCATCCGCGGCAGCAATGGCAACGACTTTTTGCTCGGCGGCGACGGCAATGACTTCATCGATGGCCAGCAAGGCAGTGACACTGCACTGCTCGGCGCGGGCGATGACGTGTTCCAGTGGGATCCGGGTGATGGCAGCGACGTGGTCGAAGGCCAGGACGGCACCGATACGATGCTCTTCAACGGCGCGAATATCGGCGAGACCTTCGACATCTCTGCGAACGGTGAACGCGCATTGTTCACGCGCAATATCGCGAACGTCACTATGGACCTCAACGACGTCGAACACATCGATGTGCGAGCGCTCGGCGGCGTCGACGTAATCAATGTCAGCGATCTTTCGGCGACCGACGTCACTGAGATCTCCATTGACCTCGCCGGGAGCACGGTCGGCGCCGCCGATGGCGTGCGCGACCAGATCACCGCGGCAGGCCGCGACTCCGCGGACAACGTGACGATCGCGACGGTGGGCGCGGAGACAATTGTGACCGGGCTGCCGGCAACCTTGCGAATCGCGAACGCCGATGCGACCGACACGGTGACCGACGCGCTGGTGATCAACTCCGGCGCCGGTGACGACACCGTGAATGCCACTGCGATGCTCGCCACCGGCGTTGCACTTATCGTGGAAGCCGGCGCGGGCAACGATCAGATCCAAGGCAGCGCGGGCAGCGATCAGCTCTTTGGCCAGGATGGTAACGACACGCTTCTGGGTAAAGGCGGCTTCGATCTGCTGTTGGGCGGCGAGGGCGACGACACGCTGACCGGCGGCGATGCCGACGATCAGATGTTTGGCCAAGGCGGCAACGACCGCATGATCTGGAACCCCGGCGACGACTCCGATCTCATGGAGGGCGGCGAAGGAATCGACACGGCCGAAGTGAACGGCGGCAACGGCTCGGAGCAGTTCACGCTCACCGCCAACGGCACGCGAGTGCGCTTCGACCGCGTGGATCCTGCCCCTTTCTCCATCGACATCGGCACTACCGAGCGCGCAGTGGTGAACATGAACGGTGGTGATGATTCCTTTGACGCGACGGGCAATCTCGCCACGCTGATCTCCGTCACCGTGGACGGCGGCACGGGCAATGATTCCATCCGCGGCAGCAACGGCAACGACGTATTGCTCGGCGGCGACGGCAACGACTTCATTGACGGACAGCAGGGCGCTGACACTGCATTGCTCGGCGCGGGCGATGACGTGTTTCAGTGGAATCCGGGTGATGGCAGCGACGTGGTCGAAGGCCAGGACGGAACCGATACGATGCTCTTCAACGGCTCGAATATCGCCGAGGTCTTCAACGTCTCCGCGAACGGCGGACGCGCATTGGTCACGCGCGACATCGGGAACATCTCCATGGACCTCAACGACGTCGAGCACATCGATCTGCGAGCGCTCGGCGGTGTCGACGTCATCAACATCAGCGATCTTTCGGCGACCGACCTCACCGAAATCGCCATTGACCTCGCCGGCAGCACGGCCGGCGCCGCCGATGGGGTGCGCGACCAGATCACCGCGACAGGCCGCGACTCCGCGGATAACGTGACGATCGCAACGGCGGGTGCAGAGACGACGGTGACCGGGCTGCCGGCGACTTTGATAATCGCGAATGCCGATGCGACCGACACGGTGACCGACGCACTGGTGATCAACACCGGCGCCGGCGACGACACCGTGAATGCCACTGCGCTGCTCACCACCGGCGTTTCACTCAACGTGGACGCCGGCGCGGGCAACGACCAGGTTCTGGGCGGCGCGGGCGCGGATGTATTGTCGGGCGGCGCGGGCAACGACGTCATCGACGGCAATCGCGGCAACGACACCGCATTCATGGGTGACGGTGATGACCGGTTCATCTGGGATGCAGGCGATGGCAGCGACACCATCGACGGCCAGGCGGGTTTCGATACGCACGAATTCAATGGCTCGGGCGCCAGCGAAAACATCTCGCTCGCCGCGGGCGGCAACGACGTCCTCCTGACGCGCAACGTCGGCAACATCGTCATGACCCAGGACAACTTCGAGCGCGTCGAGATCTTCGCGGGCGACGGCATCGACAACATCGAAATCGGCGATCTGCGCGGCACGGATGTGCGCGAAGTCGCGGTTGATCTCGCCAAGGTCGCGGATGGCACCAGTGGCGATGGCGTACGCGACACGGTCACGGTGAATGGAAGTTTGCGCAGCGAAATCCTCACCGTCACCGCAAGCGGCGACGACCTCATCGTCAACGGCCTCGCGAACACGATGCGCATAACGAACACCGACATCAAGGACAACATCGCGGTGCGCGGTGGAGACGGCGCGGATGTGATCAGCTCGGCAACGGTGCCTTCCAGTTCCGCGCACCTCACGCTGGATGGCGGCGCTGGCAATGACGCGCTCATCTCGGGCCGCAACGACACGACACTGCTCGGCGGAGCCGGCAACGATCTGCTGATCGGCAACGCGGGCAATGACACGCTGAATGGCGGCAGCGGGCACGACATCCTGGTGGGCGGCGGCGGCCACGACCTGTTCGCTGGCGATGATGACTTCACCATCCTCGACTTCTCGGCGGGTGCCGGCTTCGGGGATCAGATCGATCTGCGCAATGTTGCAGGCATCGATGACTTTGGTGACGTCCTCGCGTCGGCGCACCGCGTCGCCGGCGGCGTGGTGCTCGACTTTGGTGACGATGAGATCACCCTGCTAGGCGTCCATGCCACGCAGCTGAACGCGGATGATTTCCTGATCTGAGAAGTTTTGGTTCGCTTACCCGTCGTTGGCAATCGGGAGTACGATCCCGCTGCCAACGACGGGAGCAACATGAAACGACGAACACTGCTGTCCACCGGTGCCGGCGCGATGATGCTCGCGACGCAAATGACGCCGACCCGGGCCAATGCCGCGGCGCCGAAGCGCGGCAAAGAGCTCTATGCCCTGCTGGGCAAATTGCCGCCTCGCGACCGCAAGGTCAGCGCGCAGCTCGTCACCACCGAAGATCGCGGCGCCTACACGCTCGAGAAACTCGTGCTCGATCTCAACGGCATCGAGCTGGCGCCAGCCTGGTTCGCAAAGCCCAAGGGAAAGACCGGCCCGCTACCTACGGTACTGTTCAACCACTCGCATGGCGGCGGCTACAAGATCGGCAAGACCGAATTCATCGACGGGCGCGAATACCTGGCCAATCCGCCCTATGCGGAATTGCTGACTTCGCTGGGCTACAACGCGCTGTGCTTCGACGCGTGGGTTTTCGGCGAACGTGCAAACCGGACCGAGCTCGAGACCTTCAAGGACATGTTGTGGCATGGCCAGGTGCTGTGGGGAATGATGGTCTTCGATGCGCTCAAGGCCGTCGACTATCTAGTCACCCGCCCGGACGTCGATAGCAAACGACTGGGGACGGTGGGAATGTCGATGGGCAGCTCCACCGCGCAGTGGGTGGGCGCTCTCGATCCCAGGCTCAAGGTGGTGGTCGACATCTGCTGCCTCACGGATTGGCACACGCTCGTCGAGGTCGATGGCCTCCAGGGTCATGGCATCTACTACTACGTGCCCGACCTGCTCAACCACTTCACCACCGCGCAGATGAACGCGCTGATCGCGCCGCGTGCCCACCTGTCGCTCGCGGGAAACCAGGACAAGCTCACGCCGCTCGCCGGTCTCGAGAAGGTCGACGCGGAATTGAAGAAGGTCTACGCCTCCGCCGGCCATCCCGAAAACTGGAAGTTGCTGCGCTACGACGGTGGGCATCTCGAGAATCCCGAGATGCGCGAGGAAATCCGCAAGTGGTTCGTGGAGAAGCTTTGATGCCCGCGGCGCATCTCGCCGCGGGCATTCAATTCGCTTAGAGCTCGCTCACTGCTTGAGGATGACGACGATGCTGCGCGCCGTGAGCGTGTTGGCGTCCCCGTTATAGGAACCCGACGCGGTCACGCTCACCATCGCAGTCGATCCGTTGAGTTGTGTGCCCAGTTCCGCGACGAATTCGGCGAAGTCATGGAA
>Ga0163162_10008255_pt1 | contig 10165 bp, 9 predicted proteins | sample S55metaG_FD_115310 | JGI IMG/M metagenome (GOLD analysis project Ga0163162, IMG submission 115310) | Switchgrass rhizosphere microbial communities from Kellogg Biological Station, Michigan, USA - S5-5 metaG | ecosystem: Host-associated > Plants > Roots > Rhizosphere > Soil | place: USA: Michigan...
CCCGTTCCTGATGCGCGAGGCGGACACGGAACTGTCGGCGGCGGCGGGCGGCCTGTGGCTCTGCGGCGACGACTGGCTGCCGGTGCGGCACGTGCCGGCGCCGCCCGCGTGGCAGTTCGGTGTCGCGTATCCGATGCCCGCGACCATGGTCAACAACGCGTTCACCGGCTGGAGCGGGCGCACGAGCGTGATGTGGCCGAAGCGCCGCCTGTCCCTGACGATTTCCGCCAACACGGATTACTACGTGCTGTACGCGCCGCCGGGCGAGGACTACTTCTGCTTCGAACCGGTCGATCACCCGATCAACGCCGTGAACCTGCCGGGCGGCGGCGAAGCGCACGGCATGACCGTGCTCGCGCCCGGCGAGAAGCTGGCGCGCGAGTTCCGCTTCACCGTCGAGCGCACGGGCGAGGCGGCGCGGCGCTCCCGTCCGCGAGACGCGGCGGGCGCGAAGCCACGGGCGAGGGCGGCGGCGCGCTGAAGGCAGAGGCGTGCGGCGGGCGCAAAACCCGTGGCGCGGGCGGCGGCGCGCCAAAGGCAGAGGCGCGCGGCCAGATGGCCGATGCCGGGGCGGGCTGCGGCGCCGCGCACGTTAAAATGCGTGGCATCGTCACCTTCCTCCCGGGCTCCCATGTCTTTCATCGAATCTCTCAACGCCGCGTGGACGCGCACGCAATCGCTGCTCTGCGTGGGCCTCGATCCCGAGCCGTCGAAGTTCCCCGGCGCGCTCAAGGGCCGGCCGGACGCGATCTTCGACTTCTGCCGTGCGATCGTCGATGCGACGGCGCCCTATGCGTCGTCGTTCAAGCCGCAGATCGCGTATTTCGCGGCGCACCGCGCCGAGGACCAGCTCGAGCAGTTGATCGCGCACATCCACGAGACGCACCCGGGCCTGCCGGTGATCCTCGACGCGAAGCGCGGCGATATCGGCAGCACCGCCGAGCAGTACGCCCGCGAAGCGTTCGAACGGTATCGGGCCGACGCCGTGACGGTGAATCCGTACATGGGCTTCGACTCCATCGAGCCGTATCTCGCGCATGAAGGCCGGGGCGTGATCGTGCTGTGCCGGACCTCGAACCCGGGCGGCTCCGACCTGCAGTTTCTGGAGGCGGGCGGGCGTCCGCTCTATCAGGTCGTCGCGCAGCTCGCGGCCGACAAGTGGAACGCGAGCGGGCAGCTGGCGCTTGTCGTCGGCGCGACGTTTCCGAAGGAAATCGAGGTGGTGCGCGGGATTGTCGGCGAGATGCCGTTGCTGATTCCGGGCATCGGCGCGCAGGGCGGCGACGTCGAAGCGACCGTGCGCGCCGGGCGCACCGCGAACGGCACGGGAATGCTGATCAATTCGTCGCGCGCGATCATCTACGCCGGCAGCGGCGACGATTTCGCTCCGGCCGCCGCCGAAGCGGCAAGGAAAACGCGCGATACGATCAACGCGTACCGCTGAGCGCAGGCGCCCGGCTCGCGAAGCGGTTCATCGTCCAGCGCGCAGCGAGAGCACGGCTGCGGCGCGAAGCGGGCCGTCCCGCCTGTTCTGCTTGTTCTATTTCTCGCGCCGGTCGAGCAGTTCCAGCAGCCCGCGCAGCGCGTGAACGGCGGCCTGCGTGCGGACCTGCTCCCGGTCGCCCTTGAAAAGCTGCGTCTCGACGGCCGTGTGCAGCCGGTTGCTCCATGCAAACGAAACGGTGCCGACCGGCTTCGCGTCGCTGCCGCCCGCCGGCCCCGCGACACCCGTAATCGCCACCGACACCTGCGCGCGGCTGTTGCGCAGCGCGCCTTCCGCCATCGCCTTCGCGACCGGCTCGCTCACGGCGCCGTGCTGGTCGATGAGCGCCGCCGGCACGCCGATCATCTCCGTCTTCGCCAGATTCGAGTATGTGACGAAGCCGCGCTCGAACCAGTTGCTGCTGCCCGAGATATCGGTGATCGCGGTGGCGACCATGCCGCCCGTGCACGATTCCGCGGTGGCGAGCATGAGCCGTTCGTCGCGCAGCTTGTTGCCCACGCGGATCGCGAGTTGGTGAACGACGGTATCGGTAGCCATGGCGGTGTCTCGAAAGGCGCGGCGGTGGAATGAAAGCTCGTCAGACCGTCATGCGCCAGAGCGCGATGACGAGCAGGGTGAAGAACGCGGCGACGATGTCATCGAACATGATGCCAAAACCGCCTTTCAAATGGCGGTCGAAATGACGGATCGGCGGCGGCTTCACCATGTCGAAGAAGCGGAACACGATGAACGCCCACAGCTGGCCGACGAACGTGGCCGGCGTGACGAGCAGCAGCACGAGCCAGAACGCGATGATCTCGTCCCACACCACCGGCGACGGATCGGCCACGCCCATCTTCGTCGCCGTGAAGCCGCAGAACCAGCAGCCGGCCGCAAAGCCGATCACGATCAGCGCGCCCCATTCGGCGACCGTCAGATATTGCGTCAGCGCGACGAACGACACCCATGCGAACAGCGTGCCGACGGTGCCGGGCGCGATCGGCGACAGCCCGCTGCCGAACCCGAGCGACAGGATGTGCAGCGGGTGCGTCAGCATGAAGCGCGCGCTCGCCCTGCGCGGTTTCGGAGCGGGATCGAGGGGGTCGTCCGCGATCGACGGGTCAGTCTGCATGAAAATGGTCGAAGCCTTGCAAGGTCAGGGAAAGCGGAGCGCCCCCGGCATCGCGCCACGCAATGGACGGCGCGCGCCCGGCGGCAGGAACGGGCTCGATTGTACCGATGCGCGTAACCGGCACGCCCACGCGCTCGCCGATCCGCGCGATCTCCGGCGCCGCGCCGGCGGGCGCCGTGAAGCACAGCTCGTAATCGTCGCCGCCGGCGAGCGCGCATGCGCGGCGTGCGTCGACCGGCAGTCCCGAGAGCACGGCCGAGCACGGCACGGCGTCCGCGTTCACGACCGCGCTCACGCCCGAGCGCTTCAGGATATGCATGAGGTCGCCGGCGAGGCCGTCGGAGATGTCGAGGGCCGCGTGCGCGACGCCGCGAAGCGCGAGGCCCAGCGCGACGCGCGGCTCCGGGCGCTCCAGCGCGCGCTTGAGGTACGCGGCCGACGCGTCGTCTTCCACGCGCCATTCGCCGCGCAGGACGCCGAGTCCCGCCCGCGCATCGCCGAGCATGCCGGATACCCAGATGTCGTCGCCGGGCCGCGCGGCGTCGCGTCGCAGTGCAGCATGCGACGGCACGTCGCCGAACACGGTGATGCAGATATTGAGCGGACCGCTCGTCGTGTCGCCGCCGACCAGCTCGCAGTCGAAGCGCTCCGCGAGCGCGAAGAGGCCGTCGCTGAAGGCTTCGAGCCAGCGTTCGTCGGCGCGCGGCAGCGCGAGCGCGAGCGTGAACGCGCGCGGCGCCGCGCCCATCGCGGCCAGGTCCGACAGGTTCACGGCGAGCGCCTTGTGGCCTAGCGCATGCGGATCGACGTCGGCGAAAAAGTGCCGGCCTTCGACCAGCATGTCCGTCGATATCGCGAGCTGCTGGCCCGCGGGCGGGGCGATGAGCGCGCAATCGTCGCCGATGCCGAGCGCCGCACGCGGCGCAAGCGGCGCGTCGTTGCGCACGCGGGGCGTTGCGGCCCGGCGCGCGAAGAAACGTTCGATCAGTGAAAACTCGGAGAGCATCGTGAGCCCGGAAAGGCGAATTAGGAATCTTGGAATGGACATCGGCGCGCAAAAAATGCAGACGATCCCTGCGCGTTGCATCTCGTTGAACGCAATTGACACCGCCGGAGCCTTGTCGGCACTACGCTTTCAGCCAGATCAAGTCGCGACAGTTGCACCCGAATTGCATGGATTGCAACCCGAGTCGGCGCGGGAATGGCGCTACAATGCGTTCGAACTTCTATTCTAATCTCGCACTGCTAGCCCGCCTCATGACGACACCCGCCAATACCAAATTGCGCGAAGCTGCGCTCGATTACCACGAATTCCCGACCCCCGGCAAGATCGCCATCGCGCCGACCAAGCAGATGATCAACCAGCGCGACCTCGCGCTGGCGTATTCGCCGGGCGTCGCGTTCGCGTGCGAAGCGATTGTCGAAGATCCGCTGAACGCCGCGCGCTTCACCGCGCGCAGCAACCTGGTCGGCGTGGTCACGAACGGCACGGCGGTGCTCGGGCTCGGCAACATCGGGCCGCTCGCGTCGAAGCCGGTGATGGAAGGCAAGGCGGTGCTCTTCAAGAAGTTCGCCGGCATCGACGTGTTCGACATCGAGCTGAACGAGATGGACCCGCACAAGCTCGTCGACGTGATCGCCGCGCTCGAACCCACCTTCGGCGGCATCAATCTGGAAGACATCAAGGCGCCGGACTGCTTCATCGTCGAGCGGGAATGCAGGAAGCGCATGAAGATCCCGGTCTTCCACGACGACCAGCACGGCACTGCCATCGTCGTCGCGGCGGCGATCACCAACGGGCTGAAGGTGGTCGGCAAGCACATCGGCGAGGTGAAGCTCGTCGCGTCCGGCGCGGGTGCTGCGGCGCTCGCGTGCCTGGACCTGCTCGTCGATCTCGGCATGAAGCTCGAGAACATTTATGTGACGGATCTGGCGGGCGTCGTCTACAAGGGCCGCGTCGAGCTGATGGACCCGGACAAGGAGCGCTTCGCCCGCGAAACCAGCGCGCGCACGCTCGCGGAGGTGATCGACGGCGCCGACGTGTTCCTCGGCCTGTCGGCCGGCGGCGTGCTGAAGCCGGAAATGGTGAAGGGCATGGCGGACAAGCCGCTGATTCTCGCGCTCGCCAACCCGACGCCCGAAATCCTGCCGGAAGTCGCGCTGCAGGTGCGTCCCGACGCCGTGCTCGCCACCGGCCGCACGGATTACCCGAACCAGGTCAACAACGTCCTCTGCTTCCCGTTCATCTTCCGTGGCGCGCTCGACGCGGGCGCGACCACCGTCACGCGCGAGATGGAAATCGCGGCGGTGAACGCGATCGCGGAACTGGCACGCCAGGAGCAGAGCGATATCGTCGCGACGGCTTACGGCATCCAGGATCTGTCGTTCGGTCCGGAGTACCTGATTCCGAAGCCCTTCGATCCGCGCCTGATCGTGAAGATCGCGCCGGCCGTCGCCCGCGCGGCGATGGATTCGGGCGTGGCCACGCGTCCGATCGAGGACATGGACGCCTACGAGCAGCATCTGCAACAGTTCGTCTACCACAGCGGCACGACGATGAAGCCGGTGTTCCAGCTCGCGCGCAGCGTGGAGCCGGAGAAGAAGCGCATCGTGTTCGCGGAGGGCGAGGAAGAGCGCGTGCTGCGCGCGGTGCAGATTGCCGTGGACGAGAAGATCGCGAGGCCGATCCTGATCGGCCGGCCGGCCGTCATCGAGCAGCGCATTCAGAAATTCGGCCTGCGGCTCACGCCGGGCGCGGATTTCAGCGTGGTCGACACCGATCACGACGAGCGCTATCGCGACTTCTGGCAGACCTATCACTCGATGATGGCGCGGAAGGGTATCAGCGCGCAGATGGCGAAGCTGGAAATGCGCCGCCGCACCACGCTGATCGGCGCGATGCTGGTCAAGAAGGGCGAAGCCGACGGCATGATCTGCGGCACGATCAGCACGACGCATCGGCATCTGCATTTCATCGACCAGGTGCTCGGCAAGAAGGAAGGCGCGACGGTGTACGCCGCGATGAACGCGCTGATTCTGCCGGGCCGGCAGATTTTCCTCGTCGATACGCACGTGAACGTCGATCCGACGCCCGAGCAACTCGCAGAAATCACGATCATGGCCGCCGAGGAAGTGCGCCGCTTCGGCATCGCGCCGAAGATCGCGCTCCTGTCGCATTCGAACTTCGGCACGAGCAACGCGCCGACCGCGCAGAAGATGCGCGACGTGCTCGCCATTCTGAAGGAACGCGCGCCGGAGCTGGAAGTGGACGGCGAAATGCACGGCGACGTGGCGCTCGACTCGAACCTGCGCAAGGACATCATTCCCGAGTCGACGCTCGAAGGCGACGCGAACCTGCTGATCCTGCCGAACATCGATGCGGCGAACATCTCGTACAACCTGCTGAAGGTGGCGGCGGGCAACAACATCGCGATCGGGCCGATCCTGCTCGGCGCGGCGAAGCCGGTGCATGTGCTCACCGCGTCGGCGACGGTGCGGCGCATCGTCAACATGACGGCGCTGCTGGTGGCGGACGCCTACGCCACGCGCTGATCCGGCGGGCTCGCGACGAGCCCGGCCGGCCAATCCGCGGCGGCGCGCGCCGTCGCGGCATTTCCCCGATCTCTGGCCTCGATCCCCAGAACGAAAAAAAAAGCGTGCCGGACATCCGGCACGCCCGAGGCATGCAAGGGGATTTGCGTCTCCTCCAAACAGCAATGGCGACGGCGATCGCCGCGAAACCGTCCGCAAGAGAGGCGATGCCTGCTTCGGGCTTCTGAGCCTTGCCTGGGTCGAATTATTATCGTGAATGAGATAAAAATCTCTCAGATTCGGGCTAAAAAAGAGTTTCGGACAAGTTTGCCGATCGCCCGCGACGCAAGGCTCCAGGGGCCGGAGCGCTTCCATTTCCCGGCCGAGCGTTGATTCCGGGGGGCATTAGCGATACCCTTACGTCTTTCATGGGCGTCGAATTCTTGGTTTTTCGCGGGGACATTGCTTCGTGAAGCGCACGTGGTTTCTTCACTGCCTCATCGCGCTTTGCGTGGCTCTGGGCGGCTGTGGGAAAGGCGAACAAGGCCGCGAGACGCTTGAGCCGGCGGCCGCTGCGAGTGCCGCGGCCGGGGTCCAGGCGCTTTCGATCCAGCCGGACGCCTCGGTTGCGCCGCGTACGCAGGAGGCCAGGCAGGGCGAAGCGGACGGTCTCGGAACCGTCACCCGCTCGCAGTTGCCGAAACAGGCCGTCGAGACGCTGCAGCGGATCGAGGCAGGCGGTCCGTTCCCGTTCGAGAAAGACGGCGTCGTATTCGGCAACCGCGAGCGTTTGCTTCCGCCGCACCCGCGCGGCTACTACCACGAATACACCGTCCCCACGCCGCGAGCCCGCAACCGCGGCGCACGCCGGATCGTGTGTGGTGGACCCCGGCGGCAGATCGATGACTGTTATTACTCCGGCGATCATTACGCCAGTTTTAAACGCATTGCGGGATAACTTCGGGATGAACGGAATGAGCGACAACATCTACGCGCACGGCAACGGTGCGGCGGGTGATCTTTTCGCCACCGGCGATGGCAACCTGTTCCAGCGAGTACTGCGGCTGCGCACGACTGAACACGACAACAGACCCGACGACGAACCGAACCCGGCGCTGTCTCCATTGGACGAGGGGTCTATGAGTCTTTTCAGGACGGTGCGATCGAACATCGTGCAGTCGATACGCGCGTTTCGCGTGCAGGAACTGGCCGACGAGGCGAACCGGCTCGGCCAGCACTTTCTGTATGCCTATTGCGGGCAGGCGCAGAGCAAGCAGGAAGTGCTCGAAACCATTGCGACTTCGTTCCTGTTTCCCAAGCATTTCGGCAAGAATTACGACGCGCTCTACGATTGCCTGACCGATCTCGTGCAGAAGGCAGGTTCGCAGCCGGGCTTCGTGATCGTGCTCGAAGCGCTGCCGATCGCGCAGAAGTTCGACAAGGAAGGGCGCGAGACGCTGCTCGACGTGTTCCGCGAAGCCGCCGAATTCTGGGCCGAGCGGCGCGTGGCGTTCCGGGTGTTCTACTCGTTCGCCTGAGTTGTCTGCCTGACGGGCGGATGTCGTTCGCTTCAGTAGAAAGCCGGTCATCGATTCGATGACCGGCTTTTTTGTTGGCCGTCGCCGTCTTGCCCGTCTGGCCGTGCCGCCGGACGCTTGTCTGCGTTAGCTGCGCATTTCGCCGGCGACGCCCGAACTCACCACCCGCCCCACCGCGCCGCAAACGCCGCCAGCACCGCGATCCCCGCCGTCTCCGTGCGCAGGATGCGCGGCCCGAGCGAGAGCGCCGCGAAACCCGCACCGACGATCGCCGCTTCCTCCGCCGCCGAACACCCACCTTCGGGGCCGATCAGCAGCGTCACCGGCGCGGCGGGCGCGGCCGCCGGCAGCGACGCGAAATCCACGTCGGCACGCGGCGAAAGGAGCAGGCGCAGTTCGCCGTCGACGGCAGCCGGCAACTGATCGAGCCACGCGTGCAGGTCGCGAGGCGGCGCGACATCCGGAATCCGGTTGCGGCCGCACTGCTCGCACGCCGCGCGCACGAGCGCCTGCCAGTGCGCCTGCCGCTTTTGCGCGCGCTCGCCCGCGAGACGCACGACGCCGCGTTCCGCCGTCAGCGGCGCCACCGCCGCCACGCCCAGTTCGACGGACTTCTCGATCAGCCAGTCCATCTTGTCGCCGCCCGCGATGCCTTGCGCAAGCGTCACCCGGTACGGCGGCTCGGCTTCGCGGTCGATATGCTCGCCGATCCGCGCGAGCACCGTGCGTTTCGCGATGTCGGTCAACTCGGCGCGGTACTCGCCGCCCGCGCCGTTGAAAAGCGTGACGGGCTCGCCCGCTTGCAGGCGCAGGACGTGGACGTGGCGCACGACGTCGTCGGGAAGGGGAAGGGTGTCGCCCGCGGCGAGCGGGCCGTCGACAAAGAAGCGTGGCATGTCATGGATCGCCGGCGGCCGGCTCGGGGTGCGCGCCGGCCAATGGCAAGGCGGGCGTGAAAGGGTTGAGTGCGCAATGCGCAGTGCACATTGCGCGTTGCGGGTGCGGCGAAACATCGCAGCGTTGCGCCGCCGGCACCGGTCTAGTTCAGGTGCCGCGCGATCGCCCAGCGATAGCCGTCCGGGTCCTCGAACTGCGCGAAGCGGTCGCCCCAGAACTGGTCCTGCGGCTCGATCAGCGGCTTCGCGCCGACGGCGAGCGCGCGGGCATAGGTCGCGTCCACGTCGTCGACATACAAATAGAACGACTGCGGCGCCATCATGCCCGAACTCTTCGGCGTGCGCGCCTGCGAACCGTAGGCGCCCTCGGGCGCGAACATCAGGATCAATTGTCCGCGATAGGTCATTTCGACGTGGATGATCGCGCCGTCGTCGTGGACACTGTCCCGCACGACGAACCCCAGCGCCTGCTCGTAGAAGCCGGTGGCGACGCGCGCGTCGCGCACGGTCAGGTAGGGCGTCAACCAGGGCACGTCGGCCGGGCGAGGATCGGTCATCGGGAATACTCCTTGGAGCCAGAGCGGGGAGCATGCATTGTGCCATGACGTTTCGACGGAAAACGCCGTCCACGCGGCGCTCGCCGGCATGCTCCGCACGCGCCGGCGGGCGGACGCTGTCCGCCCGCAATCACGCGCAAACATGGGGGAAAGCGCCCGGCGCGCGCCGTTTCACCCCTTCGATACGCCGCCGCGGCAGACGTTCACGCACGCATGTCACGATGCAGGGACTGTGCCCGCTGTCCACGGCACGGCGCGTGTGCGGCGACGCGCGGGCGGTCCGCCGATGTACCGGCAGAAGACGCCATTCGCGTAATGTCAATCAGGCCTGTCTGTTAGAATGACGGTCCCCCGATCCTCCTCGTTTCTCGTCGTTCCGGGTCCTGAACACGTGGTTTCGCGGCCGCCCGGCGTCATCCAGAAACACCCAAGGATCATTTCAGGACTTACCGAACCCGACATGACGACCCCGACCTCCAGCCAAACCGCCCTGATGGCCAACGCGATTCGCGCGCTGTCGATGGATGCCGTTCAACAAGCCAATTCCGGCCATCCGGGCATGCCGATGGGCATGGCGGAAATCGGCGTCGCGCTCTGGTCGCGCCACCTGAAGCACAACCCGAAGAACCCGCACTGGGCCGACCGCGACCGCTTCGTGCTGTCGAACGGGCACGGTTCGATGCTGCTGTATTCGCTGCTGCACCTGACCGGCTACGATCTGCCGATGTCGGAGCTGAAGAACTTCCGCCAGTTGCACTCGAAGACGCCGGGCCATCCGGAAGTGGGCATGACGGCGGGCGTCGAGACGACCACCGGGCCGCTCGGCCAGGGTCTCGCGAACGCAGTCGGCATGGCGCTCGCCGAGGCGCTGCTCGCCGCCGAGTTCAACGCCCCCGGCCACGCAATCGTCGATCACCGCACCTACGTGTTCATGGGCGACGGCTGCATGATGGAGGGCATCTCGCACGAGGCCGCCTCGCTTGCCGGCACCAAGAAGCTCGGCAAGCTCGTCGCGTTCTACGACGACA
>Ga0163162_10008258_pt1 | contig 10162 bp, 6 predicted proteins | sample S55metaG_FD_115310 | JGI IMG/M metagenome (GOLD analysis project Ga0163162, IMG submission 115310) | Switchgrass rhizosphere microbial communities from Kellogg Biological Station, Michigan, USA - S5-5 metaG | ecosystem: Host-associated > Plants > Roots > Rhizosphere > Soil | place: USA: Michigan...
AGAAAGATTCGTCGCACCTGCATCTCTGTAACGCCGAAGCTCATCAACACGGCGATGTCGCGTGTCTTCTCCATCACCATCATGGTCAGCGCAATCAGAATATTCAACGCCGCGACGCAAACACTCAGCGCCAGCACAATGAACGTCACAATCTGCTCCAGCTTCAGCGCTCGGAACAACTCGCGGTTCTGTTCCATCCAACTCGTCGTCTGAAATCCCTTACCAGCGTCCTGCTCGATTGCGTGGCCAATCTTGTCTGCGTTGTAAAGATCGTCCACCTTGAAACTCACCACCGAGATCAGGTCCGGCTCGCTGAACAGCCGCTGCGCGTCCTTCAGGCGCATAAACGCGTAGCTCGAATCGTATTGATAGAACCCCGATTTGAAGATCCCCACAACCGAGCAGCGCTGATACCTTGGCACCAGGCCCAGCGGAGTCAGTTCGCCCTGCGGACTCGTCACCAGCACGGTGTCTCCGACCTTCGCTCCCAGGGTGTCCGCCAAGTCTCGTCCAATCACAATCGGAGGTAACGCCTGTGCGACAGCTTTATCGTCGCTAAGATGTGTTGCCGCCGTAGATATATCCACAGGTTCAAGAGCCTCTGCCGAACCCTCGCTAACCTTCTGGAGCAGATCTCCAACCGTCTTCTCATGCTTCGGAATGACGCCCTTGATCAGTCCACCGCCGCTCCGTGCTCCGCGGGAGATAAGGACCTGCCCATACAGTCCTGGAGAAGCCGCAGTCACATGCGGAACCGTCCTCAACCGTTCCACCAATGGCCGCCAATCGCGTATTCCGTCTCCGGCCACCCGCATCAGGTCCACATGTGCGGTCGAGCCCAGCAGCCTCTCCTGAAGGTCCCGGCGCATCCCGTTCGTAATCGCCAGTGCAATGATCAGAGAAGCAACGCCCGCGGCAACTCCGATGATGGAGATGGCGGTGATGACGCCCACCACAGCTTGCCGCCGCTTTGCCCGCAGATATCGCGCCGCAATGAATAGTTCAAATCGCATTGGCTCTCAGCTTACTATCCGCGTTCAACGAACGATTACCTTCGGCAGATTCCAGTGCCGCCACGCTGCCATCATCCGCACAACAAAACAAACTGCGGCGCCAAGGCTCATCGCCCAGCCCCGGGGAATCTTAGCTGCAATCGCCATCACAACTACCGTTGCACCGGCCAGCGCCGCCGCAGCGTAGACATCGGAATTCAACACTCCGGGTATCTGGGCCAGCAGAACATCTCGTATCGTGCCACCGCCTGCTCCGGTTACCGCGCCCATCATGATTGCGAGTAGTGGTGTAATTCCGAACTCAAGCGCTTTACCCACTCCTGCCACCGCAAACAAGGCAAGTCCCGCTGCATCCAGGGTCACCATCAGGTGCGCAGGCACCCTCTCAAATAACGGATGGAAGAAGAAGACCGCGATGCCCCCGGAAAATGCCGTCGCGGCGTAACGCCAGTCTCGAATGCTGTTCGGTGGGATTGCTCCAATCAGCAGGTCGCGGATTGTTCCACCACCGAGTGCCGTCACAAACGAGAGCACCAGAAGGCCGAAGACGTCGAGTTCCGCATTGATACCAGCCAGCGCACCTTCCACCGCAAAGACGAATGTTCCAATCAGATCGACAACCAGCAGCAGAAAATCCGGGTCGTACAGATTGAACCGGCCCACTCCCTTCCGTGTTCTTTCTGTGATCCCTTCCGTCAACGAACCACCGCTTTCACTGTGGCCATGTTGTCATAGCGGTCATACACCCGAACCGCGATGACGTGCTCCTTTGCATCGGCCACCGGAGTCGTCGTCTGCGGGATCTCCGCCATGAAGTCATACCGTTCGGTAAGAGAGTCCGAAACCCGTCCCACCGGCTCGAGATACTGCCACGGCCCCGCGTCCACCGCGTACTCAGCGTGGGAGATCGGCGCGGTCACGTCATGCGCTTCGAGCGTAGCGTGAATCTTCTGCTGCGCCGTCTGCCACCGCGCGGCGCCTGCAGGCGAGGGAGCCATCGTTGCGGTCAGAACTCCTGGTACTGGAGGCGTCGTGTCCACCACAAATACTGAGCTAGCGCGTTCGCCGATCAGCGTCTCAGCGTCCGTGTGCACGGGCGCATCGCTGGCCACAACCTTCAGTTCGTATGCGCCGTCCGGAAGCAGGGAAGCGTCGAAGCTGTAAAACCGGTCACTGATCTTCTCCTTCAGCAGCCTCCAGTTTTTCTCGCCCACGCCGCGATACCAGACGCTGAACATCAGGTCGTCGCCGTTGTCGTCGTGCGCCAGCCACCGCGCTGTGACAGCGTTCTTGTCCTTTTGAGCGGTCAGCGGCATTGTGGTCGCATCGGGCTGGAATGACACAACGGGAGATGAGCTTGCAGCCTGCGGAAAGGCCACCTGTACCGTCGTGCTTGGCGGAGTTCCACCGCCTGTGGCGACGCGCGCGCCAGGCTGCACCAAAATCTCATCCACGACGGGAGCAACGTTCTTCGTCAGGTAGTTCAGGCCTACAGCGTCGATTCCGGCATCCGCGGCTCCCGGGCGAAGTACAGCCTTCCATTGCGCAAATCTTCCAGCTGGGACAGCAGCGGCACCATCAGATCCAACACGCATCCACTCGCTCCATCCCATCAGCGGGCTCTCTACGTTGCCGCTCCTCATCCAAAGCTCGTAGCTCGGCGAACCGCCGTCCGCGCGCATCTCCACACGCCCCCACTGCGAGTAGCCTTGCGCGTCGAAGACCTCGCTTGTATACGTCGACTCCTTTGCCGCCGCATCGCCCATCCGGAACAGTTTGCCACTGTTGCTCGTCGCCACCAGAAGCCCATCCTTAACCGGGGCAAACGCCATACCCTGCGCAGCTTCTAGGTGTGCCACGTCCGTAAACCGGCCAGGCATCTTCACGTCCACCCGATACACTCGCCCGCGATTGCCGGTCGCAGCCATCAGAGAACCATTGCGAAACGCCAGCGCGTAGACTACGTCGTCCTTCCACGCGACCAAACGCTGCGGTGTTCCATCCTTCGCAATCCGGTAGATCTCGCTGCCCTCCGGAACCAGCGAGTTCGCACCTGCTGCTGTCGACGACCCGGGTTGCGCGAACGTAATCGTCACGCCGACATTGCCTGTCACCGGTAGCGGCGGCAACGGAATTGCCCCCCTCGTCCCCACCCCCGCGGCATACATATTGCCGTCCGCATCCATTGCCAGCGAAGTAATCTCGCGTCGCGGAGCCGCATAGGCCGCAAACGGCTTCGCACCCGGCGTCTTGGTCTCGATCCGATAGATCACACCCGCGCCGTCAGAGCCCGCCCACAGCGTTCCATCCGCCGCCATCATCAGGCATCGGATGTGCTGGTCCGCCGTCTTGAAGAGCACCTCCGCCTTGCCTCCGCCAGCAGGCACGCGATACACCACGGCGGGCGCTCCCGCAGCGACATACACCTCGCCATCTTTCCCCACCGCGAGGTCCCACAGGTACTTCGGCTTCTCCTCCGTCGTTGCCGGGTCAAAGATCACCATGCCCGCGCTCCCCGCCGTCCCGGTCTGCACGCGGTACACCTTGCCATCAGGCGAGGTCGCTGCAATCACCGCTCCGTCCGGCATTACGGCCAGCGCCTGTACTGCCAGCTCCTTCGCCTCAAGAATCTTCGTCGCCTTGCCATCCGGCGTAACCCGCATTACCGCCGCCGAGCCAGCGGAGCTTCCCCCCAGCCCTAAATATCCATTGCCGGCCGCATCGCTCCCCAGCGACCACACGTAGCTTTTGCCCGTGTCGTTGACCAATGACTTCGCCGGACCAGTCTCCAGCCGCCCATCATTCCGTATCGCGACCCCATCCAGCGTCCCGCGTTCCATCGCGTCGTAGCGGTCAACCGTCCACAGCTTCGTGCCCTGCGCCAGCATTCCAACTGGCAGCAATGCCGCCGCTATCGCGTATCCCAGAAGCAAATCCCGTCGCATCATCGTCCCCTGAGTCTAAAGCACACAACGAAAAGAGCGGAGGCCAAAGCCCCCGCTCCTCACACTCTCGCTGCAGCCGGAGTTAGTTCGCAAGCACCGCGCGATACCTCACCTGGTTCTTCTTTACCTTTGCGACGGCATCATTCGCCTTGGCCATCGCAAACCGCTCCGTCACCGCCTTGATGCTGTGACGCGCTGCGATATCCAGCATCTCGTACAGGTCCCGCGGACTCCCGCCCGGCGAACCGGATACAGTCTTCTGCCCAAGGATCATCGGAAACGCCGGCAACGACATCGCTGAGGGCGGAGCACCGACGAGGCACAGCGCGCCCTTAGGCCGAAGAGCGTTTACATACGCTCCCCAATCCTGGTCCGCGCCCACTGTCGAGAGCAACAGGTCAAACGATCCTGCTACCTTCTTCAGCGCGCCCGTATCGCGCGTGCTCACGAAGTGGTGCGCGCCCAACTCCCGGGCCTCGTTCTCTTTGTCCTTTGAAGTCGAAAACGCAGTTACCTCGGCTCCGAATGCCTTTGCAAACTGAATCCCCATGTGGCCAAGTCCGCCAATCCCAATCACACCAACTCGCGACGACGGCCGCACCCCATGGTTCCTGAGCGGGTTGTAAACCGTAATCCCGCCGCAGAGCAGGGGAGCCACATTCTCGCTCTCAAGGACCTTCGGCAGCGGAATCGCAAACCGTGAGTTCACCCTCACCTTGTCTGCAAATCCGCCATTTCGCCCAACGCACGTCGGCTGGGCCAGCGCACACAGGTTCTCATCCCCCTGCCTGCACCACTCGCAGATTCCGCAGCTATCAGCCTGCCACCCCACGCCAACCCGCACGCCCACCGTCAGGTTCTTCACGTTGTCGCCCACCGCGACAACCGTGCCCACAATCTCATGGCCCGGGATAAACGGATACTTGCTCATACCCCAGTCATTGTCGATCAGGTAGACATCGCTGTGGCACACGCCGCAATGGGAAATCTTGATCTCAACGTCATTTGGCTGCAACTCCCCGGGATCGAACTTATAAGGCAACAGCTGTGCACCGGCCGCGTGTACAGCAAGACCATGAATCTCACTCATCAGGAATCAATTCCTTTTTGCGCGCGACATCCTCGCCGGCGTCTGGAATGATGCTACAACATCGCTTGCCCTTGAAATCCCGTCCGCTGTAAACCGTCTACCGTCCACATTTCCCGGTATTTTTACCGGATCACAAGGGTCAGGACCTGCGACCCGCTGACCACATATCCTGTATCTGCCGAAGCCGCCTCCACCACGCTCTCCCCATTGAGCTGCATCCGCTGCGCCTCTTTGAGCGGACCCATCACATTAGCCATCGATAGCGGAACGCCCGGCATCGTCTCGCCCTCCACCACCACCTGGGCCTCGCGGCTCAACAGCGTAACGTACACCTTGTCATTGGCATGCAGCCGGTTCATCTGCTCCACTGCATCGGCCAGACCTACGGCCCGCTGCGCCTGTTGTCCCGGCGTCAGTAGCTTATCGATCGCCGCGCCGTCGCTCACCAGAACCCGCACTTGTCCCGGCCCCAGGCTTCCCGGCAACTTCACTTTCAATCGCATCACCCTCGGCTCCGCCTGGTACGGCCGCAATGTCACTTCCGCGTCAATCACGTCCCCCGCTCGGGCCTCCATCGAGCCCAGCCGAGCTGATTCCAGAACCGCCGTCCTGCGCTCAGGGATGCCTTCCACCTTCAACCTCAATCCGGTCACCATCGGTTGATCCAGAGCATTCCCATACACTCGCCCGAACCGGTCATTCACAAACAGAGCCGCATTGATTGCTGCCGGAAACATCTCGTTCTGTGCCGCCATACCCGCCAAATGCACGGACGGAAGCCCCGCTACCGCAATCTCGCCGCTCAACCGGTAGCTCATCTCTGCCGCTGCGGCATTCGTTCCCTGCAGGCTCTGATACACCGAAACCAGCATCGCCGAAGGGGTCAACTGACGGTTATCCAGAACCTCAAAACGAAAGGTCTTCTCCTTCGCGGCCATCACCCCCGGTATCGCCGGCTGCACCACCTGCACGCTCACCGGAATCATCCGCGCCTTCGCTCCAAACCTTCCCATCACCGCCGAAGCCCGGTCTTCGGTAAACGCGCCCACCGTCTCCGTGGTGTTCACAATTTTGAAGGCATTCAATGGAGAGGGAAGCGTCGCGATCACGGCGGCCTTCGTCATCGGCATATCGACAGGACCGTACTGCGTAATCGGGTGCCCGCACGCCAGTAGCCGCGTCGGGTCCACGTAGGTCACCGTGCAGGTCCCGGCAACCGAAAGGTCTCCCCGCACGAGCACCGCGCTCACCGCTGAACCCGGCACCAGTGGCTCCGGCTGCACAGCTGCAGCGTCCGCGCTACCCAGCCCTGCCACGGGAGTTAGCCCCATAGCTCGGAACCGGTCTCCAAACCGCTCCACTGCCTCCTGCGAGAAGCCACTGAAGACCAGCGGAGTTTCCATAGCCTGCATCTCTACGCTGCTTGTCGCGGCTGCCGCCCGTTCCGCTCCCGCGCTCTTAGTCCCTCCGGCCGCAGCAGGTCGAACTTCACCGTCCCTGACCTCCAGCATCTGTTCGATCGGAGTAATTCCAGCAATAGGCTCTTTGCTGAACTGCCCGATCCGGTAACTCAGCGCACCTACAAGTCGTCCGTCGATATACACCGGGCTTCCGCTCATTCCCGCTACGACGCCGGTAAACTCAGGCTTCGTCCCATGCAACCGTGCCAGGATCATGTCCTGCCCGGGGCCAAGCGCGTCCTTCAATACGCCCAGAATCTCCACCTGCATCGGCTCCGGGTTTACGCCTTCGAATACTGTGTAGGCGACACCCTGCATCCCGCGCTTTACCTCGGCCAGGGGAAAGATCTTCGTCTCGCCGGAACCACCCATTGCGGCCGCAGCGGTAGGGGGTAATGCCGTCGCTCCCATGCTGGCCACGCTTGTAGCCTGGCTCCAACCCGGCAGTGCACACGCTACCGAACAGCCCACCAGCAATAGGCTGCGAACCAGCCACCGCGTCTTTCCTTCTGTCATCACGTCTACAAGACTAGAGCGTCCCCGCCTGCAATACCAGCAGGGAAACTTACCCATTGGACGTCTGGGGGCAGCAAATGCCTCTCCCAAACCGCCGTCGCAACGTCCAACAGGACGGAGTAAAGTTGCAGATGATGACCTTGCCCTCGCGAAAGCATCTCCCGGTTCCCGTACTTCTCCTTGCCCTTGGACTGTCCCTTCTTACGCCTGCCACAGCACTTGCACAAAGCTCCCAGCAACCGCCTCCTCCGCAGCAGAAGCCCACAGACGACTCAGCCGGCCCTGACACCGATACCGGCACCATCGTCCTCAAGAAGAAGAAGGAGGCCGACGACAACACTCCGCCTCCAGCGCCGGCGGCTCCCGTAGAACCCAAAGTCAAGAACCCGAACAACGATACTTATTCCATCCGTGTAGACGTTCCAATCGTCAATCTCGATGTCAACGTCATCCTTGACAAGACCCACCAATTCGTCCCCGGCCTCAAGGCCCCCAACTTCCTTGTGCTGGAAGACGGAGTGCCGCAGCAGGTTCAGAGCGTCCGGATGGCGCAGACTCCGATCACTGCAGTCATGCTGCTTGAGTTCGCGGCCAACAGCTACTACTTCATCCGCGACATGCAGAACGCATCGTTTACCTTCTTTCAGACCCTTCGACCAGAAGACTACATCGCCGTCGTCACGTACGACCTTCGCACCCATATCCTGACCGACTTCACCAACAACAAGCAGATGGTCGGTGATGCTTTGTCCTCGCTTATGATTCCCGGCTTCTCTGACACCAACCTCTTCGACGCTCTCTACGAGACGCTCGACAGGACCAGCCGGATTGAAGGTCGCAAGTACATCATCCTCATCGGAACCGGGCGCGACACCTTCTCCCGAATCACCCTCGACAAGATCCTCGCCAAGGTCAAGGCCACACAGAACGTCACCATCTTTACTATCGGTACAGGCGCGCTCGTCCGCGAAATGGCCGACTCCCAGGGCGCTATGGGTTCCATCGCCCGGCTCGACTACCTTCAGGCCGACAACCAGATGAAGACCTTCGCCCGGATGACCGGCGGCCTCAGCTTCAACCCCATGTTCCAGGGAGCTCTGCCCGACGTCTTCGCACAGATCAATGACTCCATTCGGAATCAGTATGTCCTCACCTACCGGCCCAGTAACAATAAGAACGATGGAAGCTATCGTCGCGTGCAGGTGAAGCTCGTCGACAACGAGGGTCATCCCCTGCAAATGCAAGACGAAAAGCACAAACCCCTCAAGTACTCCGTGATAGCCCGCGACGGTTATCGTGCCAAAAACGAGGTGGAATAGTTCCTGGAGGCCCAACGGAGTGAATGTCTGTCAAGCCCACAATGCGATCAAGTTATTGAATATAAATGATTTATCAGCCAATAAAGTTGCCGATTAATTTCCAGCCATTCGCTATACTGGAAGTGACTCAATAAAAGGCCCGACTATCCATAGCCGGGCCTTTTAGTGTTCTAGCGATGGCGCGAATCGATCAAGGTACCAAGCTAAAATGCATCTTTTGAAGATTTTGCGCACTTTTGATGGGGTAGGGTCTACCTGGGACGAGGCATTGTCAGATCGAGATCCTTGGCCGTCATCTGCTTGGTTAGCAGAATGATCTGCCCGGTGTGCTGTTGGACATGCCCTACCACCTGATAGATCGCATCGAGGACGGTTACGTCCCGACCCTGCGGCTTCGTCCGCTCTGCCAATCTGGCTGGAGGAAGGGAATCGATCACCCCGCGAGCCTCAGTGACAGTCGACTCGAAATGCTCGGCTAGCTGGGCGGCGGTCAGACCATCGGCAGCGCTGAATTCCTTGTCTCGAACTCGAACGTCCGGGGCGCCGCCGCAGCCATGCATGATCCACTGCCGCATGTTGCCACAGAGATGAAGCACAAGGTTGCCGATAGCGTTCTCATGGGCTCCATGTCGCTCCCAGACCTGTTCATCCGTCAGCTTGCCCAGGCAGGTCTTCAGGTAACCCGTCATCTGCTCGAGCTTCTCGCTTGAGTGCTTCAGAAACAGAACTCCGATCTCGTTGTCCATACACAGATTCTAGCCTCAAACGTTTGACCGAATCGCCCTCAACCCGTAAACTCGAAAGAGTTGGACGTCAGCAGAGTTTGCAGCTAAAAACGCAGCAGCTTAGCGGCTCCCACCAGTCTGTTGCCTCCTCGTTCAATGGTAGGACAGTCGGCTCTGAACCGATCAATCGGGGTTCGAATCCCTGGGAGGCAACCAGCAAATCTTCATTGCAAATTACGGCTTTAGAGTAATTTCCCGCAGGTAATCGAATGTCCCTGAACCCTGAGGCTTTACGCCCTCAACCCTGAGCGAGTGAACGACCTCGTTGTTCGGATACCACAGAGGGATTCCCGGCAGGTCCTCGGCCAGAATCCTCTGTACTTCGATGTACTCCGTCCGCCGCTTCGTCTGGTCCGTCTCGCCTGTCGCAGCTTTCAGCAGGGCATCGACGCGAGAATTCGAGTAACGCCCCCTGTTTGCTCCCTTTGGCGGGAAGGAACTGGTTCCATAGGTGTAACGAAAGATGTCAGGGTCTTCATTGGAGCCGATCCATCGCAGCGCATACATCTGAAACGCACCGCGGGTGACATCCGAATAAAACGTGCCAAATTCCGCCGACCTGATTTCGAGCCGGATTCCCGCCGCCCGAAGCTGCTGCTGCAGAACGGCTGCCATCAGCCTGGTCGTCTCGTCAGTGGAGGTCTTCAGCGTAATCCTCAACCGAATACCGTCCGTTCCGAGTGGGAATCCCGCCTCATCGAGCAGCCGCCCAGCGCGTGCCACATCGTGCGGGTACTGAGCGATCTCCGCACCGCTGGCGGCGGCCCAGTGGCCTGCAGGGAGCATCGTATCCGCCAGTCGCGCCTGCCCGCGCCAAATCGCATTCACGATCGCCTGCCGGTCCATTGCGCAGGCGATCGCCTGACGAACACGCCGGTCACGCAGCACCGGGTCGGTCACGTTGAAGTTCGTGTAGATCACCACCGAGCTCTCCCCGGACTCGATCTTCACGTTAGGGGCCTGCTCCAGCGTGTGTAACATGTCGAACGTCAGAACGTTGCTCGCCAGATCAGCCGAGCCCTTTCGCAATTCCA
>Ga0163162_10008263_pt1 | contig 10158 bp, 11 predicted proteins | sample S55metaG_FD_115310 | JGI IMG/M metagenome (GOLD analysis project Ga0163162, IMG submission 115310) | Switchgrass rhizosphere microbial communities from Kellogg Biological Station, Michigan, USA - S5-5 metaG | ecosystem: Host-associated > Plants > Roots > Rhizosphere > Soil | place: USA...
CGAGCGCGGAGTTGGTGGTGCCGAGGTCGATACCAATATTCATTTACGAAGGGCCACTATTCGACTTCGATCTCGGCGGGCGCGAGAACGCTGCCGGGCACAGCGGCGGGGAGATCGACTTTGGCGGCTTGCCAGCCTTTGTGGCGCAGCAGGCCGCCGGGGGCCTTGCCATTGGCGGGTACATTGCCGATGAGCTTGATCGCACCTTGGGCGATGCCTTCGGTTTTGGTGTAGGTGCCCTCGACGCCGTCGATGACGGGCTGGAACTGGAGATAGCGTTCGAGCGATTGTTTCGATTGCGCCTGGACATCGCGCACGGCGGCGCCGACCTGTTCATCCGAGTAGGCCGAGATATCCTCCATCAGGAAATCCACCAGGCGTGCGTCGCGCTGCAATAGCGAGAGGATCTGCACCGCACCATCGGCAGGTCCGGCCTGCGGTTTGGGCGGAGTGGCGGCCTTGACCGGCATGGCCTTGGAGTAGCCGAAGGCGAGGGCAATGTCGGGAGCGAGAGCTCCTGAAAACAGGATGGAGAAGAAGCTGCGGAATGCGAACGAGATTCGGTTCAAGATGGTTCTATTTTAGCTTGCTGGGCTTACTTGCTTCGCCATAATGATATCCTCAAACTGGCGACATGAAAGCCTGGGCTCGGTTCTGGTTGGCGGCGTGCGGCGTGGCTGCCTCCGTCACGGCGCTGTACGCGTTCCAGCGCGAGTTCCGCGTCTATACCAGCCTCGAAGGCTACGACAACATTCCTCTGCCGGACGACTACCGTATTCCGGGTGAGTTTGTGTTCGGACGCCTGATGTATCCGCCGCACCCGAAGGGGCGCTTCAGCCGGCCGCTGGGCTTTGGCGGGCGCTTCGACTGGCGCGAAGGGGGCACCAGTTGGTCGCAGGATTATCCGCGCGCCGATCGCCAGTTCGTGCTGGCGTTACGCCGCCTGACTCGGCTGAACATACGATCCGTGGAACAGCCCGTCAATTTGGATGATGGCGAAGACGTGTACAACTGGCCGTGGCTGGCGGCGGGCGAAATGGGCGACTGGAAACTCACCGAGCAGCAAGCGGCGCGCCTTCGCGACTATCTGTTGCGCGGCGGCTTCCTGATGCTGGACGATTTCTGGGGCACGGAGGAATGGAACCGCTTCGAGGAATCCATGCGGATGGTGTTTCCCGACCGGCCTATCGTCGAGATTGACAATGAGGATGCGGTCTTCCACTCGGTTTACGATCTGGATGACCGCTACCAGATACCGGGTCAGTGGGCGCTAGGGAAGGGCATGACGTATCGCAACGACGGCTACCACGCGTTTTGGAAGGGCATCTATGACGACCATGGCCGCCTGATGGTGGTCATGGACTTCAACTCCGACGTGGGCGATTCGTGGGAATGGGCGGACTCGCCGCGCTACCCAGAGAAGTATTCAGCGTTGGGTATTCGCATCGGCGTGAACTACGTTGTGTATTCGATGAGCCACTAAAAAGGCGTTTTTTAGCGGCCGCGCACTACTGCGGCTTCGCGCAGCTTGTCTAGTTCGCGGCGTGCGATGGTGGCCCATTCGCTGGAGGGGTCCAGTTTCAAGTACGCCATCCAGTGCTGCACGGCTCTCATCGGCTGATGCGCCCCCTGATAGAGCAGCGCCACGTTATAGTGTGCATCGGCATAGTTCGGAGAGATGCGCAGCGCCGCCAGATACTGTTCCAACGCTTGCGCGCGATCGCCGCGTTCGTCATAGAGATTGCCGAGATCGAAGCGCGCCAATGCATATTCCGGATCGGTCTCGGTGGCCCGGATATAATAACGCTCCGCCAGCGTGAGGTTGCGGGCGTTGAAATGAATCGTGCCCAGGTTGACTAGCGCTCCGGCGGATCCCGGGTCGAGTTCGATGGCCTTCTCGTAGGCTTCGATGATTTCTTGAACGGGCGCGCCGGTGGCTTCCAGGTCCAGGCCGCGCTGGAACCAGTGTTCGGCGTGCTGACGCTGCTCGCGCTCGGCGCGAGGATTCTCCTTGGGACGGAATTCGAGCAAACGGCTAAGCTCGCCGGGATCGAAGTCAAGCAACAACTGGCCGGACTCGGCCTCCATGGCGCGGCCTTCCAGCTCCACGCGAATCCGTTTCCCGTCGGCGTACAGCTTGAGCTCGGTGAGCGGATCTTTCACGTCACGCAGTTTTTCGATCAGCGCGTGGATGGCGCGGCGGATTTGTTGCGGGGGAACTCGGCTGTTGCGCAGTTTGATCAGCGTGCGCAGCGCCAGAAGTTCGCGGAATCCATAGGTGGCCGCCGGCTGGACCAGTTTCTGCTGCTCCCAGCTCTTCAACTGCTTTTCGGAAACGTGGAGCAGACGCCGGGCGGCTTCGCGAGTAAAAGATTGACGCATTGCGCTGCTGGCCACGCAAGAATTCTAACAGGACTGATAGAGAGATATCGCGGCGATGCCTGCGGCGCCTGCCTGGGCGCAATCTTCCGCGTTGGTTGCAGTAATGCCGCCGAGAGCAAGCACGGGGATGCGCACGGCGCGCACCGCTTGCGCGAGGCCTGGGATCCCTCGCGGTTCGAGGGCAGTCGCTTTCGAGCGCGGCGTGAACACCGGACCAAAGAGGGCGTAGTCGGCGCCTTGATGCTGCGCGGCCCGCACCTCGTCGACCGTGTGGCAGGAGACGCCGATTAGAAACCCCGGCGGTGTGAGAGCGCGCCAGACGCTGGGAGCGGGCGAGCCGGCGGGCAGATGAGCTCCGGCGGCTCCGGCGGCCAGTGCCACGTCGACGCGCGTGTTTACCAGGATCTTAGATCGGTGCGGGTTCGGAAGACTGAGAGTTTGCCGAGTCAGATCGAACAGATCCCGCGCCGAAAGATCCTTCTCGCGGATTTGAATCCATTCAATGCCAGCGGTCAGATTCCTGGCGATGTTGTCGAACAGGGCAACGCCGGCCGGGAGACTGTGGAGATCGGTGATGTAGCAGCGAAGCACGCGCTTTCAGTGTAAGCGCCGCTGTGCTATAAAGGGCACTGCCCTTATGGAAGAGCGCGCTTTTTTCCGCGAGTCCGAGACCACCAAACCGGCGACGCTGAATTGCCCGTTTTGCCGGACCGCGGATACTTATGAGCTGCGCTGGATGCTGCGCAAAAAGCTCGATCAGGTGCCGCGCGGCGCCGATGAACGCGACCGTGCGCGGTTCGCCAAGTTCGCCAGCTATATGGTGCTGCTGGACGATAAAGCCATGTGCAAGAACATGCGCTGCCGCAAACGCTTCGATATCTCGGGCGTCAAGACCATGGCGTTTATCTAGCGCGGGAGCGGATGACGCGGGGCGCGTCCGGCGCTAGGATAAGGACAGCGCATTTTCCAGGAGGGCAGCATGAATAGCGGCGGTCTCTATATGGCGCTGGGCTCGGTGGCGACACTGGCGGTGCTGGTGGCTGCGGTCATCGAGGGTCCCAAGATAATGCGGGGTGGAGCTGCTGCGGCTCAGGGCGTCCCGGCCTCGGTAGGAACTCCGGCTCCGCTAACTCCGGCGGTTCCAACAACTCCCGCGGCGACTCCGGAAACGGCTCCAGCGCCGCGGGCGGCAGTGGTTCCCGCAGCGGCAGCAACGCCGGTGCCCGCCTCTCTCCTTTCAACGCGGCCGGTTCAGCAGCCCGTACCCGCGCAATACGCGTTCCGCCCGGCCCAACCGCCGGTTCAATTTGCACGGCCCGACCAAGCGGCGCCCACTCCTACCGCTACGACCTCGCCGGCTGTCACCGCCGCGACCGCGTCTCCGGAAATGAAAGAGTTGCGCGATCGTATCAACCGCGTCGCTATTCGCGCAGCCGCAGCCCAGGCCAGTGTGCACTCCATTGAACAAGGAGTCCAGTGGCAAGGTTTGGGCCTGCGCGGCGACATCAAAGCCGCCTCCATCCGGCTCGACTATCTCTTGCAGGAAGCTCGCGCCTCCCTGCAGAGCGGCGATGTGGAAGGCGCTCGCAACAATCTGCAATATGCCGAGGGAACGCTGCAGAAGCTGGACCAGTTTCTAGGCCAATAGCGCGCGAAGCGGCTAGCGCTCGGAAACTAAGCGGCGCGCACCCTGACCGCGTAGCCAGGCAACCGCCTGCTGGGGCGTTGCGACTTCTCCGCTCAGGGCGGCGAGGCTCAACTGCGTGGCGGTCAGGTTGGACACCGAAGGTTCGTACACCGCCCCCTCATGCTGGCGTGCCAGCTTCAGAATGAACGGAACCGTGTGCGATGCGCCGGGGCCTATCAGCCGCTGGAACGCCGAGTTCCAGTTGTAGCGGTTGTGCCACATCCACGGACGCAAGGCGTGATCGGAAGTAATCATCAACGTGGTCGACTCCCACAGTCCAGCCTTTTCCAGGGTGTCTCGGATTTCGCCCACAGTCCGGTCGACCAGCGCTAGATTGTCCAGGTAATTGGTGTCGGGGCTGAGCGCAAAGTCGGCGCGATGCCGGTCGTAGATGGCGAACATGTGTGGCGTCGGGAAATGTACAAACACAAAATCCATTTGTGGATCGCCAATTTCCCGGTAAGCGCGATCGCGGATGGCTAGATACTGCCGAAGTTGCCGGCGCTGCACAAAGGCGTCGCGGATATCGGGCGACGAGGCTTCGTCTATCGGACGGAACAGGTCCATCAGATTTTGGGCCTGCATGAAGAACAAAAATCCTACATTGGCCCAGAGGCTTTCTTCGGATGCTTGTATTTCCCGGAGCAGGGCATTGGCGGGGTGGCCGCCGGGCAGCTCGAAACAATGCACCAAGGAATCACCGATGAGCCGGCAGTAAGGAAGTTGCCAGCCGACTAACGAAGTGTTCGCGCCCAATCGCCGGGCCTGCTGGAACACGTTGGGCTGGTCCCGCCAGTCCCACAACGTTTCCAAGCCGGCCGGCCGCACCCGTAAAGTTCGGGCATCCATAGGATATGTGACTTCGAAGGTTTGTCCGGATAAAAGGGACGGAACTGCGATTACGGTTGCGTTCGCGGTTTGCAGAACCCGGTTGGCAACCAGCGATTCCGCGCGGAGACGATCTAGTTCGGAGAGCACCAGTCCCGCGGGCCGCTCGTCAAAGGCGAGGTGTTGATCGAATTCGTCAAACAGCAGCCAGACGACTCGGGACCTGGGGCTCTTTCCGGCCGCCGAACGCGCCGCTAACGGCGTCAAGCTGTCTCTCGTCAGGAACGCCGAGGACTTGGCTTGCGGGTGGCCCCAAAAGAAGTCGAACAGCATCACGGGAATCAGCCAGGCGGCCAGGAGGACCGCGTTTCTCACGACATGCAGAATACGCGAGTTTCCCATCATGGCCATGCCCGCGCCGAGCGCCAGGCCGGCTTCAAACACGATCAAAATCCCGTTGCTGGACCAATCGATTAAGAGAAACTCGGAATTCCAATAACGGCGCATCGATTCGATTGCGTAGGTGATCGTCAACAATGTGACGCAGCGGGCGATTGCCGTGAGACGCGGGTTATCTGCCCGCCGCACCCATTGCGTCAGAAGCCAGAACGCCAGCGCGAGAATCGAGGAGCTGAGCAATGTGGCGGCCAGCAGCCCTGAGTCGCGGGGCGCCGAGCGGTAAAAGTCGAGACCGCGGACTTGCAGAATCTCCAGGTCAAACCAGCGCCGGACGAAGCACAGGCATGCCAACGATACGCAGAATAGGGCGTCTTTTAAGCGAGAGTGCGGCGTCGCCGGAACAGATAAAGACATCGATGCAATCCTTCAATCCTGAGAGTCTTCACCAACTCGAAGTGGGCCGCCGCGGTTGCTTCAAACCGCTCCAATGTTAATTCATCATGGAGCGCTTCCCGCCCGCGCACGATTCGCTGGAACATCGGATCCGCCGGCGCAACGAATTCGATCAGCAAATAATCCCGTGTCAGCTCCGCTGCCAGACTGAGGAGCTCTTCGAGTGGCACCCTTTCGGTGACCAGCATGTGATGCAGCACCGCCAGCATCATCACCATGTCGAAGTGTCCAGACGCCCGTTGCAGAAACGAATCGCACTCCTGGTTACGCCAACCTATCGCCGGCGTGGGCCGCGTCAGATCCACCACCAGGGGAAGCACGTCGAGGCTGCGGGCTTGGGCCTGGCGCCAAATGGTTCCCACCACCGCGGGATCGCTATCGACGGCCACAACTGACGCGCCACGTTGCGCGGCGAGAAAGCTAAAGCGGCCCTCATTCGCGCCCACATCGAGCACGTTGCGCGGTCCGGCCAAGTCTAGCGCTTCGCGCACGAAGCGCTCTTTCGTCTCCAGCTGCGCTGCCGAGTACAGTGACTTGTGGTCCAGGTAGCCGGACCAGACCGATTCCCTAGTGGGCCTGGGCGCAACATTTTTTAATTGCTTCTCGCAATTGCGCAGCAGGTGATCCAGGATAAATTGCGCTTGTTCCGGTGAAGCCGCGGGCTTGGGATGATAGGTCTCCGTAGAAACTTTCCTGCCCATCCACTTCGGCAGTGTGACCAAGCTCAGCAGTGGGGGCGTCAGCCGCTTCCAGAATCCCGCCCACTGGTAAAGGTCGCCGGGCTCCAGGCCGTCGCGCTTTCCCGCGAACGTATCCGCGGGGGAAAGTCCAAAATAACTATGTGCCGCGAGCGGCAGCAAAAAGGTGCGCACGAACTGGGCGTAGGCCATCCAGGTCGCGTCGCGCGGCTGGCGGCGTTCGAAGGAAAGCACGTCGACGAACACGGGCTGGGGTCCACGAAATAGAACGTTGTAGGGCGTAGCGTCTTTTAGCCCAAAGCCTTCCTGCAAGGCGCTTCGAAACAGTTCCAGAGTGAGCATTCCGGCTGCTGCCAGCATTTCCGGAGGCCACTCATGGGCGTAGCTAGGAAAGGGAATTGCCTCATGCTCGAAGATCGCCCCGGAGCCCAGATTTAGCTCAGCCGCTTCCTGGGACGAAAGCCTTAGCGATGTGACCAGCCGGCCCGCCTCAGTCGCGCCGCGCGCAGCCTGAGTGGAGAGAAATGCCTCGAGTTCCGCGGCGCTGTCCGGCTCGACGGAGCGCAGGATGCGGCCAGCGGAGCGTAGCACCGTGCCCGCAGGATCGCGGAAAGAGCGAGACACAACACCGGCTTGTGCGGCATCGCAAGTGGCGATCATGGCTTTCCTTCGGTTCCGTTACTTGTTCCGCTTGAAAATTCGGGTGAGGAACTTGCGCAGGTAGAAGACACCGCCTATAAATGCCGCATATACGGCCTGATAAATGAAGGATCCACTTCCTGGGTCCACGTATCCAAATGCCTTGGAGGGTACAGCCAGGAGTAACGCCAGCAGGCAAATAGCCGCCAGTGCACACACCTGAAACGCTCCGCGAGTCGTCCGCTTCATTCCTGCGAAATCCACCTTTCCGTCCCCAAACCTAAGATCGGTCGAGTGTTTACCGGAGACTACGAACTAGGTGATAAACCAAGGGGTGCTAAGCAATGGACCTTAGTTCGGGGTCGGGCATTAACCCGTTTCGCGCAAGGAAAACTGCTCTACCTTTATAATTTCGGTATGCCTTCCAGCATGGAAACGCTGGCCACGCCCGAGTTGATTGCCAAGTACGAAGCCGTAATCGGTTTGGAAGTTCACGTTCAACTGGCCACGCGAACCAAGATCTTCTGCGGCTGCGCCACCAGTTTCGGAGCCGCTCCCAACAGCAACGTGTGCCCGGTCTGCCTCGGCTTGCCGGGCGCCCTGCCGGTGCTCAATCGTCATGCCGTCGAGCTCGCGATCGAAGCGTCGCTGGCGCTCAATTGCAGCGTCAATCCCAAGTCGATCTTCGCGCGGAAGAATTATTTTTACCCGGATCTGCCCAAGGGCTACCAGATCTCGCAATACGACCAGCCGCTCGCCGAGCACGGTTTTGTGGACGTGATCGCGGAGGACGCAGGCGGGACCGTCAAGCGCATCGGCGTTACCCGCGTCCACATGGAAGACGATGCCGGCAAGAGTATTCACGACGGCTTTAAGGACTCCGATCGTTATACCTATGTCGATCTAAACCGCAGCGGCACGCCCCTCATTGAAATTGTCAGCGAGCCCGACATGCGCTCCTCCGCGGAAGCCTACGCCTACCTCACCGAGGTCAAGCAGGTGATGCAATACCTGAACGTTTCGACCTGCGATATGGAGAAGGGGCATCTGCGCTGCGATGCCAACGTGAGCGTGCGCCTGCGCGGGGCGGAGAAGCTCGGCACCAAGGCCGAAGTCAAGAATCTGAATTCCTTCAAGTTTTTGCGGATGGCGCTGGACCACGAAATCGCCCGCCAGGTGGCCCTGATCGAGAGCGGCGGGCGCGTGGTGCAGGAGACTCGCCTGTATAATCCGGACACCGACGAAACTGTCAGCATGCGCAGCAAGGAGCACGCGCACGACTATCGCTATTTCCCCGAGCCCGATCTGGTGCCGCTGCGCATCAGCGACGCCTGGAAAGAACGGGTCCGCTCGCAGATGCCGGAGTTGCCGGCATCACGCCGCAAGCGTTTCATCGGGGACTACGGTCTGCGCGAGTACGACGCCGAGGTGCTTACCTCGACCCGCGCGATGAGCGAGTATTTCGAGAAAGTAGTGGCCGCGAGCGGCGATGCGCGTGCGGCAGCGAACTGGGTGATGGGCGAGCTCGCGGGAACGCTCAAAGAAGTCGGCAGGGAGATCGAGGACTCGCCTATTTCCGCCGAGAACCTGGGCCGACTGATCGCGCTGATCGCGCAGGGGAAGATCAACGGCAAGCTCGCCAAAGATATTTTTCCGAAGATGGCGGTGGCGAACGAAGCTCCCGAAGTCATCATGCAGCGCGAAGGCCTGGAGTCCATTAGCGACGAAGGCGCGCTCGGGAAGATCATCGACGAAGTGATCGCGGCGAATCCTAAACAGGTGGAGCAGTATAAAGGCGGAAAACAGCAGGTGATCGGTTTCCTGGTGGGCCAGGTGATGAAGGCCAGCCGCGGCCAGGCCGACCCTGCCGTCGTCAACCGCATGTTCAAAGAGAAGCTGTAGGTGCCGCGTGTCATTTCATCCGCACAGACTTTCATCACGAAATTCATTCTTCACGTTGTCGTCGCCGCATTTTTAGCGTGGGGCCTTCCCCGTGCCAGCGGCCGCGTTTTGGTGATCTTAGCTCCATCTGGGCTGCTGATCGCCGCGAGCATTTACTGGTTTTACGTCCGCCTCAAGAAGGTTGCCATCGATTCGGAGGGCTTGGTGATCTCGAACTATATCCGCGAAGTCCGAGTTCCCTGGCGGGACATCATCAAAGTCACTGGCAACCGCTGGAAAAAAACCCGCCAAGTCACGATAACTTTCGATCGCGATGTCGGCTTTGGCACTTCCGTTGTCTTCATGCCGAAGTTTCAATTTCTGTGGCCCGGGCGGGAACATCCCATCGCCCAGGAACTCCGCCAGTTGATGGTGGCGAATCGGGACCGGCAGTAGGGGGCATTCCCTTAACTTCTTTTCATTTGCGGATGCAGGCTTTTACGCTATCCTAAGCCGTCGAATGCTGGTCTACGCCGTTACCATTTTCTTGAGCGCATTCCTCCTTTTTCAGGTCCAGCCGCTTATTGCTAAATTCATTCTCCCGTGGTTTGGCGGATCGGCTGCGGTGTGGAGCGCGGCGCTGCTGTTCTTCCAACTGATGCTGCTGGCCGGTTATTTCTATGCGTACGCCGTCATCCGCTTCTTGAAACCCAAACGGCAGTTTTGGGTGCACACCGGCCTGCTCGCGCTCAGTCTGGCTACGCTGCCGATCATTCCTTCGCCGATATTCAAGGTAACCGGGCCGGCGGACCCTACCCCGCGCATCCTCCTGCTGTTGTTCGCGACCGTGGGCTTGCCTTACACGCTGCTCTCCGCCACTAGTCCGTTGCTGCAAGCGTGGTTCGTGCGCGCGCGTCACGGGGCGATCCCTTACCGCTTGTTCGCACTGTCCAACTTCGGGTCGATGCTGGCGCTGCTTAGCTACCCGACGTTGGTCGAGCCGCGCATGGCGCTGCATAGCCAAGCGGTGGCGTGGTCGTGGGGATTTGCGGCGTTTGCGGGAGTCTGTGTGATCGCGGCATGGCGAAGTAAGGATGGGGCCGATCCGGCTTTTGAAAAGGCGGCAGGCGACGCGCCTGGCCCTACGATCTCCGACCGGCTTCTGTGGATTGGGCTGGCGGCTTGCGCTTC
>Ga0163162_10008265_pt1 | contig 10157 bp, 7 predicted proteins | sample S55metaG_FD_115310 | JGI IMG/M metagenome (GOLD analysis project Ga0163162, IMG submission 115310) | Switchgrass rhizosphere microbial communities from Kellogg Biological Station, Michigan, USA - S5-5 metaG | ecosystem: Host-associated > Plants > Roots > Rhizosphere > Soil | place: USA: Michigan...
CGCCATGTAGTAATGGCGCTTGTAGCGAAGCACACACACAAGCTCTGTGGCCAGGGCCTCGTTCAGAACGCCGATCACTTTCGTCCGGTCCGCCTTATAACCAACAGTGATTGGGCCCTGGTCCATGTTCTTGCGGGCCCGTTCTCGTATTTTGCTGATATCGGACAAAAAGTCGTTCATGGAGTTCCTTTCTGATTGCGAACCTTATTTCGCGCCGGACGGTTTGGAAGCGACGCTGGGGGAATGCCGCTTCAACATATCGGGGAATGCGGAAATTGCGGGAGCAGGAGCCGCCTTCTTGCCATTCAAGACATCTTTTGCCGTGGTGCTCTCACCATACACATCACGCATATCGTCCTTGTCCGGCTTAATAACGACGCCTTTCAATTCCAATCCGCCAAACAAGCCTTTGCTGCGGGAATAGGACAGGATTTCCGCGTTCAACTTTAAATCAGTTTCCGCTCCGGCCTGACGTCCGACTGGACCAGCTGCAACGGATGCATCGCCGCCTAATGTGAATTGATCGGACAGAAGACTGTTCATTCCCTTGTCGTTCATGACGAGCAAAACGAAATCGGTGGATTCGGCTCCGATCTGCAGGCCGACGCTGCCGCCGCCAAGGTTAAAGTAAGCTGGCGCAGTCCAGCCACTCCCACTTCTGCAGCTTGCCACGCCTCGCCCTCCGCGGCCACCGACGATGAAGCCGGCTTTTAGCACTGATGGAAAAACTGCAACGCACTTTGCGGATGCGAGCAGCTCTTTCGGAACACCCTTATCCGGCGTATTCATGATCTCGCTGAATACTGTGGCCGCCTTTTCCGATTGCTGAATCTCATCTTTGATGTCGCTTTTCGGTTGGGCATGGGCTACAGAACGAGCACCCACTGCAACGAACAGCACTGCCATTAAATGAATCATCAATTTGTTTCTCATGGTTCCTCCTCCTAATATGAGGTATTCATGCACGTCCCTTTCCATAAGGGCCTGCCACATCATTCAATATCGAATCATTGAAGGGGGAAACAATGACAGGTGGACTTCGCTAAGTTGTCGAAGTTGATGACAGGATCCCGCCATGTCGCAGCAGAGTACCGCTTTTCGGAAGTACGGAGCCGCTCCCACCCCAGCTAAAAACAATTCAGAACGAGTACCGAAATGCGCCAGTCGCGAAATTCGGTCTCCGTGTCCAAAGCCGGCCAATACTGGCCTTTTCCTTCAACACTCGAATGTCCCGCGAGGAAGACTCGATATCCACCAATTCCCAATCGCAAAGATTTGTACACTGCGGGCAGCGGCTGAAACAATCATTCGTATCGAACAGCGTTTCCTGCATGCAGCAATCGGATGCATAGAGCCCCAACTTCTGTACATCTACACCAGTTTTCATAAATCCTCCTTGTCAGTACGAACCGTTATGGCTGGATAAGCACATGAAGTTCCATCGGAGCCGCAGCCATCGACAATTGCATTACGATGACTGGAATATTCCTGTGTTCAATAAGGGAAAAGCAGAATGCCCTCCGATACTCGGAGGGCATTCGCGAAAACCAGGTCGGGAATGAGAGAAGGCTACTGATCGAGTTCCTGTTTGACTGGGGTGTACCCGTAGCGTTCCTGGAGCTTCCAAATCAGCTCCTCTGCGTTACGACGGGTCAGAGCGGGATCTCCATCGGGAGTTTCATTCCTGCCTGTGAGCCACTTCTGGATATCGACCTTAATCTGCTGCAGTTCACCTACGACGCGGTCCGTAAACATTTCTTTGTTCTCCGCATGAAGCATTAAATTGTCAGGATCTGCCCTGATTAAGCATTTGCGGTGCCAATGACAGAGGGTTCTAACTTAAAGAGTATTCATGCATTCTTCCTGTTGCTGGACTTCGTAGTGGAAGAGCTATGCCGCGTCGTTTTCATTTTGCGGCAATCATTTGCCGCGCGTGAAGAAACTGCACGTCATTGGAGTCCAACGCTTGGGCATCGCAGCCCGTAGCAAGCACCTTGCGATAGATATTATTTCTTTTCGGTAGTTTGGTGCTTGCCCTGCCCATGTATACACATTGAAGGGACATTCATTGAAGGGTGGCAAATGGTTGCCACTGTAAATGGGTTCTGCGGTTCGCTTTATGTCAAAACGCCGAAAATGGCTCCTGGGTATCTTCCTGATGCTGGGCGTGACAATCACAGTTCTTGTTATTGTCGCGTCGAAAAATGCTCATCGGCTCGATCCTTATATCCGTCAGCAGGTGCTTCTCTATCTCGAAAATCGCTTTCAAAGCGACGTCGAAATACACGACATGCAAATACAGATGCCGAAGGTATCCGCGCTTCGCATGTTTTTTACGAAGCGCCGGGGAATAATGGCGGGAGTTGATGCCGACGGCATCAAGATGCAGCTCAAGGGCCGGCGAGATATTCCTCCAATTTTCGTAATGAAATCATTCCATTTCGATGTCGATCTGGCGGGCCTTTTCGATCGAACCAAGATAGTGCAGAACGTGACTGTCGACGGCATGGAAGTCAACATTCCTCCAAAACAACAGCGCGATAAGACGGAGAGTCGCGATAAGAAAGAAGATCCAAAAGAAAAAGACGATGGTTGGCAGAAAGACATCGTTATTGAAGAAGTGATCATTACCAATTCCAAGGTGACGCTCCTTCCTAAAGACTCCCGGAAAGTTCCGCTGAGATTCGATCTTCATGACATCCGCCTCCGGTCGGCCGGACCGTCGGTTTCAATGAAGTATGACGCTGCGCTAACCAACGCGAAGCCGCCGGGAGAAATTGAAGCGAACGGAACGTTTGGGCCGTGGGATGCCGCGGAACCAGGGGATACGCCAATCGCCGGAGAGTACGTTTTTGACAAAGCCGATCTCGGCGTCTTCAAAGGTATCGCTGGAATTCTTCATTCATCGGGCGAATTTCAGGGCACGCTGTCCTCGCTCGACGTCCGTGGTGAAGCCACGGTTCCCAATTTCAGTTTGAAGCGATCCGGCAATCCCGTGAAACTCAAAACTCGCTTTCAGGTGCAGGTGGATGGCACCAATGGGGACACGATCCTGAAACCGGTTATCGGAACCCTGGGCTCGACCACATTCACCACCAGTGGCGCCATTATCAAGAACGACTCCGCGAAGCGCCGCAGTATCAGCCTGGATGTGACCATGCCGAATGGGGATCTCCGCGACATCCTTTCTCTGGCGATGAAGGGCTCTCCATTTATGCAGGGCCGTTTGAATCTGAAGACGAAGATCGATATTCCACCGCTATCCGGGAAGGTCAGTGAAAAGCTGATTCTGGATGGAATGTTTGAGATTTCCGATGGCAAATTCCTGAAATCCACGATTCAGGATCAAATCGATAATCTGAGCCGGCGAAGTCAGGGTCAGCCGAAGAATGAGCAGATCGACGAAGTGGTATTGCAGATGGGTGGCAAATTCAAATTGGACGACGAGATCATACAGTTTGATCAAGTGTCGTTTGCAGTGCCGGGTTCGGGAATCGATCTGAGCGGGAGTTTTGATCTTGATAAGGACGTTCTGGATTTTCAGGGCACTTTGAAAATGCAAGCGAAGGTTTCAGAAACCATGACCGGCTGGAAGCATTGGGTGTTGAAGCCGCTGGATCCATTCTTTGCAAAGCAGGGCGTCGGAACCCTGCTCAACATCAAGGTTGAAGGCTCTGCTGAAAAACCGAAGTTTGGTTTGAATCGCGGAAAAGATAAAGACAAAGATAAAGACAAAGATAAAGATAAAGATAAAGACAAAGCGACAGCGAACAAACAGGAAAAGCGCGACCACTAAACGGTCGTTGCTGGCAACATTCCGAATCCTGCCCTCGTATCTCCGCCCTTTCAAAGAGGCAACAAACGTGCTCCTTCCTGCATAGATCGCAATTCCACTTTGTTCGGGGTTGCGGGAAAAAGTATTTCAAATTCGAATAGGAGGAAAAAGCCATGTTGTGGACAATCGCCGTCGTTCTTCTTCTGATGTGGGCCTTGGGAATGGTGTCGTCGTATACCATCGGAGGTTTCATTCACATTCTGCTTTTACTGGCGCTGATATCGGTTGCCATTCAGTTGATCAATGGGCGTCGCGCAGTCTGACGACGCTCAGTCTTGACGCTGCGGGTACCGAGTCCCGCAGTATTCCGGAGGTGATCATGATCAGTCGAAGATTTGTAAAATGGAACTCGCACCATTTGTGGACCTCACTTAGTGTTTCTGTTGTTGGTCTGCTGCTCATTGGCTCAGCGTGGGCGCAGTTGACGGAGCACAAAACGGTCATTACGTTTAGTACACCAGTTGAAGTTCCAGGTTCGACGCCGCAGGTGCTTCCGGCAGGCACGTACACGTTCAAAGTAGTGGACTCCAAGGTAAATCGCAATATCGTCCAGGTTTCGAACAAGGATGAAACGCACGTGTACACCAGCATCCTGGCGATTCCGACGCATCGCGATACGGAGACGTCCACTACCATCATGACGTTCGAAGAGCGAGCTGCCGGTCAGCCTCAAGCGTTAAGAGCCTGGTTTTACCCATACGAAAGAGACGGTCAGGAGTTCGTCTATTCGAAGGCGCAAGCGGCGGAATTAGCCAAGGCTTCGAATTCACCTGTTCCATTCACAGAAAGTGCGAACTATCAGACCGAGCCTGTTTCCACGACTGCACAATCGGCGGCATCACCCCAGTCAACACCGCCGGTTGCAATCCAATCGATGCTGCCGACAGGGCAGATCGGCTCTCCGGCTCCTCAGGCTCCGGCCAATCAACTGGCATTGGCGACGCCGCCCGCGCCGATCCAGGCCCAGAATCGACAGGCCTCCCCGGAAGCAGCGCCAGTTCAAACCGCCAGTTTGCCGCAGACGGGGAGTACACTCCCACTACTGGCGTTGATTGGATGTGTTTCCCTCTTTGTGGGAGTGTCTCTTCGAAAATGGCGCGTTCGCTGATTTTGGTTCCGCTTTTCGCTATGCTGGGCGCCTCCGCTCCCGTGCAAGAAACACGGGACGGAGGCGACTTCTCAATTTCCGTCAATGTCCGTCTGGCGGTGTTCAACGTTTCTGTGACAGATAACAGCGGGCGACATGTAACCGGATTGAAAGCGACGGATTTTAAAGTCTCTGAGGAAGGCCAGTCCAAAGAGATCAAGTTATTCAATGCGGAAGATGCGCCGGCCACGGTGGGTTTGATCATCGATAACAGCGGAAGCATGCGCACCAAGCGTACCGATGTGCAGCGTGCGGCGCTGGCATTCATAGGGGCATGCAATCCTGCCGATGAATTGTTTGTCGTTCATTTCAACGAAAAGCTGATCGTGGGACTGCCTCCGGAAACTCCTTTTACCAGCGATTTCGAAAAAATTCGCGCGGCTCTCATCCAACCGAATCCCGATGGTCGAACGGCGCTTTATGATGCTGTGGCGGCGGGACTCGATCGTTTGAAGTCCGGTATGCACGATCGGAAAGCTCTGGTGGTGTTGAGTGACGGAGGAGACAACGCGAGCCGCAGGAAAATCGACGACGTTCTTGGCGCAGCATCGCGTTCCTTTGCGACGATCTATACCATCGGAATATACGACGAGACGGATCCGGATAAAAATCCAGGAGTACTTCGGCGAATCGCTCATGCCGGTGGAGGACGTGCCTATTTCCCCCAATCCCTCGCGAACCTGGACAAGGTGTGGCGGGACATTGCCAGTGAAATTCGCGGGCAGTACACGATCGGTTATGTTCCCATTTCAAACGACAATCGCCGCTTTCGAACCGTGAAAATCGTCGCGAGTCGAGGCGGTCGCACACTCCGGGTTGCCACTCGCGAGGGATATATCATTCCAGACGAATCCGAAATCTTCAGGTAACATAGACATCTCTCAAAATCGCTGCGCAGTATCCGGAGGCAACTAGTGGGTAAGCGATTACCACTTTGCGCGCCACCATTGAAGCTCCTAAGCCGGTTTCAGTCGGAATTCCTTACAACTAGGTATTTCCGGCAGAGGTTCCAAACGTGCTTTCAATCCTGCGCCGAAGCACCATTGTCAATTTGAAGACTAAGTTCGGGCTGTAAATGGGATTAATAAAGAGATGGTTAAAATCGGAAGTCCGTCAACATCCGCTGCGTGCAGAGTTGCCGCTTCGTGCGGCGTTATTCAGCACGGAACAGATGAAGCAGCACGGGGAGACTCTTGCCGGCTTGCACCGGATTGGAGAGTACCGATCACCGGGCCAGCTGCTGAAACGCCTCGAAGACAACGAAGCGGTGCTTACGGAAGTTCTGCAACTACTGACCGCAGCCATTCAAACCAGGCGACGAGTTGCGCCGGCAGGAGAATGGCTTCTCGACAACTTCTATCTCATTGAAGACCAGATTGCCACGGCGCGTCGGCACCTGCCGAAAGAGTACAGCCTCGAACTACCGCGTTTGAGCGAAGGTCCATGCGCCGGATTGCCTCGCGTCTACGACATTGCCTTGGAGATCGTTTCACACAGCGATGGACGTCTGGAACTGGAGGCGCTTTCCGGATTTGTGGGCGCCTATCAGACAGTCTCTATCTTGAAGCTCGGAGAATTGTGGGCGATTCCCACCATGTTGAGGCTCGCCCTCCTGGAGAATCTCCGCCGGGTTGGTGCGACGATGGTGGTTGGAACCATCGATCGCATCAGTGCAGATTACTGGGCCGACAGGCTGACGAAAGTTGCGCGGGAAAAGCCTGCCCGATTGATCACCGTAATCGGAGAGATGTTGAAGTCGATTCCGGCCATGTCGAATTCCTTCGTTGCGGAGTTCACGCGCCGTCTGCAGGGAAAAGGTTCCGCTCTCGGATTGCCGGTGCGCTGGGTCGAGCAGCAGTTGCTGGAATCCGGATTGATGATGGCGGACGTGGTTCAGTCGGAAATTCAACAACAGGCCGCAGACCAGGTGTCCATCAGCAACAGCATCACGAGTCTTCGGTTTCTCGACAAGCTGGATTGGCGCGACTTTGTGGAATCGACGAGCGTCGTCGAAAGTATTCTGCGTCAGGATCCCGCGGATGTTTACGGGAGGATGGATTTTGCCACGCGGGATCAGTATCGCCACGCAGTCGAGGATGTTGCCAAGCGCTCTGGATCTTCGGAAGTCGCCGTTGCAGCGGAAGCCGTAAAGAAGGCCCATGAAAGCAATGCCGCTCCCCGCAGCGATCGCCGAACCCACCATGTGGGATTCCACCTGATAAGAAAGCAACATCATCTATTGCGCCGGGCTCTGTATTTTGGCTCCATCACGGCAATTGCCAGTGCAGTGGCCGTCTTTCTGTTGTGGCAGACCAATCTCTCCGGAATGAATTCCAGCTCGATTGCGGCCCTGGGCATTCTTGCCGCATTTTGCGCCGTTCAATCCGGAGTCGGCATCGTGAATTGGCTGACAACAATAATTCTGGCGCCAGAGAAATTGCCCAGAATGGATTTCTCCAAAGGTATTCCGCCGGAGTTCAGCACTCTTGTCGTTATTCCGACGCTGCTGACGGATGCGGCGCAAATTGAGCAACTGGTCGACGGCTTGGAAGTTCGCTTTCTTGCCAATCGTGAAGAGAATCTGTATTTCGGACTCCTCACCGATTTTGAAGATGCCAAGGACGAAGTGCTGCCCGGCGATGAGGAGTTGCTTCGCCTGATTCAGGCGAAAACCAACAATCTGAATAACAAATACGGCGGCCATTTGAAGGGGCCATTTTTCCTATTTCACCGCCCGCGGCAATGGAACCCACGCCAGCGCGCCTGGATGGGATACGAACGAAAGCGTGGCAAGCTCGCGGAATTGAATCGCCTGCTGCGCGAGGGCTCGAATACGGCGTTTTCCGTGGTTGCCGGTCAGGCGGCTGTATTGCCCGCGATCAAGTACGTCATTACCCTCGACACGGACACCGAACTGCCGAGAGGAGCGGCGGTGCAGATGATTGGATCGATGGCACACCCGTTGAATCGGCCCCGTTACGACAAAGTGAAAAAGCGGGTGACGGAAGGGTATGGCATTCTACAGCCCCGAGTCGACATCAGCCTGCCGAGTACAAACCGTTCCCGCTACGCCCGGCTGTTCGGCAACGATTCCGGAATCGATCCCTATACGCGTACGATTTCAGACGTCTATCAGGACATGTTCCGAGAGGGATCGTTTATCGGCAAAGGAATCTATGACGTTGATGCCTTTGGCAGCTGTTTCGAAAGCCGCCTTCCCGAAAATCTGATCCTTAGCCATGACTTGCTTGAAGGGTGTTACGTCCGTTCCGGTCTGATCAGCGACGTTCCACTTTATGAAGCGAATCCCTCCAACTATCTCGTCGATGCCAAGCGGCGCCATCGCTGGATTCGCGGAGACTGGCAAATCGCGCAATGGCTCCTGCCCCGGGTGCCGGGCTGCAACCGCCGTCTGCAAAAGAATCCCACGACCATGGTCTCGAGATGGAAAATTCTCGATAATCTGCGGCGCAGCCTGACTCCCGCGGCATTGATACTGCTTCTAATGCTGGGATGGCTCGTTCTGACACCCGTGTGGCCGGCAATTCTGACTGTCGTCGCTATCGTATTTGTGCCGGTCATGCTTGGATTCGTGGACGAACTGCGCGGTAAATCCAGCGAAACTCCCCTGTATCCGCATCTGACAAATGTGATGCGCTCCACCTTCCTGCGCTTCCTTCAGTCCGCATTTGCATTGGCGTGCCTGCCATACGAAGCCTATTACGGCCTTGATGCAATTGTGAGGACGGTCTTTCGAGTGGTTGTTAGCCGCAGACGGCTGTTGGAGTGGAATACGCACGACAGTGCGGCTCGCTGGGAGAACTCCAGTCTGGCTGCGTTTCTACGTTCGATGTGGGCCGGCCCCGTTATCGCGTTCGCTGCAGTTGCCGGCCTGATCGCGAATGGACATCCGCTGTCGGTCGCATGGTCTCCTTTGCTGTTGTGGTGCATCTCGCCTGTGGCTGCATGGTGGATCAGTCAGCCGCTTCAGCAATCCGTTCCGAAGTTGAGTCCGGAACAGATGGAATATCTGAACCGCCTGGCGCGGAAAACCTGGAAGTTTTTCGAAACCTTCGTCGGGCCGGAAGATAACTGGTTGCCTCCGGATAATTTTCAGGAAACGCCATCTCCGCGAATTACCCATCGGACGTCTCCCACGAACATGGGACTTTCGCTGCTCGCGAACCTGGCTGCTTTCGATTTCGGTTATATCGATGTCGATACGCTGGTCGATCGAACTGCGAACGCGCTGGAAACGATGGGAAAGCTCGAGAGGTACTCGGGACACTTCTACAACTGGTACGATACCCAGACGCTTCAGCCGCTGCATCCTCTATATATCTCCACCGTGGACAGCGGAAATCTCGCAGCGCATCTGCTGACGTTGCGCCAGGGACTGTTGTCCATTCCGGGAAATCCCAGGCCGGACGCGATTCCCACGCTGGCGAGCAAGCTGGCCTGCCTGTCGCAAATGGAGTATGAATTTCTGCTCGAGAAGGGCAGTCACCTTTTGTCGATCGGCTACAACGTCAGCGAACGAAGGTTGGACACCAGTTGCTATGACCTGCTTGCTTCCGAAGCGCGGCTCGCGGCGTTTATCGGAATTGCGAGCGGACGGCTGTCCGATGAATGCTGGTTTGCGCTGGGACGGCGGCTCACGGGCGCCGGTGGAGATCCGGTGCTGCTGTCGTGGAGCGGTTCGATGTTTGAGTACCTGATGCCGCTGCTCGTAATGCCGACCTACGAGCGCACCTTGCTCGATGACACCTGCAGAGCCGCGGTGAAGCGTCAGATTGCGTATGGACGCAAGATGGGAACGCCGTGGGGCATCTCCGAATGCGGCTACAACTCGGTCGATGCGCAGTTTACGTATCAATACCGAGCGTTTGGCGTGCCGGGTTTGGGATTCAAGCGTGGGCTGGCGGGTGACCTTGTTGTTGCGCCTTACGCATCCGTTCTCGCACTGATGATTTCACCGGAAGAAGCGTGTGAGAATCTTCAGTCCATTTCTGCGATGGGAATCGAAGGCGCGTACGGAATGTACGAAGCGATGGATTACACCCCGGCGCGCGTGCCGCCTGGCGAGTCCTACGCAGTGGTTCGATCATTTATGGCTCACCATCAGGGCATGAGTTTTATGGCTCTGGCGTACCTGCTGCGGGGACAGCCAATGCA
>Ga0163162_10008267_pt1 | contig 10156 bp, 7 predicted proteins | sample S55metaG_FD_115310 | JGI IMG/M metagenome (GOLD analysis project Ga0163162, IMG submission 115310) | Switchgrass rhizosphere microbial communities from Kellogg Biological Station, Michigan, USA - S5-5 metaG | ecosystem: Host-associated > Plants > Roots > Rhizosphere > Soil | place: USA: Michigan...
CCGGGCGCCAAGCCGCCCGGCTGGACCGCCTGGAAGCCGGACGAAGCGGTGAAGGTGCCGTAGAGCGTCTGGGTCAGGGTCGAGCGGCAGGCGATGCTGCCCACTTGCGGGATCGGCACACCGGCAGCGGTCAAGATGCTGCGGACCTGCGCCGCCGTGGCGGCATTGCCGCCACCCAGCGAATTCGGGCCGCTCGCCTGCACCACCACCGAATCAACGGCATTGTTGATGTGGGTGTTGATAGTGTTCAAGCGGGCCCACTGGCGCTCACGCACCGAACTGTTCTGGGCATAGGCTTCCCACGACCAGTCCTCTCCAAAGAGGCTGTAGGCGCCGGCCAGGGTGAAGACACCGCGCATCATCTGGCGATAGTTCTGAACGTAATTCTGGCCGACGGCCTGGCTCAGATTGTACATCGAGACTTGGCGGTGATTGATGAGATTGCCCATCGCCGCGCTGCCCAGGGTGAGGGTCTGGATGCCCTGAGAGATCATCTGCTGGCGAATCGTGTCCGGGATGAAGGCGTTGTCGATCTGGATGGTATAATTTTGCGCCCGGCCGTTATTGGCGATGTTGTTTTCCGCGTTCCAGCCATAGTTCAACATCAAGGATGCGGTGATGCTGTCGGTCAGCTTGTAGCTGGTGTAGCTGAACAGATTGTAGTTGTGATACGGCACCGCGGACGGCGACTGGTTGGCCACGGTGGAGTCGATATTGCCCGAGCACGAATAGCAGTTGGTGCCATTAGAGAAGCCGGTATTGAACGGTATCTGCCGCGCGTCCGGTCCCACGAACTGAATGTTCTTGAGCACATTGGAAGCCGTTGAAGGGCTTGCTCCGAACCCTGCGAATTGGCCACCAATACTCTGAATTGCCGCTATGCGGGCCGCATCGGCCGTATTTGCCGCGGCATTGGAGGTATTTAAAGCGGAATTGGGCGTCCCGTTGGCATTGAAATTGTTTATCGAACGCGTTGTCGAAAGGCCGGCAGCGCTGCCGGTGACCAAACCGCCATTGGTGAGGGCGTTGCTGTAGGTGCCTTGGGGCGTATGGCACAGCGCGTTGGCGGCGCCGCCATTGACAACCGAGCAGGGATAGAGCGCGCGGTTGCCATGGTCCCACCATTTGCGGTTCCAGTTGTAGAAGGTATCCGGGCTCATGGTGTAGTTGGCCGCGAACTCGGTATGGGCCCGGCCACCCAGGAAATCGGTGCCCCAGGCGAATTCGACTTTGTAGCTCTTGTGATCGTTATGAGAGCTGTTGCCGAACACCGCATTGGCCTTGAAGCCGGTGAAGTGCTTGTTGATCACCAGATTGACGACACCGGCAACGGCGTCGGAACCCCATTGCGCCGAGGCGCCGCCCGTCACCACGTCGACGCGCTCGATCATGGTGCTGGGAATGGTGGAAAGGTCGACGCCGCCGATGGCCGGCGGGCCGCCCGAATTCGGGTTGGAGGAGACGACGCGCTGGCCGTCGAACAAGACCAGGGTGCGCACCACGCCCAAGGCGCGCAGATCGACGGTGTCCAGACCCGCGTCGCCCTGAGAGGCGTTACCGGAGTGCGAACCGTTGCCCGGCGAGTCGCCTCTGCCGCCAACAGCGGGAAGTTCGCGGATGGAGTCGCCGAGATCCACCTTGGCGTCGCGGTTGAGTTGCTCGACGCCGATCACGGTGACAGGCGTGGGCTGGTCATAGCCCTGCACCTGAATGCGCGATGCGGAGACTGTCACCGATTCGGTCTGGCCCTCTTGCGCCTGGGCTACCGTCGAGGCGCCGGCCAAAAGCGCGGCAACCGAGCCGCCCAGCATGAGCTTCTTACCAAGATTTTCCATTTTCCCCCCCGGGAAGGTTGGTGTTGACGTTATTGGGGACGGGAATCCCCGATTCACGCATCGTGTTATTGCCGGGAATTGACGGGAAAAGCCTTTACGAGGTCAAGCGTTTTTGCGCTTTGGGCACAGTGGCCGTCAGCGCTGTTCTCAAATCTGGTGCAGCAAAAACCGTTATATATGGGCTGACGCTTTCTCCGATTTTGCGGCGCACAAAGTTCAACCAGATGTATTTAGCCTCGACAGCCGAAGGACTTGAATGTCTCCCAGCCGAGGCATCCGGCTAGTGAGAGTGCGCTGCAACATTTCGCCTGTGTCATATTTCCCGCATAGGGCGAATTTCTTGTCCACTGGCCCGGGACCCGGGCAGACGAGTTCCAAAACAATCCAATTGTATACTGTAGTCAGGCTCATAACCTATTGGCAGAGGTGTCTTTTACCGTCGCGGGATTCCCGGCCTGGCCTGGACAATGGCGCTGAGACCGATAAAGGGGTGATCTTTCCCGCATGGACAGACAGCAGGCACGCCGAAATTCATGATCGCCAATACCCATCCCTCTATTGCCATGGCTTGGCAGGCGCTACAGGCCGGCAATCCGGCGGCGGCGGATGAACTGATCCGCCCGTTGCTGGCCGGCGGCATGCGCGACGAGCTGGCGCCGCTGGCCGGGGCGATACGCTTTCAGCAGGGCCGCTTCCCGGAAGCCGTGCCGTTGCTCGAGCGCGCCCGTGCGCTTGCCCCGCGCGAAGTGCGCTTTGCCTTTCTTCACGGCGCCGCGCTCGCCGGCATGAACCGGTTCGACGAAGCGGTCTTGGCTTATCAAGCCGCCATCAAGCTCGAGCCGAATATCGCGCAGATCTATCTGGCCCTGGGCCAGGCGCAGCGAAAGCTGAAGCAATTTGAAGACGCGCAAGAGACATACCGCAAACTGCTTCGCCTACAGCCGAACGCCGTCGACGGCTATATCGCTCTCAGCTCGGTGCTGGCGGAACAGGGCCAATCTGTCGAAGCCGAGGCCCCGCTGCGGCGGGCCTTGCTCTATGTGAAGGATAAAAGGACCGAGGCCGCCATCCACAACAACCTCGCTATTCTGCTCAGCGGCCAGAACCGCCACGCCGAAGCTTTGGAAAGTCTGGAGCGTACGCAAGCCTTGGCGCCGGAATTGCCGGACCTTGATCAGCGGCGCCTCGACCGGCTTTCCCAATTGGGGCGCTATGAAGAGTGTTTGGTGTTGTACCGCAAGCTTCTGGATCAGAGCCCCACCGACCTGCAGCTGCACAAGTCCTATAACAGCCTTCTCTTCAGGCTGGGGCGGATGGATGAATTTCTCGCCTCCTATGACCGGGCGCCGCAGACGCGCGAGATCCTGCTGGGAAAGGCCCGCTTCCTTTCTCTACAGAAGCGCAATGATGAGGTGGACGCCATCTTCAACACGCTGTTGGCGCGCGATCCGCTCGATGGCGCGGCGCTGGCGGGTCTGGCCGACAATCAGATGGCGCTGGGCCGCAACCAGGAAGCTTTGGCGATCTTCGAAAGCGTGCTGAACCGCCCGGGCGCGACACCGGGAATTTTCAGCGCCGCGGCCAGCGCCGCGCTTTTGACCGGCGATCCGCAAAAGGCGGAATTTTTCTGTCAGTCGGGATTGCGGCTGGCGCCCTTCGACCAGACGTGCCTGGCGCTTCTGGGCACGTCCTGGCGGCTTAAGGATGATGAGCGGGACGAAGCCCTGAATGGCTATGACCGCCTTATCCGCGTCTTCGATCTCGAGCCGCCGGAGGGCTTTTCCAGCATGGAAAGCTTCAATGCCGAACTCGGCGCCTATCTGGACCGGCTCCATCCCAGGACCGATGCCTATCTGGAGCAATCGCTCTATGGCGGCACCCAGACGGAAGGCATGCTGTTCGGCGCCGGCCATGCCCTGGTGGAGAAAGCCCGGATGCGGATCGAGCAGGCGATCAATTCTTACATCGCCGCACTCAGCACCGATCCCAACCATCCCTTCCTCGCCCGCCAAAGCAGGGATTTCCGCTATGCCGGCGCCTGGTCCTGCCTGATGCGCGGCCAAGGCTTTCATACCAACCATCTGCATCCGGAAGGCTGGATCAGCTCCTGTTATTACGTGACGGTGCCGAAAGAAACCGACAATCAGCAAACCTGCAATGGCTGGATCAAGTTCGGCGAACCGTCGCTGAATCTGCCGCTGAAAAATCCCATCCGCCGCGCCGTGCAGCCCGTACCTGGCCGGCTGGTGCTGTTTCCCTCTTACATGTGGCACGGGACCATCCCGCTTCAGGCCAGCTCGCCGCGCACCACCATCGCCTTTGACGTCGCGCCGCGATAGACGCGCAACGCTAAGCGGGTCCCACCGAATTCAGCTTGTACGCCAGGCTGTAACGTTCTTCAAAGCAGCTGCGCGTGGGAACATTGCCGCGATGGAGTATTGCGCCGCGCGCGATCACCAGCCGTCCGGGACGGGGTGAAATGACGCATTCGGCATCCTCGTCATCATTAAAATAAATGGTCTCGCCGCCCCAATCGGGCTTCCATTCCAGATTGGCATAATAAAGCGCCGTAACGTGCCCCTCGAACAATGCGCAATCACGGTGGAGATAGTAGGCGTCGCCATAGACGCTGCAATTGACGTAGGCCCGCTGATCCGTGAATCGTTCGTTGGGAAACAGCCTTTCCACCGTTTGCCGCAAGCCGCGCAAGAAGCTGTTGCCGGCGACTGTTTCAGGCTTGATGTCGCAAACCGCGACCAGGCCCGGAACATCCTGCCGGCTTTTTTCCGCCCGCACATAATGCATGGTTTTGACAAGCGCAGCGATCTGTTGCTGCACGATGGGCTCCACCAAGTCGTCGCATAGGAAAAGCTCGCGGCCGGAGATTATCGACTTGCGGATTTTGGGTTTGGCGTCGGTCATGTCTGTTCTAAGGGGCAACTCGCGGATTACACTGTTTCAGGAGCTTGTTTCGATTGCAACGGTACCGGCATACTCCGCCCGTCAGCAGGTCAATAAGAGGAAAAAGATCATGCGGCCCTTATTCTCTGCCGTCGCGCTGCTGTTTTTTCTCAACCCATGCTTGGCGCAGCCCGCGCCGGATGTCCCCGACATCCCGGTGGCCAGGATGGATGACCTGGGCGCGGCAATGGAATTGAAGGCCAATCTCTATCTCCCGCACGCGGGCAGCGCCGGAGCCGTGCCGCTGTTGCTCTACATCCATGGCAAAGGCGGCGCCTATAACGATCCGCGCGACAAAGTCGTGCTCAGGGTGGTGGAGGCGATGGGCAAACGCGACATCGCAGTGGCGCGCATCGACTACCGTAAAAGCGGGCGCATGCCGCAGATGCTGTTCGATGCCAAGGCCTATATCCGTTTCTTCCGCGCCAATGCCGCCAAATACCATGTCGATCCCAACCGCATCGGCATTTGGGGCGTGTCTCGCGGCGGTAATCTGGCCGCCATGCTGGCGGTGACCGGCGATGTCAAAGAGCTGGAAGGCGATGTCGGCGGCAACGGCAATCAGTCAAGCCTGTTGCAGGCCAGCGTGATTGAATCGCCGCTGACCGACATGTTCCTTTCCACCGATGAAAAAGCCGCGTCCATGTTCGGCGATTATCTGGGCACCAACGAAGCAGATTCCAAGGCGATCGTCGCCGCCTATCGCAAGCGTGACACCCAGAGCCCCTATTGGAAGGACGTGCTGCGCATCCAGCAGGTCAATCCCTTGAATTATGTGAAAAAGGATTCGCCCCCTGCCCTGATCATTTGCGGCGGGCTGGATCCCGCCAATGTGATCCTCAATTGCAGCGCGATGTTCGACAAATACATCGCCGCCGGGGCGCCTGCTTCTTATTACGCGCTTTCCACCGGCACCCATGTGCGGGTGGGAAACGACATCGAACAGGCCGCCATGGACTGGGCGGCCGAACGCCTCGCGAAAAATCCGCCGCCGCTGTTTCCGGACGAGGCGCAAGCAGCGCTGAAGTAAGGCAAAAACAGGGCATTACGCCGCGTTCATGCGCCGTTCATACGCGTTTTGAGATGCTGCAGAGACCGGAAAACCCCGGTCATGGAGGCGACAATGAAACGCCAAGCTCTGATTTCCAGTCTTGCGGCCGGCGCGGGCCTGATCCTGCTCGGCGGCTGCGCCTATGACGACTATGACCGCGGCGATTACGGCGGTAGCGGCGGCGGGGTTTATTATGAGCAGAACTATCCCAGCTACGGCTATTACGGCCCCGGCTTTGGGTATTATGGCGGCGGTTACGGCTATCGTCGCGACCATCGCGATGGCGGCCAGAACTGGAACCGCAATCGGGATCACGACGGTGATCATCGCGGCGACAATCGCGGCAGCTGGCGCAATCCGTCGCAAAACTCTCAAGCGCCTCAGAACACTCCGGCTCCGCAGCAGCAATCCAATTCCGGCTGGCGCAATGGCGCTGGCGGACAAAATGGCGGCGGCAGCGGCTTTCACTCGGATGGCGGCAGCCGTGGTGGCGACAGAGGCGGCGACCGGTCCAATAACGCCCCCAGCGGCGGACCGTCAGGCCGCTTCGGTCATCCCGGCACGTCCAACAATCCGCTTTGATGGAACTGACTGAAGACGCCGCTGAACGGTTCCGTTCAGCGGCGTCTCAGTTTCTGCTCCATTATTTAGAAGAATCTTCCAGCGCGACCGGAAGTTCTCCCGTGCTGACATTTCGTCAGCGCGTACGCCTCACCTCCTAACGAATTTGTCAAAAAGCGTGACTGGACTTTAGTATCAGTCTATGCAAGATACCTGTCAAGACATGACAGCGTAGCCCAAGATTATATATTCTACAGTGTATGACAAATTAGAAATGCCATTGTAATCTGCGTCAAATCGCTAAAGGGAGTTTTTCCATGTCCGCCGCCATCTCCTTGCGCAATGTCGTGAAGGCCTACAAACGCGGCAAGGAATCCGTGCCCGTTTTGCATGGCCTCAGCCTGGAAATTCCGGCGGGACAGTTCGTCTCGCTGATGGGACCGTCCGGTTCCGGCAAGACCACCATTCTCAATCTGGTGGGCGGGCTGGATCACGCCAATTCCGGCGAAGTGATTGTGGGCGGCGAGCATCTGGAAACGCTTTCCGGCGGCCAGCTCACCAAATGGCGCGCCGGCCATGTCGGCTTCATTTTCCAGTTCTACAATCTGATGCCGATGCTGTCGGCGGCGGGCAATGTCGAATTGCCGCTGCTGCTCACCAATCTTTCCAAGAGCGAACGCGCACGCCGGGTCGAGATCGCGCTGGAAATCGTCGGCCTCAAGGACCGCGCCAGCCACAAGCCGGGCGAAATGTCCGGCGGCCAGCAGCAGCGGGTGGGCATTGCCCGCGCCATTGTCGCCGACCCCCCTCTCCTGCTCTGCGACGAGCCCACCGGCGATCTGGACCGCGCCACCGCGGATGAAATTCTCTCTTTGCTGCAGCAACTCAACCGCCAGCACAACAAGACCATCCTGATGGTGACCCACGATCCCAAGGCCGCCGACCATGCCAGCCGCCTGCTGGAAACCGATAAAGGCCAGCTGATCGAACGCGCGCTCGCAACGGCCTGAGGGCGATATGAAATATCTTCCTCTTGTCTGGGCCGCGATCATGCGCAAACCGACCCGCGCGATCCTCACCCTTTTGTCGGTGATGCTGGCCTTCACGCTATTCGGCCTCACCATCGGCATGAACGCCACTTTTGCCAAAGTCCAGGAAGATGCGCGGGACGACCGCATCTTTGCCTTTGCGCGTTTCGGCGGCCTGGTGCCTATCGCCCTGGAGCGCCAGATTGAAGGCATGCCCGGCGTGGAGAAGGTAGCTTCCAGCAGCTTTGTCGGCGGCTATATCCAGGAGCCCAAGAACCGGGTCTTCGTTGTCATGATGGACGAGAATATCCCCAAGGTACTGCCGGAATATCCGATCACGCCGCAGCAATGGCAGCTGATCCGCGACACTCGCCAAGGAATGCTGGTGAGCAAGATGCAGGCCGATCGCTGGCATCTCAAAGTCGGCGATGCGGTTGTGATCGTCTCGCCCGCGGTCAAAAAACTCGACGGCACCACCAGCTGGACCTTCAAGGTCGTGGCGGTGACCCCGGACATGAGCATCTTCGGTCAAGGCTATATGTTCGGCAATTACGATTATATGGATAAGGCACGCCTGTTGTCGGATCAGGGCAAGACCGGACAATTCCGCGTCAAAATCAGCGATCCCAGCAAGACCCCCGAAATCGCCGAGCGGATCGTCAGCAGATTTGCCAACTCTTCCACACCACTTGAATCCATCACCGAGAAAGTGGCGTTCGATGTCTCGGCTGGCACGGGGATGGATATCGCCGCCGTGGACCGGGAAGTCGCCCTGGCCGGCATGTTCATGGTGCTGTTCCTGACCGCCAATGGCCTGGCGCAAGCGGTGCGCGAGCGTTTCGCGGAATTCGCTACACTTAAGACCATCGGCTTTTCCGACAATGGCGTGATTGCGCTGGTGTTCGCGGAAGCCGCCCTTCCCTGCCTATTGGGCTCTGGCTTGGGCATCGGCCTGGCGGCAATCATCTCGAATGTGATGCCGAAATTTCTGCCCCCCGGCCAGGGCCTGCCCATCCCCACCATGACAGTGATGGTGTTTGTCTGGGCCGGCCTCGCAGCCGCATTCGTGGCCTTTGCCAGCTCAGCCTTGCCGGCGCTGAGGCTCAGACGGATGGACATCGCAACCGCACTTTCAGGACGCTGACCCATGTTGCGCCAGATCTGGATCGTCTCCGTCCTGAACTTCAAAAGCCTGCCATCGCGCTTCTGGCAATCCATGGTGATCGTGGTGGGTCTTGCCGCCACCATTGGCGTGATGCTCTCCATGCTGTCGGTGAGCGCGGGCATGCGGCAGGCCTATTACGCTTCCGGAGATCCCAATCGCGCCATCGTGGTTACCAAGGGCGTGGAACAGGAACCCCAAAGCACCATCGCCCGCAACCAGGCGCCCTTGATCGCGGTGGCGCCCGGCATCGCCAAGGACAAGGATGGCAAGCCGCTGGCCGATCGCACGCTGATGACCAGCGTGCCCCTTCTGCGCAAGGACGGCAGCAAGGGCTTCACCACCATGCGCGGCCTGTCCGACAAGGGCCTGGGCGTTCGGCCCGAAATCAAGATCGTTGCGGGACGCATGTTCCAGGCCGGCAAGCGTGAGTTGATCGCAGGCGTGGGCGCCCAGCTCATGTTCCGGCACATGCAGATTGGCGACAAGGTCATTCTGCCCGACGGCGAATGGCCGATCGTTGGGATTTACAAGACCGGCGATCAGTTGGAAGGCCAGCTGTTGGGGGACACCGAAACCCTGGTCACCACGCTGCACAAATCCGCCTATACCACCATGCTGGTACGGCTGGCCTCGCCGGATTCGCTGGACACCTTCAAGAAGGCGATGACCACCAATCCCGCGCTGTCGGTGGATGTGGTCCGCCATTCCGACTGGTACAGGCGGGTCGGCGACCAGACGACCTTTGCGCTGACTCTATTGGGTTATGTCGTTGGCACGGTCATGGCGATCGGCGCGCTGTTCGGCTGCGTCAACACCATGTATGCGGCCATCAGCACAAGGGCGCGTGAGATCGCCACCTTGCGCGCGCTGGGTTATGGCGCTTTTCCGGTGGCGGTATCGGTGATGCTGGAAGCCGTGCTGCTCTCGGTGACGGGCGCCCTGATCGGCGCCGGCTTCGCCTGGGTATTCTATGACGGCAAACTTGACCTTTTCGGCAACGTGATTTTCCACCTTTCGGTGTCGCCGCATCAAATCGAGTTGGGCGTGATCTGGGCTGTCGTGGTCGCGATTTTGGGAGGGCTGTTGCCTTCCGTCCGCGCCGCCCGTCTGCCGGTGGTCGATGCTTTGAGGGCGACATGAGATATCTTCCGCTGATCTGGAGTGCTGTGATGCGCAAGCCGACGCGCACCATCCTGACTCTGCTTTCGGTGACGGTGGCCTTCACTTTGTTCGGTCTGATGATCGGCCTGAACGCCACCTTCGACGAAGTGGCGGCCAAGGCCCGCGCCGACCGCATTTTCACCAATGCCCGCTTCGGCGGCAATGGCATGCCCATTGCCGTGGCGCGGCAAATCGCGGCCATCCCCGGCGTCAAGGTCGTGACCGCGGTGAATGTCATCCTCGGCTATGTGCAGGATCCCAAGAACCAGGCCGTTGTGGTGATGGTGGATGACAATGTCCCCAAGGTGTTCGGCGACTGGGGAGTCACCGAGCAACTATGGGACGTGGTGCGGAAGGACCGTACCGGCATCGTGATGAGCGGAATCCAGGCGGC
>Ga0163162_10008268_pt1 | contig 10155 bp, 9 predicted proteins | sample S55metaG_FD_115310 | JGI IMG/M metagenome (GOLD analysis project Ga0163162, IMG submission 115310) | Switchgrass rhizosphere microbial communities from Kellogg Biological Station, Michigan, USA - S5-5 metaG | ecosystem: Host-associated > Plants > Roots > Rhizosphere > Soil | place: USA: Michigan...
AAACCGCCGATCCTTCTCGTCCACGGCGATGCCGACGAGGTCGTGCCGGTGACAGCTATGTATCAGACGAAGAGCCGGCTCGAGGCTCTAGGCTTCGAGGTGGCGGCCCCACGTTTCGCTGAATCTCGGACACAGCGTCGACGAAACGGGGCTCCAGCTGGGCGCCAGCTTCCTGGCGAGCCGCCTCGCCTGAGGCCGATCACGCGGGCCCGGGGGCCTTTCGCCAGGTGCGCGTAGGAAAGTCAGCTTCGGTGGTGGCGGCTGTACGCAAGGGGAGACCTGGCGCCAGATGCGGACCTTGGTTTCGGAAAAGCAGGCATCACGCCGACGCGCGGCTGAGCAGAGCAGGACCGCATGGGGAACGGGCTTACGACCTCGCCAAACGACGGAGTCGTGCGCGCCTTGAGACCTTGTCCTCTGCTCGCAATCGGACGGTAGTGATCTCCCGCAATCATCAAGTTGGTGCCTGATGGGCATTTTCCAAGAATAGATCTAAGTCACCTCATCGAGTGTGAGCGAGAGAAAGACCTATGTCCGCAAGCGACAATCAAAACGGCGTTATCGAAATGACCGCGGACATTGTGTCCGCCTACGTTGGCAACAACACAGTGTCCGTCACGGAACTTCCGGACCTCATAAAACAAATCCATGACGCACTGGCGGGCGTAAGCGTAGGCGCAACGCAAGTCCCTGTTGAAGCTAAAGCCCCGGCCGTGTCGGTGCGGAAGTCGATCACACCGGAATTCTTGATCTGCCTCGAAGACGGTCGCAAATTCAAAAGTCTGAAGCGCCATTTGCGCACGAAGTACGACCTCAGCCCCGAAGAATACCGAGCGAAGTGGGGTCTCGCTAAGGATTACCCGATGGTCGCGCCGAACTACGCTGCGGCTCGCTCGGCACTGGCGAAGAGCATGGGCCTTGGCCAAGGTGGGCGTCAGGCGGCGAAGCCCGCCCCGGCCAAGCGCGCGTCGCGTAAGACGGCCGGCGCATAGCTATCACATCCCCTACGGCGGCGCCGCGCCGTAGGGGAGGTTCGATCCAATCGGCTTCCGGTCGTCACACGGACAAACGGGCCACGCCCGGCTGGCGCCATGAGCGCGCCTCCGCTCCGCTCCAGAATGCGGACCTTGATGACGCTGGCCGGACGGGCCAAAGCGCGGTTCCTACGTGTCGCCGAGTCGCGGCAACACATGCACTGGCGAATGGTGCTGCTCCAAGGCCGCCTGTCCTGACGTACAGCCAATTGTTGGGAGTAGCGCTGCCCACCGAGGCTGTGGCGCTGTGACCACAGGCAACTGTGGACATGAAGCGCGGGAATTGGACGCTCTTGCAGCGGCTACGTTTCTTCAACAAAAAGGGCCGCCCAGCGGAGTGACACTTCCGCCGGGCGAGTTTTCGCCAACGCGCGAGGGGATTGAGCGCGCGGCGCCGCAAACATGTGGGCTGCGCGCTCCCGTTGCAATCGGCAACGCACCTCAACGTCTTGCGCTCGCGGTCATCGGCTGCGACCCGACCTGGCAGGTGATGGCGCAGGTTTCCCTCGGCGAGATCCTGCGCAGCAAGGATGCCGAGGCCTATCGCTGCATCAACTCGAAACGGGTCGATCTCCTCCTGGTGTACGGCGACTGCCAGCCCCGACACGCCATCGAATATCAAGGCGGCGCGCACCACCAAGGGACCGCGGCGGCCCGCGACGCCGTCAAGAGGGAAGCGCTGCGCCGCGCCGGCATCGGCTACCACGAGGTCACCGCCGGCGAGACCACGCCGACGGAGCTCAGGCGGCTGGTCGAGAAGCTGATGCGCAAGTCGTAGTGGACGCCTAAGCGGGACGCGAGGCTGGGAACGTCCAAGCGGCGCCAGGAGCAGACTCTTGGGGCGTTCCGCAAACCGGACCGTCACGCCAACCGACGTCCGCGATGTCGGCGGCACACACGCTCGTTCGTCGTCACGATGAATTGGACGAGGTCTGCAGAGCAAAAGGAAACGACATGGGACAGAACGGCCAGCCCGAGCGGACGGAGAACCCGACCAAGGTGGAGCGGAAGTCCGACCGCGAACTCATCGTCACGCGAACCTTCGACAGCCCGGCGCGGGTGGTATTTGACGCCTGGACCCGGCCCGAGCTTTTCAAGCTGTGGTGGGCACCGAAGTCGATGGGCGCCGTGCTCAGCGCCTGCGAGATCGACGCGCGGACGGGCGGCGGCTACCGGATTACCTTCGACAACGATGGCTCGAGTCCGGCGACCTTCTACGGCCGGTACATCGAGGCGACGCCGCCACGCCGCCTGGTCTGGACCAACGAGGAAAGCGGCAATGGTCCGGTCACCACGGTGACCTTCGAGGACCAGGGCGAGCGGACGCTGCTGACCCTCAGCGAACTCTATCCCTCCCCCGAGCCTCTCCCCGCGGCCATCGACGGAACGCAGGCGATGTCGGCCGAGCAGTTCGCCCAACTCGACCAGCTCCTCGCCTCGCAGCGCTGACCGAGACGGTCGCCGTCTGGCCCTGCCGTCCCCATCGCGCCGCGGAACGGGGACGGGGCGGATCCCGACCCGTTGCCGCCGTCTACCGCTTCCTGCTTTTTCGATGGCCAAGACGCGCCACAATCGGACCTTGGGTCGCTTCCGCAGAGCGGACATTCGTATCGGCTCGAGAGGGTGGTTCCCGGACCCTGGGTCAGCGGGCGGCGCGTCACAGCACGCCGCCCGTTCGAACCTTCAGTGTAGCGTTTCTCCAACCCGCAGTGACCTGAAGCCCGCTCGCATCTCCTGCACGAGCAATTCTGGCTGCTCCCAAGCGGCGAAGTGGCCGCCTTTGGGAACTTCGTTGAAATGAATGAGATTGCGGTAGCCACGCTCCGACCAACTCCGCGGACCTTGATAGATCTCCTCAGGGAAAATACTCACGGCAGCCGGCAAGGTAATGCTCAAGTCCTGGAAAAAGCCGTCCTTAAATTCCGTGTAGAGTCGAGCCGAAGACACTCCGGTGTTCGTCAACCAGGACAGCGTGATGTTGTCGAGGATGTCGTCCCGCGTAAGGTCCCCGTACGGCTCCCTGTCGACGAACAGTTTCGCGATATGCCCGTAGCTCGCGACGTCGTGGTCGATCATCCAGGCAGCTAAAGCAATCGGTGAGTCCGCCAATCCGTACAGGGTCTGCGGATGTGCGAGCATCATGAACTGCGTGGGCAGGTGTTGGAAAGCGAACGCGAGTTGATCATACGCGCGCTTCTCTTCAGCCGACAGTCCCGCCGGCGCGGGCCCGCCAGACTGAAGCGCCTTGGTAACGTCGGAGGGTATCGTGCCGGGGAAGTTCACGTGGATGCCGATTAACTCTGGAGGAGCTTGCTGGGCCAAGGCATTGGTGACGAATGCGCCCCAATCGCCCCCCTGGGCGACGAAGCGGTCGTATCCGAGGCGTTTCATCAGCGCGGTCCAGGCACTGGCCATCCGAGCCGGCCCCCAACCGGACGTCGTGGGCTTGCCTGAAAATCCGTAGCCGGCCCCGGACGGGATCACGACATGAAACGCATCCGACTCGCTGCCGCCATGAGCCGTGGGGTTGGTCAGCGGATCGATGATCTTCAGTTGCTCGATTGGCGAGCCCGGCCAGCCGTGCGTTACGATAATCGGCAATGCGTCTTCATGCTTCGAGCGGACATGGATGAAATGCACGTCCAACCCGTCGATCTCGGTGATGAAGTTCGGTAGCGCGTTCAGTTGAACCTCGCACCGGCGCCAGTCGTAATCACTCGCCCAGTAGTCGGCGAGCTTCTGCATCAGGTCCAGTTGAACGCCCTGGGCCCCATCATCGACGAGTTCTCGTTCCGGCCAGCGGGTTGCTTCGATCCGCCGCTTGAGGTCATCAAGCTGCTCGTCCGTGGCATGAAACTCGAACGGCCGGATAGACGCGCCTTCGGCTTGCATTGCTTGGTCGGGCATCATCAAGGGCTGCGCGGCCCCGACATCACCGTTGGACGTTTGCTGCGGCATCATCGTCCTCCTCGTCCCCGAGGCAGGCGTCATGCGTCCTGCCCGAGAACGGCAAGGGTTGCCGACCGTCAGGGTCGGCGCTGCGGTCCAAAAGAAATGGGGCCGGTGGCGGCCCGAACTCGGCCGTCGACGTTCCGGCCTCGTGTCGAGCCAGCTCGGTGGCGACGACCGCAAGGTTTTAGACCATTAGGACGCCACGGTCTTCGGTTCAGTTCTCACATGTCCGCTACGGGTCGCGGCCTGCCGCCGGTCCACCGACGGCATGCGGTCCTTGGGACTGACTGCTCGGGGTGGAAAATCCTCATTGGGCGTTCGCCCGTGAGCGGACGCGCAGTTGGCTGGCCACGGCGGGTTCTAAGCTCCAAAAAGCCACCCATCCGAGAGGCCGCCCAGTGTCACGCCCACGAGAACAGTGGTGTTGCCGCTGGCGAAGGCGATGATGGTGTCAACGCCGGACTGGCTCAGCGTGTAGCTGGAGCCGGCGTCCACCTGCACCCGATCACCCGCCGCGGCGTTGAAGTCCGTGATGCGGTCAAACCCGCCGCCGTCGAACGCGCGGAAGGTGTCCGCTCCCGAGCCGCCGGCAAGGGTGTCATTGCCCAGGTCGCCGGACATCCAGTCGTCGCCGGCGCTACCGGAAAGGCTGTCGTCGCCTTGGCCGCCGCGAATGGTGTCGTTTCCGCCCTCGCCATCGCAGGTGTCGTTCCCGAGATTGCCGTTGATGACGTCAGAGCCGTCCGAGGCCGCATCATACCCGTATCTGGCGGAGACTTTGTCCATGCCGTTCGAGGCGGCGTTCTGCCCCGTGTCCCCCATCAGGATGTCGTCCCCCTGGCCGCCCAGCACCCAGTCGCCGCCGCCGTAGCCGAGAGCCGTGTCGTTCCCCTGGTTCCCGTTGATGTCGTCAAAGGACGCACCGCCCCAGATTTGATCGTCGCCCTCACCGCCGCGCAGCACGTTGGAGCCGTCGTGCAGCGGGTCGATCAGAATGTGGAGTTGGGGGCGCTGAGGGTCTTGCTCGATCCCGCTGCCGCCGACCACCCAGTCGTCGCCCGCGCCGCCGTTGATGGTGTTGCTGCCGCCGTAGCCGAAGAGCGAGTCATCCTTTGCGCCGCCGCTGACGCTGTCGTCGCCGGAGAACAGGACCGGGCCGGCGTTGAAGGTATCGGTGCTGTTCATCCACGCCTCAAGCGTCGTGGCCGGAATGGAGAAGCCTGCAATCGAGAAGATCTTGGCGTTCGGTGGGACGTCGGCGAAGTCGCCATAGGCATAGCCTGGTCCCTGGGCTTCCCAGCCGGTGACCACCCCGCCGGTCAGGCGGCCGGCGTCGTCATAGGTCAGGTCCGACCCATGGAACTTGTTCGTATAGTCGTTGAGGCCGAGCACATAGAGGTTCGGCGTGGTCTCCAGGACCCCTCCGCTGGTGACCGGGGCCGGACCTCGGAAGGAGAAGATGTAGTTGGTGGGAAGCCCGGCGTAGTCGCCCACCGTCAGAATGGTCATCGCGTCTCCTCCGGAATGCGGACGAGCGTCATTCGAACTCGCCCACGCAGGTGCGGCTGATTACCCGCGCGGCCTCCGGAGCTTAGCGCTGGGCACAGCCCTCCGGTCACCCGCTGTGACGAATTGGCCATAGCGCCGACGAAGAGGGCCTATGGCGGCGTGAATGGACCTCAAATGCCGGCGACTGCGCCCGCAATCCAGCCAAACCCGGTGAATTGCGGTCCATCACCTGGAGTTCCGGATCAGCGATGGCCTCCCGCAAGCGGACCTTCCTGAGGTCAGAGATGGGTCGCCACCGGTCCCGACCTCGCCTCCCGGAAGCTGACGTTCGCAGCGGCGGTTCGGGGTGGATCAAGGACATTTGGCGCGAAGCCCCAGCCTGGCTGGCCGACGCACAGCTCAGGCGCTCAAAGTCTCGCGGAGCTTGCTCGCGAGGTGCGACAAGGTGAATGGCTTGGTGAGCAGCTTGGCGTCCGGGTCCAGCACGCCGTTGTGCACGATGGCGTTTCGCGTGTAGCCGGTCATGAAGAGGACCTTGAGGTCCGGCCGCACCTTCAGGGCCTGTTCCGCCAGCTGGCGGCCGCTCATGTCTGGCATCACGACATCGGTGAGCAGCAGCTCCACTTCTGGACGAGCGTGGAGCTCCACGAGCGCCGCCGCCCCGTTCGGGGCTTCACAGGTTCGATAGCCCAGGTCCCTCAAAGCGCTGCTTGCAAACTCTCGCACGCCCGCGTCGTCCTCCACGAGCAGGACCCACGTGCCGGCGGGGGCTTCCTCCGGCGCAGGCTCGGCGTCCCTGCCGACCATGTCGGCCGGCGCGCGGCTTCGCGGCAGGTAGAGTTTGATCGTCGTGCCCCTGTCCGGCTCGCTGTAGATTTTCACGTGGCCGCGGGACTGCTTGAGAAAGCCGTGCACTTGGCTGAGGCCCAGGCCGGTTCCCTGCCCGGGCGCTTTGGTGGTGAAAAACGGATCGAATGCCTTCTCGATCACATCGGGCGGCATGCCGAGGCCTGTATCGGTGATCGCTACCAGCACGTACTGGCCTGGCGTGACGCTGCTGTCGGAGCGGGCGTAGGCGTCGTCAAGAAAGGCGTTGGCGGTCTCGATCGTGAGCTTGCCCCCGTTCGGCATGGCGTCCCGCGCGTTGATCGCCAGGTTGAGCATTGCGCTCTCCAGTTGGGATTGGTCGATCAGGGCGGCCCAGAGGCCGCCGCCCAGGACCGTCTCGATGGTGATCTGCTCGCCGAGTGTGCTGCGCAGGATGCGCGACATCTCGGCCACCGTGCGGTTGACGTCCAGCGGCTTAGGAGCCAGCGGCTGCTGGCGCGAGTAGGCGAGCAGGCTCTGGGTGAGACTGGCCGCGCGCTGAGCACCTTCCTGGGCATGTTCCACGAACTTGCGCCGTGCCTCGTCGTTCGCCAGACGGCGGGCCAGCATGTCGAGGTTACCAATGATGATCGCCAGCACGTTGTTGAAGTCGTGCGCCAGTCCTCCGGTCAGCTGGCCCAGCGCCTCCGTCTTATGCATTTGCCGAAGTTGGCTCTCGCTGGCCTCACGACGCCGGATCTCCTCGGCAAGGGCCGCATTGCGCAGCCCGAGTTCGGCGACGTAGCGGCGGCCCGCGCGAGTCACGAAAAGCGCCAGCATCATCGCTGCGACGAGGCAGGTCGCCATGGCGCCCACCAGAAGCGCTCGATTGGCCGCGACTTGGCGGTCGCGCCCGACAAGCAAGGTCACCTCGGCCGCCTCGATCGCCATATTGGCGGCCCTGACGTCCTCCAGGTGATTGACGATGAGGTGACTTCGCACGGCCGCGACCGCCTCGTCGCGCCGGCCGCCCTGCAGGAGGCCGACGGTCCGGTCGAGTTCGGCGAGCTGCGCTCGGATGCCGCGCTCGAAATTGTCCAGCCGCGGACCTGCCGCCGGGTTGTCACGCGTCAGGTCGCGCAACCGCGCCAGCAAAAGGGGGACGTCACCCTTGGCGCGCTCGAACTGTGCGAGGTAGCGCTCATCTTCCGTGATCAGAAAGCCGCGCTCGCCGAGGGTCGCATCCTGAACCTTCGCGAAGAGCGCCTGGTTGACGCGCCGGACTTCGAGCGTATGCGCGACCAGACGTTCTGCGCGGGCGGCCTGGTTCGCCAGGACGAACGCGGCGGCCCCGGCGACGAGCAGAAGACCGAAGCTCGTGACAACTGCGATCGTCAGGCGCTTCGCACCCGATACGCCGACATCCAGCCCCAACCACCCCACCGCCTCGGCTTCCCCTAAACCAACGCAAACTCAATCGGGCCGCACTTCACCAGAGATATGCGCCGAGGCAAGCTGACTTAACGCTGCTCTCGTCGCGATCGCTCTCGGAGTGCTGTGCGTCGGTGGCCACCGCTGGCCGGCAGAGTTGGCCTGGCGCCGAAGACCGACCTCAGGAGGCGCGCGGGGCGGCCGCCCTCGGTTTGCCGGCACAGCTGCACGGAAGTCGTTAGCGACGCTGCGCACAACGAAATCGCGTGAAAGTGTTTCCGCTCAAGGCGCGCGCGAAGCCGACGGGTGCGTTCAGCCGGTTCAAGTTGGAGATCGCACATGACCGCACCCAAAAGCCCGCTATCGACGGACGAAACGCACGACCTGATCGCGTCTGACAAGGTCGAAGGAACGGCTGTTTACAATGAGGCCGGCGACAAGCTCGGGACCATCCACAATTTCATGGTCGAGAAGCGATCCGGTCGCGTCGAGTACGCCGTGCTGCAGTTCGGCGGCATGTTAGGCGTAGGTAGCGACTACTATCCATTACCCTGGGAAGCGCTCACTTACGACGTCGACCAGGGCGGCTATGTCGTTGCGCTCGACAAGGAGATGATCAAAAACGCGCCCCACTACGCCGACAATGAGCCTCGTTTTGACCGCGATTACGGACAGCGTGTCTACGGCGCCTACGGAATGACGTACCCGATGGCCTGAACTCCGGCAGTCAGAAATGGGGCGCGGCATGCCGCGCGCCATGCTGCCGTTTGGGTACGACTTCCGAAGACGGGTTGCACCGTCTGCACCGTTCAAGACGCGCCAGTAGCGGACTCGCCACCCATTCCAACTTCCGGACCTTAGCGACATACGCGGCCGCCGCATGCGCGCCTCTCGCCTAGTGGCGGAACCTTCGTGGCGACCGCCCCTTCCCTCCCTCGTAGGGAGAACGACATGACTGACAACAAGCAGCACGTCGGCGAGCCCGACCGCAGCCGGGTGTCCAGTTCGGAGGATTATGAGCTCCGCCATTTCGCCAAAAAGCACCACATCAGCGTGCAGGAAGCGCGCGAACTGATCGCCAAGCATGGCAACAATCGCAAGGCGCTCGCCGCTGCGGCGGAGCGGCTGAGGCACCACTAGCCGCCGCAGCACTTGGCGCGGCCCCACCCTTCTCACCGCGCCAGACTCGGCTGCGCCAGGCTCGAGAGCAGCGCCAGGAGACGACGTTGAGATCGCTCCAAGAACAGGACGTTCAGGCCGCGTCCTGCGGGCGAGATCGATCTGCGTGGGATTCTAGTTACGCGGCTTTTCAACCTGGTGATCGCGCCGTGACGACCCAGACGGCCGCGTGGAGCTGCGGCCCCGCGCCTCCATCATGCGCGGCCAGCGCCTCCCGCACCCGGGGCCGCACGGGCTCGCGCAGGTCGGGATTTTCGCGCAGGATCGCGCCGAGCGGGCCGATGCTGAGGGCCAGGCCAAGCGCAGTTTCGAGATCGCCGCTGCCAACCTTTTCGTCATGCGGCCTGATCTCGACGGCTACGAAACCCGCATTCGCCAGGACGCCGCGCACGCGATCGGGATTTGCGAAGGCGAAAGGTCCCGGCGCACTCGGCTCGGGTGGAGGTTGCGGCGGCACGAGCGGTCCGGCGGCCTCCATGGGCAAGCGCATGATCGGGTTCCCGTCGGGCTTGCGCCAGCAGACGAAGGCGAGGCGACCGCCGGGCCTCAGCGCGCGCCGGATGTTGTCGAAGGCCGCGATCGGACTTTCGAAAAACATCACGCCGAAGCGCGAGAACGCCGCATCGAACCCGCCCGGCTCGAAGGGATAGGTCTGCGCATCGGCCTGCAGAAAATCGAGACCCGCCACGCCGGCGGATCGGCGGCGGGCGATCGCCAGTAGCGGTTCCGACAGATCGATGCCGAGTACAGACCCGCCCGCCCCCACCGCACGCGCCAACTCGAGGCTGGTTTCACCCGCGCCGCAGCCGATATCCACGATGCGCTCGCCCGGCGCGGGCGCCAGCGCGGCCATGGCTTGGCGTCCAAGAGGCGCAACCTGACGATCGAGTCCTTCCTGAAATTCGGCCCAGCTGCGGCCGGCGATATCGTTCCAGTACACGGCCTGCGTCGCGTTGGGTTCGCTCATCGGGTCCATCGGCCATCTGAGTGGGTGTGAACGCTTTTAGCAGATCAGCAACGGCTACAGCAGCCATGGGGGAAGCGCGCCATTAGCGGACTCGAGGTCGCCTCCAGAATCAAGACATTCAGCCCGATGACGCGGAACACTCGAAAGCCTTCGAATTCGCTACCAGCGACGCGGGCTTAGTGACCGTGCCTTTGCGTTCAGCTCTTTCAATCTGCACCTTGGGGCCCGAGGTCGCCCTATAAGCCGGATGTCCGGCTTCCACCCCTTAGCCGACCT
>Ga0163162_10008269_pt1 | contig 10154 bp, 9 predicted proteins | sample S55metaG_FD_115310 | JGI IMG/M metagenome (GOLD analysis project Ga0163162, IMG submission 115310) | Switchgrass rhizosphere microbial communities from Kellogg Biological Station, Michigan, USA - S5-5 metaG | ecosystem: Host-associated > Plants > Roots > Rhizosphere > Soil | place: USA: Michigan...
GCCGCCGTTCCAGGGTCGCGTCTCACCATAATGAAAGGGATGGGGCATTTTCCGATGATCGAAAACTATCGAGATTTCCGGCCTCATTTGTTGGCGGCTCTCGATCACGTGGCAGCGTAGCCGCACCCGCTCCAATTTCGTGTGCGAGGAAATGGAGCGGGGCCAAATCTGCCGGTAGCTTCAGTTCTTCGGCCAGATCGGCTTCGCCAGCGCCGAGGCCGGTGGGTAAATGGTAACTGGCACGCCATCCTGCCATTGCACAATCGCGAGGTCGGCATCCACGCGGCGGCCAGCCTCATCGAATTTCACGCGACCGCCGGGGAAGAATTTTGCCGGCCCTTCGTTGGTGTCCATTTTGCGGATCTCCTCGGCGACCTTGCGGCGATCAACTGACGCTGCCTTCTCCAAGGCCTCCTTGAATATCCACATGTCGCCATAGGTCGATAAGGAATCCTGTGTAATCCAAGGCTCACCTGTCTTGGCGACGAACTCTTTCATGATCACTTCTTGACCTTTGCTGCCCCAGTTGCCGACGACCGTCATCACACCTTCCAACAATTCCTTGTTGGCGTTCTTGAGCATGTCGGGAGCGCCGATATGCGCGCCGTTAGAAATAACCGGCACGCGCCCACGCCCTAACCCAAACTCATGCAGTTTTTCCACGCACATCTTGTCGTCGGAAATCGCCGTCGGCAAAAGCAACAAGATGTCCGGCCGCGATGAGCGCACTTTTTGGATCAGGGGGGTGCAGTCCGACAATGGCGGTGTGAATGTCTCGTCCACCACCAGCTTGAGGCCAAGTTTTGCCAACCCGCCTTCGCGCATTGGCTTGGCAAAGCTGACTGATGCGGCCGTATTGTCCTGCACGATGCCAATCGTAGTTGGCTTCTTTCCGGTTGCACTCTCCGCAAGCTTAACCAACGCCGGAACCGCCTCGTTGGCCTGCGCGCCGCCGCCTAGCGAAGTCTGGAACACATATTTGAAACCACGTGAAGTAATCTGATCGGAATAGGACAGCGTCAGAACAGGGAGCTCGGCCCGTTCGGTTACTTCGGTGACACCCAGCGTGAAGCTCGACAGCCATGAGCCGGTGGCGCCAACAAGGTCGGGCTCCTGCGCGATCATGCGCTGAGCGGCGTTCTTGGCCTTCTCGACACTATCGCCGGCGTCGAAAACCAAAAGCTTTACCGTCGCGCCGCCAAGCGATTTGATACCACCCTGCTTGTTGATGTCTTCGACGGCTAGATTTGCGCCCTTCAGCATGAGGTCGCCTTGGCGTGCCCAAGGGCCCGACATCGGTGCGATCAATCCGATTTTCACTTCTTTTGTTTGAGCCGCCGCCGAAGTGCAATTGCCGATGCCCGCGCCAACCCCTAACAGCAGTGGCAGCATCGCCAATGTTCGCCTCATCGTCATGACTTCCTCCCTTAAGTTCGTTTTCGTTTTTAAGCCGAAAATGCACGAGCTGTTACAGCTACCTTTACGGCCTCCGCCGGTTCGCCAGTACAGTGGTTAAGGTTGCGCCTCCGCAAACGCCAATAGTCGAACACTTGCCGAACGACCCGTCAACAAGGGCCGTTTGGATTCAAGTGTGGGAATTCCCCAATCAAACTCATGTTTTGAATTTTTGCGATCACATGAAATCGTTGGTCTAATTGCACGTTGCGAAGGCCAACGAAGTTTCGCCGGAAGGATGACAAGTCAGGCAGCTTGTTAATCTCGCCGCTCTGGATCGATGACCCACGCGCAAAGTACTTAGACTGCTCCGGTCGCAGGCAGCCAGCCTATCTCTCGCAATAGAGACCCGTTGATCGTTTCATTGCTCGTATCCGCCAACATATACTCGGTATTGGTTGGAAGTTGCGGCAGATGTGACTTACAGGAGATAGACTGTGTGGCAGACCAAATGAAGATTGTTGATAGTCACTGCCATATTTGGGGGCGCGAATTTTTGCCACCCAGTTTCTTCCGTCACGCGGCCGAAGGCTGGGCACGGAAGGTACCTGGTCGCACCGAGGATATGATTGTACCGAAACTTTTAGACGGTGTTGTCGACGAGACCGGCGACGATTTTGTGAAGAACATGGACTCGGCCGGCGTCGCCGCGGCGTTTGTCATGATGGTCGATGCCGGAGCGCCCTCGTTCGGCATGGAGCCCGCGATAACTATTGATCGACAGATCGAATATTATGCCAGGCTGCAAGAACATCACCGTGGGCGCTTGTTTGCCCATGTTGCCGTCGACCATCGCCGCGCCACCTGCCTGTCAATTGTCAGCCGGGCTGTGCGAGATCTGAATTTCGTTGGCATTGGTGAAATCACGCCTGCTGGGTTTACGGTCGCCGATGACGCCCTCAGTCCATTGATGCGGCTTGCCGCTGATCTCGGGGTCCCCGTGCAGATTCACACGCGTTCAGGAATATGGACAGAGCTCGATGGCGCCAATCTGACTGAGTCCAATCCTTCGCATCCAATCCACGTTGCGCGGCTCGCCCAGGCATTGCCCTCGCTTAAGCTTGTTTTATGCCATGCGGGCTATCCGCATTGGTGGCAGGCAGCCGCCGAAACAATCGCCGATTACCCGAATTGCGTTCTTGACGTCTCAAATTGGAATGAGCGGCTCACAGAGCCTCACGAAATTGTGGCGCGGTTGGCGGCGTGGCGCAGTTTGCTCGGCATTGAGCGGATCTTGTTCGCGTCCGATCAGGTCTCCGGTCCGCGGTTTACCGGAGCGCGCTCGAGCCTTAATAAATGGGTTGCATTCTTTCGTGATTTGCCGGGGATCGCACATACGGCCGGATATCGCTTCACGGCGGAGGAGACGTCGCGCATTTTGGGTCGCAATGCCCAGGCTTTCTATGGTCTCGAATTAGAGCCTCTCGTCCATGCCACTGCCGAACAGCCGCACCGTTCCTGATCTGCTTGATGAAATAGCTGATCGCTTTCCTGACCGAGAGGCTTTGGTCGGCGATGATCGCCGATTCACGTATACGGAGTTACGGGATGAGGTCCGGACCTTCGCCAAGGGCTTGCTCGCACTGGGTGTCAGTCCTTGTGACAAGGTCGCAGTGTTAATGGACAATCGACCGGAATGGATCATTGCTGATCTCGCAATTTGTTCGCTTGGCGCGATCATGGTCGCCGTGAACACCTGGGTCACTAGTCGCGAGCTCGGATATATCCTTCGCCATTCGGATACATCGCTGCTGATCGCCACTGATCGTTTTCTCAAATACGATTATTTCGCGATGCTGGCCGAACTGGAGCCTCTTTCTCGGACGGTACCCGTGTTGCGCGGTATTGTGCACGCCGGCGCGCGTAGCTATCGCGACAGCATTTCGTTCAAAGAGGTCCGCGAACGAGGGCGCCCAAAATCGGAAGCGGTTCTGGAGGCCGCCGCCCGAGCAATTGATCCACAAGACGTAGCTTACCTTCTATACACGTCAGGCTCCACCTCAACCCCGAAAGGGGTGCAGTTGCAGCATTTCGCGCTCATTGAGAACATGTGGCAAATTGGCGAGCGAATGCACGTTACCGAACGAGATCGTCTCTGGCTTGCGGTATCGCTGTTCTGGGGACTCGGCTGCGAGAATGCTCTGTTCAATCTGCTCACCCATGGCGGCTGTGTAGTCCTGCAGGAACATTTCGAGCCGAAAGAAGCATTGCGCCTAATTAGCGCGGAACGTTGCACTCTCTTTTACGGGACGCCCAACATGGCGCAGGCGCTATTCGATCATCCTGACCGCCACAATTATGACCTCACCTGCCTGCGCTCTGGCGGCACGATCGGCTCGCCGGAACAAATCATGCGTGTCGTCGAACTCGGCGCGCGCGAAATCTGCCACATCTACGGCCTCACGGAGACCTACGGAAATTGCTGCGTCACGGATGCAGCCGAGCCGCTGGCGATCCGATGCAACAGTGTTGGCCGCCCGCTTCCCGGCGTTGATATTCGCATCGTCGATGGCGATACCGGCAAATGTCTCCCTCACGGGGAGGTCGGCGAAATTCGAGTGAAGGGCTACGTCACAATCGGATATTTCAAGGACGAGGTTAAAACCCGTGAAGCCTCCGACACCGATGGTTTTTTCATGACCGGCGACCTCGGCTATCTCGATGCCGACGGCCGCCTGCATTTCCGCGGCCGGACGAAAGAGATGATCAAGACCGGCGGAATCAACGTCGCGCCCATCGAAATTGAAGAGATTCTCATGACTCATCCGGCGGTGAAGCTCGCCTATGTCGTAGGGGTGCCGGATCCGCAGCGCGACGAGGTGATCGCGGCGGTAATCGTTCGCCGGCAAGACGAAACGGTCGAGGAATCGGACCTACTCGCGCATTGTCGACGCGCTCTTGCCGCATATAAAATTCCCCGCCTCATAAAGTTCGTAAACGAGACCGATCTTCCGCTGACTGTCACCGGAAAACTGCAGAAAAACCGCTTGAACGAATTCTTCGTCGGCCGCGACTGAACGAGGGCGCGATGGTCTCTATCGAATGCGCAGCGCAGACCGATGATGTCCTCGGTGAGGTGCCGCTCTGGCACCCAACCGAAAACGCGCTCTATTGGATCGACCTGTTCAAACCAGCAATCCACCGCCTCGACATCCTCGACCGCAAAGTTAAGACGTGGACACCATCGGAAAAGCTCGGCTCGTTCGCGCTGCGGGCTGAGGGCGGCCTGTTGATCGCTGGGCGCAATGGTCTGTCGCTTTTCGATCCCAGCGACGGCCATCTCGAGAAGATCATTGATCCCGAAGCGGGCAACACGGAGAACATCCTCAATGATGGTCGTTGCGACCGACGCGGACGCTTTTGGGTCGGCTCCATGAACAAGATGATGACTCGCGCAAGCGGTCGGCTCTACAGGTTTGGGCAACGACACCTTGATGTGGTCGCAGAGGGAATTTGGGTGCCCAACAGCATTTGCTGGAGCCCAGATGACCGGCGCATGTACTTCGCCGACAGCCACCTGCGAACCATATTCGCTTATGAATTTGACATTGACAGCGGCACGATTGGCCATCGGCAGGAATTTGCCGTTATGGAAAGTATTCCGGGTGTACCGGACGGCTCTTCTGTCGACAGTGAAGGATTTTTGTGGAACGCCGTTTTTGATGGCGGATGTCTGGTGCGCTATGCACCTGACGGGCGAATCGATCGCGTCGTGCCTTTGCCGGTGAGCCGTCCAAGCGCGTGCACTTTTGGCGGCCCCGACCTCGCAACCCTCTACGTGACCACGGCGCGATTTCGGCTCCCCGCTGAGAAACTCGCAACCGAGCGGTCTGCCGGAGGCCTTCTTGCCGTCGATGTCGGCGTAAGAGGACTGCCTGAACCGTTCTTCGCAGGTTAGCTAAGCGAGAACGCGAAACCGATGCAATGTGAGTGTGTCGTCGACATCGTCGAACACGACCTCGACCCGTTGACCGATCTCGGGCGTGCGGCCGGAGAGACCGACCAGGTTCGAGGTTAGCTGCGGTCCTTCATCGAGTTTAACCTGCACGACGTTGTATGGAATGTCGTCAGTGAACGCTGGAAACCACGCCTTGTGGACGATGGTCCAGGTACTGATGTGACCTTGACCGGTGGCCCGCCTCCAGGTGATGCGATCAGAAAAACAGTAAGGGCAGACGGGCCCGGGCGGCAGATGCGCCTTGCCGCACTCCGAGCATGTTGGAAGCACGAGGGTATGGCGTCGACACCCCTCCCAAAACGGCGCATTGTCCGGACCGATGCGTGGACGTGGTCGATGGGTCAATGGCGCTCTACTCCTGCGGTAAGAATTACCGAATCTCCCCAAGCCGTGCCCCACTGAAGCACTGCGGCGTCCGCAATCTGGCTGGGGCCCGCCGTGCCGCGCAGCTGTCGCACCATTTCGCAGATCGAATTCCAGCCCCCAACATGTGCCTCGGAAAGTAACCCGCCAGAGGTGTTCACCGGCAGTTCCCCGCCGAGCGCGATACGGCCTCCTTGCACCCAGCTTGCTGCCTCCCCGGCGCCGCAATACCCGAACCGTTCGAGCGCAAATAACACGAGAGGCGAGAAAGCGTCGTAGGTGTAAAAACCCTGGACGTCTCCGCGCTCGATCCCGGTTTTGGCGAACACTTCCCGATCGATGCTCCGCGATGCGGATACTCTTCCCGACTGTTGATTGATCCCAAGCCCACGCGGCGCGAAGATGAATTCGTCACGGCCCGAACGAACCCCCTGCATGCCCGTAATACGTATCGGCTTCTGGCGCATATTCTTCGCGCGGTCGGCGCGCGCGACCAGCACCACCACCGCCCCGTCGCTGATAAGGCAGCAATCGAAGAGCCTGAGCGGATCAACGACCATGCGCGCGTTCTGGTGCGCCTCCAGCGTTAGCGGCGTTTTCATGATCGCTCGAGGATTGAGGGTCGCGTGCCGACGAAGGGTCATTGGCACCGCCGCAAGCTGCTCGCTCGTTGCCTTATACACATGCATATATCGCTGCATCGCAAGCGCCGCGCCCCCCGCCGGAGCCGTGAGGCCATAGGGAGGCGCTTCGCCGTGAGTACCGCCCTCCTCGCGATTGCCTTCGACATCGCCCGGCCCGCCGAGAAAGCCGCGCTCACGCGTGAAACTGATTGCTGTCACACAGGCGACGACATCGGCGAGCCCAGCGCAAACCGCAAGCGCCGCATGCTGCAGGGCATTGGTGACGAAGCGGCCGTGCAGCCAGGCCTGATTCACATAGCGAATCTCAAGCCCGAATCCCTCGGCAACGCGGTCATAGTCGACCCCGATCGGCCACCCGAGATGAATGGAAAGTCCGTCGACGTCGCGACGCTCGATACCGGCGTCCGCTAACGCGTTCTTGAATGCTGTAGCAGCGAGACTTAGCTGGCTGTCGGGCAATCCGCGTCCAAAGCTGCTGTGGCCAATACCAACTATCGCTGCGTCAAGCTTCATCGTTCATCCATTCGGGCGCAGTACAACCCGGCCTGCGGACTTACCGCTTTCTACAAGCTCGTGCGCTCGCGCCGCTTGTTCCAGCGGAAGCGCCAGAGAAACGATTGGCTTGATTACTCCCCGCGCTACCAATGCAAGACAGTCCACGAGCTGCTTACGGGTCGTGCTCGTTGCACTCAGCATCGAGACATTCTTAAGAAAGAGCTGAGCCGGATTGAACGGTACAAACTCACCGGTCAATTGCCCGATCATAATCCAACGCCCCCCGATTCCCATGGAGCGGCGAATCGGCTCGAATAGCTGGCTGCCAACATTGTCGATCGCAACATCGACTCCGGCTCCTCCAGTCGCCTTTTTGACCGCGCCTGAGAAATCCTCTCCGCGCGCGTGGACAATAACCGTGTGCGCGCCGAGCCCGCGAATCTGCTCCGCCTTTTCACGGGAGGTAGTCTGGGCGATAACCAATGCGCCCGCCAATCGAGCCAACTGAACGGCGTGCATGCCCAGGCCCCCGCCCGCACCAGTTACAAGCGCTGTTTCCCCTGGTTGCAACTTGCCGATTTCTCGGATCGCGTTGAGGATTGTACCGATTGCGCAGGCAACGATGGCCGCGTCCTGCAGTGGAACGCCTTCGGGCACGGGAGCAACATTATCGTCCTCAATAGCGACGTACTCGGCGTAACCGCCGACCATGCCTAGATCGCCCGTGAACTTGCGTTCAGGGCACAAAGTCTCACGCCCAGTCCGACAATAGCGACAAGCGCCGCAGATATGAAAGCGTTGCACGGTTGCAACCCGGTCACCTTTTCGGAAGGCGCGCACATCGCGCCCGACGTCGACGACCGTGCCGGAGATCTCATGACCGAGGATGCACGGCATTTGCACGCCAAATTTCAAAGTGCCGTTGCGCGTCACGATGTCGTGGAAGCAAACGCCGCACGCGTCGACTTTGATGATGACATCCTTCTGACCCGCTGTTGGATCGGGGACGCGCTCAAGACTCAGAACCTCGGTGCCACCAGGCTGATGAACGACCATAGCCTTCATTGGAGACCACCTTTTGTCGGCTGAAATTTCAGAAGCGTAACCTCTGGAGTGACATCCTCAAAAACGCCCTCGACCGGCATATCGATGCGCAGTGCGTCGGCCTGGATCCCTACAGGATTGGAAAATAGCCTGATCCCACACCTTAGCCGCACCTGAATGACTGTATATGGCACCGTCAGCCCTTCGAAATATTGTCGATGGAATACGCACCACGTTTCGACGACGCCGGTTGGGTCGACAGCAACCCATTCGCAATTTTCCGACTGACAGTGTGCACAAAGCCTTGCTGCGGGAAATCTGTACGTCTTGCAATCGCCGCACCGTTGAAAGCGTACCTCGCGCTGCTTGAGCCCCAACCAAAACGGTTTATCGGGCCCCTCGATGGAGGGAAGCGGCCTGGTCGTCACGACTGCTCTCTCCCGTAGATAATCGAGGTCACGACCGGGGAGGCCGCCATGTAGTGGGCGAAATGACAATCCGCCACCTGGCGCGCGCCGCACGTCCCGCGCACCTGTTGCACGGCCTCAATGTTGAGCGCCCACCCCTGCATGTAGGATTCGGACAAATGGCCGCCCGAGGTATTGGTTGGATAGCGCCCACCAATCGCAAGGTGACCCTCCTCGACAAAGGCACCACTCTCACCGACATCGCAGTAGCCAAAGCCCTCTAGGGAGAAGAGTACTGTGGGGGTGAAGTTATCGTAGATCATCAACGTCGAGATATCGTCGTATGTTAACCCTGCCATGCGGAAACTGTTTGCCGCCGCCTCTCTTGTCGGCGAGCGCCAGAAATCGTCGGGCGGAAATGTTGAATTGCTAAGTGCGGTCGCTATGCCGTAGCCACGCAGATACACGGGTCGCTGAGCAAGATCGCGCGCCCGGGCAGCGGACGTCAAAACAAGCGCGACGCCGCCATCATTTATGAGACAGTAGTCGAAAAGATGGAGAGGTTCGCAGATGTAGCGCGAATTTTGATAGTCGGCCAAGGTATACGGGGTACGCATGACCGCAGCCGGATTGAGCGCCGCGTGGTCACGGAACGTCTTGGCGACAATGCCGAGATGTTCGTTTTTCGTGCCGTAGAGCGCCATATGTCGGCGGGCCATCAGCGCGTGAAACGCCCCTGGCGACGTCATTCCATAGGGGAACCACAGTCCAGCACCGCCGCTGCCGTAGGTGTCTCCAGCACCGCCGTAACGGTCACCCGAAGACCGGCCATTGTTCCCATAGACAAGTGCAACCGTTTTGGCGGCCCCGCTGCGGATCAAGGCTGCAGCCGTCTCGATGCAGATGCCTGAAAAGCGCCCTTGGCCCGGCGTGGTATTGACATATGCGGGGTCAAGGCCGGCGATCTCGCAGAAGCGTTGATAGTCGGGAATGCGGTTGACGATTAATCCATCGATATCCGTGAACTTGAGTCCTGCGTCTGCGATCGCCTGTTTCAGTGCCAGCGCGCCGAGGTCGTAAGCATCGTATTCTGGCATGTTGCCATAGCGCGTGTGCCCTACCCCAACGACCGCAACCGACGCTCGCTCACCCATCGCTTATCCCTATCGCGCAACAATTTCGCAAGCGTCGCTTCTCACGAACTGGCCGCTCCAGCAATTGCGTAAGGTTCGATCACGCCTGCTCTGCCAGCTTTGTGACAACTTTGATCGTTTTTCGCAACGACATCTCATCGCGGCTCCATCGTTAGCCGGATATCGCGCTCGATATCGATAAGCTAGGACAAGTCGCCCTCTGGCGCTAACGGCTCAGCCGCTCACCGCAGTTTGTGAATGCAATTGTAAATTGTCGTCGATCGCACGCGGCCCAAATCGGTCTCGTTCGAAAAAAATCCACTCGCGCCGGACGAAAACGCGGCGATAAATCAGTACGACGAGCAGTACGACCTCTAACGCGCGCCTCAATGCTAACTAGCTAAATCTACAAAGAATTTTATCACCAAGCTCTACTCGCCATCATCGGAGCGACACAAAAGCGCCGATCCAGTGTTTTTCCCCGATGTTGCGTTTTTTCGTTTATCTGCTCGGTCGCAGGTAGGCTTTGGTGAGAAACAAACACGCTTTTAGACATCCGCGATCGGCACTTCGTCGACTTTTCGACCATGTGCATCCACGATCATGACGAACCAGCCACCCCAGTCCCATCCCGGCATGACGGCTCCGTGTTTGA
>Ga0163162_10008272_pt1 | contig 10153 bp, 8 predicted proteins | sample S55metaG_FD_115310 | JGI IMG/M metagenome (GOLD analysis project Ga0163162, IMG submission 115310) | Switchgrass rhizosphere microbial communities from Kellogg Biological Station, Michigan, USA - S5-5 metaG | ecosystem: Host-associated > Plants > Roots > Rhizosphere > Soil | place: USA: Michigan...
ATGTAGCAAGCGAGTGTTCAAACATCTTTTTACTGAGCTGATCGCAAATTGAAAGGCGGCATATTTGCGTTGCTGCCAATTGAGTGGAATGATTGCGCATCTCATCCTCGACGTGAGCTAGTTCGGACGTCTTCCCCTTGAGGGGATATGGAAATCGCTCAGTGCACGGCGGCGGCCGGGTTATGCGGCACGACTTGGCTAATCATGAGCCAATCACAAAGGTGACGTATGGCAGCCGAGTGCTGTTTGAGGGTTGGCGCCGACAGCAACCGTGTTTGCGCCTCGATCCAGGCCGCCACGTGCAGTGGCTAAAACCTCGGTAATGGAGCTCACGCCGGCCCGCGTGCGCGTATGTTCGGGCGGTTTGACGACGACCGCAGGCAACGCGCCGGCGACTTGAGTAATCGGTGCTTTTTCAGTCATGACCGCGTGCCGGCTTCGATTGGTGCTCCCGCTGCGTGATCGCTTGCTCTAATAACCGCTCGAGCTCCTGCATCGTCGCGGCTTCTAATTCATTGCTGCCCACCTTTAGGCGCACTTTGCGACCCGCTTGTTTCTGGAACCACGCTGCAACGGCCACGCCGATGGCGGGACCCGCGGTCTGGGCGAAGGGGAGCACAAACTCTCCGACCAGGGCGCCATTCGCGCCGGCGCAGTCCATCGTGAACGCCACTGGGTGCGCGATAACGCCGGTGTCGCGCAACTGCTAAAAAAACACATGCACCGCGGCCTGGCACTGCGGTGCAAACAATTCGCCGTCTGTTGTCAGAATCGCCGAGCGAAAGCCCAATGTCGAATCTGCAGCTGCGCGTTTATGACCGCCCGAAGAACGGGCGGCACGCAACATTTGTTTTGTTTCTTGAGGAATGGAGAGGTTGGGTGGAGCTCAAATGTCCGAAGTTTGCATACAAATTTCGGACATTGTGGTGTTGACTTTTGTCCGAAAAAAGTCTACAAATATCGGACAAGGAGTTTTCATGTCGGATATCGGTACGCAGATCATTTCCATTATCAGCGCGGCAGCCCCCGGCTCCGTCTGGGTACCTGCCGACTTCGCACACCTAGGCTCTCGCAACGTGATCGACAAGACATTGCAGCGATTTGTCGCCAGCGGTCAGCTTCGGCGGATAGACCGGGGCCTCTACGATCTGCCTGCGACCAACAAGCTGACGCGCCGTCCGACAGCTCCCGACTACCGGGCGGTGCTGGACGCCATCGCTCGTCGCGACCAATTGCGGCTGCTGGTTGATGGAATGATGGCGGCCAACGACCTCGGCCTGACGGACGCCGTACCTGCCCGCGTGACCATTCACACTGACGCCCGTCGCCGTGCCGTCCAATTAGACAATCTGCTTATCGACTTCAAGCAGACAGCGCCCAGCCGCCTTTACTGGGCGGGGCGGCCCGGCATGCGGGTCGTGCAGGCGCTTCACTGGCTGAAAGACACCTTGGCGGTGGACGGGGATCGGGTCCGCGCGCGCCTTCAGTCGATCCTGACGAACCCAAAGCACGGCAAGTCGATTGCCTCTGACCTTGCGCAGGGCTTCGCGCACATGCCGACCTGGATGCAAGCGTTCCTGCGTTCCGTTCCAGCTTTTAATTCCGGACTTGCGGACAATCTTTCGCCACGGGACTTCGGAAGTTTCGGCCAAGCGCCCGTTGCTCCGGTCAGGGGTGATGCTGATGGAGATCCGCGATGAACGAGGCTTACCGCGAAATCATTGCGGCCAGCGACAATGACCGCCGCGACCTGTTCGTCGGCACGGCAACGCGGCTCGGAACGGCAGTGCAGAACGTCGAGAAAGACTTCTGGGTTGGCTGGGTTCTGGATGCATTGTTTAACGGCTTGCCTGCGGGCGGTCCCCGGCTTCTCTTCAAAGGCGGGACCTCGCTGTCCAAGGGGTTCGGGCTGATCTCCCGCTTCTCGGAAGACATCGACATCACGGTGTTTCGCGATGATCTCGGCCAGCACGCCGAACCGGTAGACCTTGAAGCGCTGAGCGGCAAGCAGCGTCGCATTCGCCTTGATGCGATACGGGCGGCCTGCCAAGACTTCATTCAAGGGGATTTCCTAGCTGGGTTGCGCGCCCGCGCTGAGGAATTTATTCCTCAAGGCTTCACGCTTGAACCGGACCCAGATGATCGCGACGGACACAGCCTTCTTTTCTGGTATCCGGCGGCGACGGTTCGGCAGGACGAGTACATTCGCTCTGCGGTCAAGATTGAGTCGGGGGCAAAATCTGCGTTGGACCCTCACGCGATGGCGATCATCAAGCCATATGTCGCAGACGACTTGCCTCACCTTGACCTAAGCGTGGCAAACATCACAACCGTTCAGCCGGAACGGACGTTCTGGGACAAAATCGTCATCCTGCACGGCCTGCGGCAATGGTTTGAGCGTCGCGGAGAGCTTCGCCATGGTGGTCAGCGGGTATCGCGACACTACTATGATGTCTACCGGCTTCTTGCTGCCCCAGATTCCGCGCGCTGGCTGGAAAACCGTGAGCTGGCGGCGGATTGCGCCCGCCATGCGCAGCTGTTCTTTGGTAGCTCCGATCTAGGACTGGACACGGCGAACCACGGCACATTCACCCTCCTGCCGTCGGACGGAATGCTGGATGCTTTGCGACGCGACTACAGCGCCATGACCGGCATGATCTTCGGTGATGTTCCGGGCTTGACCGATGTGCTGGCAAGCGTCGAGCGGGCAGAGGCAATCATTAACGCCTGACGGCGGCATTCGAGCATCGTCCATCAGGTGCGAGGCGGCACGGCAATGTCGTGCTGAGGTCGCTCTCCATCAAGCGTTCCGATAAACCAAGGAATGCCGCAGCCCGACGCACCCCAACACATGCTTGCTCTCGCATGGCTTTCAAATCAAACGTTAGTTCTCGTACGATTCGCTTTTTTCCGTTCACGATCACGTGTCCGGGCAGCGCAACCCCAAGTGGGTCAAGCGACTTATGTGGTTGGAAAGGGACATGGTAACCAAAACGAAAGCGAGCGTCTTTGGCAGGCCAGTCCCGCCCGGCATGCGGGCGGCCGCTAGTTTCACAGGATTCACGTCGTCACAGGGGGGCTTGCCAAACGTCGAGTTCCGATCCGAGAAATCGAACGAGCGCTGCGGATGTCACGAACTAGAGACAGACTTTGTGAAAAAGCGGACTTCAAGTGCGCCAAGATGCTGCGGCTTTCGGATGGGAGGTGGCTCGATGTATGCCCAAAACGGCGACTCTTGGCGCCGCAGGTACGGCTCGCAAGAAGTCAAGATTGGCAACTGGTCACCGCACGCGACGGCGGTTCGAGGCTCAATCCTACCAATGTCTGCTGCCTGCCTCACTGTTGACATAAGAACAGCCTTCGTCGAGCGGGACACGGCGGCAATGGCCGACGCGTGCCCGTTGCTCATCCGGACGCGACTCGTCCGGACGACCTGCTTGCCCGTTTCAGTACGAAATCGGGCTGAGAAGAGCAGGAGCGCCGAACTCCTCCACCTTCGCATTAGATTGCTGAAAATACTGCGTCCAGAACTGCCTGAGCGCTGTGATGGTTTGCGGATTGCGATACGTGTTTTTCGCTTTCGCATCGCCGGAGAGCAGGCCGGCGCCGATCACGTAGACACGCGCTCCGCCGAAATCGGCAATCAGACCCGCCGCGTTCGCTTTCTTGATTTCCACCGCCGGATCGATGCGTCGAACTGCGTTATGCGCGTAGAAGCTCGCGACAGAACTGTTTTCGAGCATGTCCGATGCAAGGAACAACACGCGATCGGCGGCGGGAGAGGCGCGCATCTTTTCACCGATATCCTTCAGCGCTGCGAGGATGTCCGATTTTGCGAGATCATTCGTCGCCGCCGACTGTACCCGCGCGACCGCCGCCAGTAACGACTTTCTGGCGAACACGGACTGACCCGTAATACAGGCGTCGAAGGTGCGCAGCGCGCGTTCACTGACATCGTCGCGCAGCTTCGCCGGGATCGGTGTTTCGATCACACCGCGTGTCACCACTTCCGTGTAGCGGCCTTGCGAGAACGCCGAAAAGTCGAGCAATGTATAGGCGCTGCCCGGCTTGATCGCGGCAGCGGCCGTCGCTGCAATCTGCGCTTCCAACTTCTCATCGAAGACCGTCGTCTGATCAATCGCTATAAACAGTTCGCGGTCGATTCCATCCGCAGCTTGTTTGATACGATTGGCTGCATAACAGCTTGGAATGTCATTACTGTTTCCTGCCGTCGCGGTGTTCGCGAGAAGGATCAGCGTCGCCGCGACGCATGTGTTTCTAGTCAATAACTTCATGGTCAAAAGTCAAACCTTAAACAGATCATCGAGTTCCGATTCGAGCGCATGTTTGGCCTGCGTGACGCGTTCCTTGCGCAGCTTGATCTCGCCGATGACCTGCGTCCGCACTGGTTCGGCGAGGCGATAGATCATTTCCTTCTTGTGTGCGAGATCGGTCGTCTCTTCGATTTCCGACACGAGTTCGTCAATCGTGACGCTGGTTAAGATCTCAACGGCGGGCGGCGGAGTTACGGGCGGCGGGGCTACAGGCTCTGCAGCGCGTTCCGCCGGTGGCGTGCCGGCGGCCGAGCGAACCGGAGCGGCGTCGAGGTCCGATTGCGCGCGCAATTCCATTACATAGTCACGGAATGTCTTCTCGAACGTCTTGCCCGAGATGTCCGCGTTCTCGGCCATCCGCTTCTGAAGATTCTCGAGTTGCGACTGCGTGATTGCGCGCAACGGTGCGTAATAATTGTTGTAGTCTTCGAAGGTGGTGAAACCTTTTGTCGTCTTCCACGCGGCGCGGCTCTCGCGACCGCCGAACCCCCACGCGAAACCGCCGTAGATGCCGACGATCTGCGTCACAACAAATATCACCGCAAGCGTAATAAAAGCGGCAGCGCCTTCGCTGCGCGTCGATGAAGACTCTTCCGCGCGAGCCCGGTCATCAGCCGCTTTCTGGCCGGACACGAGTTCGGCGGGAACCGCGTTGGCCGTTGCAAAGGGATTGCCTGCATCGGCGCTCTGGCTCATTCCCATCGCTTCACGCGTCTGCTCCGCATTGAGATTGCTCCAGCGCATCCACGTGGACGTCACGGCAATGATCAGAATCACCGCGATCGTAACCCCCACCATGAAGTAGCTGTGACTGGTGCCTACGCGGTTCACCACTTGCGTATAGTCAGGCTCTCTGTCGTCGACCGACTGGTCATCATCGAGCTTGACTTTGCGGCTCGAAAACCGCTCCTGCGTCTTGTCCTGCTTCCATTGTTTGCGGCTTCGGACGACTAGGTTCGAGCGATACAACTGATGACCGGCGACGTGCGTCAAAAACACCATGATCACGCACAGCACAAGCACGATCGCCACCATCAGTAGCGTATGGGTGTTCGCGCTGCCGTCGCGGGCCATCCAGCTTCCGAGCAGATACGAAAACCCGAGACCCTCGGCGATGACCAGCACGGTCAGGAGTGCGAGAAGCCACATCGGCGTCGGCGAACGGCCGCTGTCGTCGGCCTTGGCCAGGTACGAGTTTCGCTTGTTGAATTCATCCCTCGACAGATAGGAAATGAATTTGTTGTAGTCGCCACAGAGCGTGCGTTCCGAATCGGTCCATCCGCCCTGTCCGTGGATGCCGTGGCGCGACAGGCGCGCAGTCTTGCCGAGCACGGGGAACGTATATTTCCAGTGGTTCAGCCAGAACTCCAGCGTGGAGCGGTACGCGAATGTGCCTATCGCGACAAGTGCAGCGATGATGCACCAGACGAGGGTGCTGAGATTGGCCTGTACAAAATCCATCATGGTCGCTGTTCCTATTCTTACGTTCGTGCGATGACCGGCACGTAATCGACGGTGAAATACTGGCGGCTCTTGTGGCGCACGAGTTCGCCCGCGGTCGCCTTGCCATTCGCGAAGATGATGTCGGCGCAATCAAACACGCCCGCGTCATTGACGAACACGCGATACAACACGCCGCCGTCCACGGCATAGGCATTCACGTCGGGAGACAGACGCACTTGCGCCGGGCCGGACAAAACGCCGTTCTGTTGATAATCTTTCCAGACCAGCAAGGTCGGCTTCGTGCCCGCTGTCGAACCGTTGCGCAGAACGGAGACGTCCTTCAATGCGAGATACTGTCCGTTCAGCGTCGCGCCCCAACTGCTGCCGTAAAGGTTTTGGACGTGATCGCGCACAGGCACGGCGCGATCATCGGCGACCGACTTCATCGCGTGCGACACGCGCGGGCGATCGTTCATGCAGCTCTTCGTGACCGGAGCTTCATCGGCAACCGCTTTGGACATCAGTGAGAACGACGGGGAAGCGGGCACGGAGGCGAAACGCAGGCCGATTGCGGCGGGCATGGTCTCGCGCCAGCCGAAATCGATGCTGTCGGACATGGGCGCCGACACAACGGCTGTTGCTGTCCCGGTTTCGGCAGACCTCGAAGCAGCGCCCGAGGAGGCGTCGGCGGTACGGGTTGTGTTGGTCTGTGCCTTCTTCGGACGTGCGGCATTATGTGCGGCAGTCGTCTGTGTTTGGGCGGGCTTGGCGCTACGGGCCTGAGCATCCGCATCATCTGGTTGCCCTGGCGACGAGCGATAGTACTGATATTTCGGCACGCGGCTGCTCGCGTAGCTTTGCAGGATGTCCGTTCTCGCACCGGCTAGGTCAACGATCTCGACACGGCGATTCTGCGCGCGTCCATCTTCGGTTCGGTTGTCAGCGATGGGCAATGTTTCGCCCGCGCCTTGATAGAAGACGTTCTCCGCTGCGACGCCGTGTTCCGCGAACAATTTGGCCACCGTGCGGGCACGGCGCTCCGACAGATCAGCGTTTAGTGCCGAGTTGCCCGTGTCGTCCGTGTGACCAATCAGAAGAATCTTGGCGTTAGCAGCGGCGGCCTTGTCAGCATCGCCGGATGCACCGGCTACACGGGTCGCCGTCCGGTACTGCTCTGCGATTTCCGCGAAGTAGGTTTTCGCGTCGGGTGTTAGTTCTGTGGAGCCAGTCTCGAACTGGGTGTGACGCGTCGTGTCGACGATAGTGAACGTGCTGCCGATCTGCTCTGTCTTACCTGTGTCCGCCGCACGAACTTCAAGCGGAGCAGAAACATACGTGAGGTCATGTTTGGCCGCGATCTTTGATAGCGCACAGCGCCGACTGTCTATGGCATGGCCGATCAGCCCGCCGGCGACCCCGCCCGCTGCCGCTGCGATGGCCGCAGCCGCCACTTTATTCTTGGGCGCGATGACTGCGCCGAGAATCGCGCCGAGGCCGACGCCCACTGCGATTCCAGTATTCCGGCTGCTGTTTGCGCAAGGATCGGGATTGGCGAATGTGCTTTCGACGATATTAAGGTCGCTTTGTCCGGACGCGCCCTCTCTGTTCTTGCTTTGTTGCAGACCGCCGGTATTGGCGCACCCCGTCACGGCAAAGATAGTGATCGTGGCAAGCCATAGCGGCCTTGCCCTGCCATGTGCGTTTGACATTCGCCCCTCAGTGATTGGATTTTATCGCGCCCGCTCGGACGCTCTGTTTCGTTCGCCGTCGGATCTGGCATGACAGGCTCACCTGAAGGGCGTTAACGGCATATTTTCAATTAACTTTAGCTTTCTCATCTAGAAAGTAAGCAACGACCCGACTCGTCGGAAGGCCAGTCCCCGCCCGCTAAAAGGCTCTCGATGGTTCGATGTAAGGCACGCTGCGCAACGAGTTTCGAGAGGTCCATTTCTGAGGCCGAAGGCGGCCCACGCCACACACGGCCAAGTTGCCTGCGAGGTAGGCATGCCGGACTCAACCGTGAATGCTTGACCGGTCGTTCAGCATTAAGCGTCTCAATAACGCTCGCCATCGTGCGATGGTTTGTCGCATTTCACAAATTAAAAAACCCCCTCGGAGCGGTGGCGGGATGAATCCAGTCTCGGTCACAGAACGAACCTCCCGCCGTTCGCCAACGAACGTCGGCAAAGGCCGATCAGCGGCAGCGGCCCGCGCGAAGCGAATGTCTGTTGTACTACGGTAGCCACCGTACAGATTCCACCCTTTCCGAAGGGCTGATAGGGGTCGATTGGTGCGTTCGTCGTCTGTCGGGGATCGCGAGGGCGACGAGTGGGTGCAGTCGGCCAGGAAAGGGCAATCGTTTCAATCCGCAAGCGACCCGCTATGAGACGTCTGACGGATACTTTGGCCGAACAAGCTCTGACAAGCTTTCGTCGTTCACGGCTCGCGGTGACGCACTGGGACCCGCCCGGTCTGGGCATCCGGATTTGCGCCTCAAGGACCGGGATCTTCGACACTAGCAGCATGCAGGCGATCAAATTCAACAATAACGGCTCGCCGAATCTCATATCGACGATACCCTGACTCTCAAGCTTCTTGAGCAACTGGTTCGTCGTTTGCCGTGTAATCGAAACCAGTTAGCCAAGGTGTCTTGCGCCTCATGCTGGCCGCGAGCTGCAATATTCGTTGCGCTATACGGTTCAGGCCTGGACTGAACGGCCGTGGTTTGCAGTGTCATACTCGCCAGTGTCGTGCGCCCATACGCGCAAGGCTTCGCCACGGAGGACCACGGACTCAGGTGAGCCGGGTGCTGCGCTTGCCGCCCGGCTGCGTCGCGGCGTGAAAGCGATCCTCAATGGTCTCGATCGCCTGGCCGAGAAACTGCAGGAACATGCTCATCGCGACCGTGGTGGTCAGATCTGAGCGTTGATACAGGCAGCTGGAGGATTGGGCGCCCGTGTCGGCGAGCGGTGTCCACGCCAGCTTGCGCCGAGCGACATCTTCCGCGACGTTCTCCGCGATCAGAAAGCCGATGCCTACGCCGTCCGCCGCGAGCCGACGCACCATCGAAACCGAGCTGGTCTCCACCAGCGGACGCGCCTTGCGGCGCTCACGGTGATCGATCTGGTCCACCATCATTCGCAGCTCGGTATCCGGCGTCATCAGAATGAGCGGATAGTCAAGGCACTCGCGCAAACGCGGACGTCTTTGCAGCTTGGTGAGCGGATGTCCCGGGGGCGTGACGAGCCCGAGATGTTGCGCGAATGCGCGCACTTCCACAACGCCAGGCGGCGGCTTGCGGCGCAGGCCATAGCCTATATCCGCCTCGCCCGTTTCAACCCACTTCAGGATGCTCTCGCCATTGCCCGATCGCACGCTATAGGTCACGCCCGGGTAGCGCTTCATCGCGGCCTGGATCGCATCCGGCACCAGGTGTTCCGCCGACGAGGGCGACACTGCGAGATTCACATGCCCACGACGCAGCGAGCGCAGATCTTCGACCTGCGTCATCGCGTTGTCGAAATCGCGCTGGCCGCGCCGCACTGCGGCAATGATGATCTCACCTGCTGTGGTCAATTGCATGCCGCGTGGCAAGCGGTCGAACAGCGGCGAGCCGACCTGCTCCTCCAGATTGAGGATCTGCTGGTGCACTGCGGCAGCGGTCAGGTGCAGCGCTTCGGCCGCCTTGCGGATCGAACCGCGCCTGACCACCTCGTCGAAACACCGAAATGTCTGTGATATTGGACGCATGAATGCACCGTATGGTTTTTCCATACGGCCCGTATAGAACAATCAGATTTTCCTGACGCCACGAATAGCCTAGATTCTGCTCCGTCATCTTAACGGAGCGAAACGTGACCACCAAAGTCGATCAAGTCACCCAGCGGCGCCGCGGCGTCGGCCTGATTGCTCACGACCCGGACCAGTCCGCCGGCGGCTACACGCTGATTGCGCCGCAGACGGCGGATGGGCGCGTGTACCTTGTTGACATCGGTGGCGAGGTCGTTCACCAATGGCAGATGCCGGTTCGCCCCGGCCGTCATGCGGTGATTCTGCCGAACGGCAATCTCGGCTACAACGGCAGCCATTCCGGTTCACAAGACCGCTACGCATCGTGGTCGATGTGGCATGGCGGCGATTTCTACGAAGTCACCCCGCAGGGCGAGGTGGTCTGGCGCTACCAGGACACCGCTCATCACCACGACGCGCAATGGCTGCCGAACGGCAATCTACTGTACGCCGCATGCTCGCCGGTGCCGCTGGCCTTCGCGGAGCGCGTGCCTGGCGGCACGGCTCACGCGCCCGACGAGGCGATGTACGGCGACGTGATCCGCGAAGTGAATCGCGCCGGCGAACTAGTGTGGGAATGGAAGGCG
>Ga0163162_10008274_pt1 | contig 10151 bp, 13 predicted proteins | sample S55metaG_FD_115310 | JGI IMG/M metagenome (GOLD analysis project Ga0163162, IMG submission 115310) | Switchgrass rhizosphere microbial communities from Kellogg Biological Station, Michigan, USA - S5-5 metaG | ecosystem: Host-associated > Plants > Roots > Rhizosphere > Soil | place: USA...
ACATTAGAATTGATAGGTAATAAAGAATTAAAAATTATTGATGTTAGTTCAAATTCTGCCTTATCCTACCTTAATTTACTTTCAACGGCTGTGTCGCGATTAGATGTTTCGAATAATAAATTGTTGACAACATTGTATGTAGGTGGGACTGTAAAAGTCATAAAGCATGCCAGTCAAACCAATATTAAGGCGGCACCCATTGTAAGAGAGATTCACTGAAATGTGTAATACTTTATGTTTGTCTAAACTTACTGTCGAATCAATGAGCAAATAATTAATTACATTTGCCTGCACAAATCATATGAAGTTTATTTATCAAACATGGTGGAAGGTGGCGGCTGTTTTGCTGGTATTATCCACCTTTTACACTGGCCTGGTTTTCAACGCGCCGAGGCTGCCAATTATTCACGAAACCATCCGTAATTTGTATTTCCACGTACCTATGTGGATGGGTATGCTGACGGTTTTTGTTGTATCGGTTTATTTCAGTATTAAATACCTGCAAACCGGTAAAGAGGAGCACGACCTTGCTTCGGTGGAATGCGTTAACACAGGGCTGCTGTTTTACAGTTTAGGCCTTTTAACCGGCATGCTTTGGGCAAAATATACCTGGGGCGAGTTTTGGAGCGGTGACCCTAAGCAAAACAGTGCGGCCATTGCATTTTTGTTGTACTGCGCTTACCTTGTACTTCGTAACTCAATTGATGAGGAGCAGAAGCGGGCAAAGATCTCGGCTATCTACAACATCTTTGCTTTCCCGATTATGATTGTGCTGATATTTGTTTTACCCCGTTTAACCGATTCATTGCATCCGGGTAGCGGTGGTAACCCTGCATTTGGTAAATACGACCTGGATAACGGCATGAAGATAGCCTTTTACCCGGCCATGCTGGGCTGGAGTTTTATTGCTCTTTGGATAGCAACTATCCGCTACCGCATCCGTTTAATTGAGAATAAGAAGAACGCTATAAATTAAGATGAAGAAATTAACGCTTTTATTGTTGCTGCTTACCTTTTGTACAGTTGTTTTTGCACAACAAGGGCAGCAAGTTGAAATGGCAGATGTCCTGCGCCAATCGGGAAAAATTTACGTAGTTGTAGCAACAATTTCCATAATTTTTGTTGGGCTGGCCATTTACCTGTTCACTATAGACCGCAGATTAAAAAAAGTCGAAAACGAAAAGTAGTTCAAATAATATGTTTAAACAATTTAAACATATTTTTCGTGGCGGTGTTGGGTAGTGTATAGGGCACACTAACTAAGAAATATTTGCAATATTGATAAAAATTGTACCAGATTTGCTCACTTTTTTAAGAGATTAATATTTATACAATAGTTATGGCTACGAATATTTTGATTGCCGACCAAGAAACACACTTCTTTAGCGACGTGTGTAAAAACTTCGATTATGCCGCCCAATTCACCAAACACGATGCAGGCCTGCTTGATCAAATTAAATCATGTAACAGTGTTTATCGCTTCCGTTTCCCTATCCGAAGGGGCAATGGTTTCGAGGTAATTGATGCCTGGCGCGTTGAGCACTCGCACCACCAGTCGCCGACCAAAGGTGGTATCCGCTACAGCGAAATGGTGAACGAGGATGAGGTGATGGCCCTTGCCGCACTCATGACCTACAAATGTGCCATTGTTAATGTCCCGTTTGGCGGTGCCAAGGGCGGTATCAAAATAAATCCTAAAAACTACACCGTAAGCGAGCTGGAAAACATCACCCGCCGTTATACTGTTGAGTTGATCAAAAAGAATTTTATTGGCCCAAGCATTGACGTACCTGCACCTGACTATGGATCGGGCGAGCGTGAAATGAGCTGGATTGCCGATACCTATGCCACCATGAACCCTGGTCAGCTGGATGCCATGGGCGCGGTAACCGGTAAACCTATTGCCCTGCACGGTATTGCAGGCAGGAGGGAAGCTACCGGTCGTGGTGTAGCCATTGCTACCCGCGAGTGTGTAAGCGTTGGCGAGGATATGCAAAAGATCGGCTTACTGCCGGGCTTATCGGGTAAAAGGGTAATTGTACAAGGCCTTGGTAACGTAGGTTACTATTCGGCTAAGTTTTTATCTGAAATGGGTGCGATCATAGTTGGTTATGTGAGTATGAAGGCGCTATTTATAACGAGAACGGTTTGGACATCGAGGCGGTATTCCAGCATCGGAAGGCTACCGGTTCTATTTTAGGTTACGCTGCGGCAATTCAGGAATTTACCAATACTATGGAAGGTCTTGAACAACCATGTGACATCCTGGTACCTGCCGCTCTTGAAAATCAAATTACAGAAGCAAACATCCGCAACATACAGGCTAAGATCATTGTTGAAGGCGCTAACGGCCCAACATCACCTGAGGCCGAAGCGATATTTTATGCCAATGGCGGCATGATCGTCCCAGATATGTTTGCCAACGCAGGCGGTGTAACCGTATCATACTTTGAATGGTTAAAGAACCTGAGCCACGTAGCTTTCGGCCGTATGAACCGCAGGTTTGAAGAAAACTCCAACCTTAACCTGGTAAACATGGTTGAAGGCATTACCGGCGTAGCTTTAACCCAGATGCAACGTTCAACCATTATTAAAGGTGCATCGGAGCTTGAGCTGGTAAACTCGGGTTTGGAAGATACCATGATCCGCTCATACCACGAGATCAGGGAAATCTACAAAAGCAATCCAGAAATTGGCACGCTGCGTAATGCTGCTATGGTTGGCGCTATTAATAAGATAGCAGTGTCGTACCAAAATTTGGGTATCTGGCCGTAAGTAGGGATTTAATAGTTTTATATATAACGAGGTGGGTTTGAAAAAGCCCACCTCTTTTTTTTTGTGGTCTTCCCGCGATAGGGATTGTAGCGGATACCGGCCAATGAGCGCAAAGCCTGCAGGCGTATGAGCGTAAAGCCCGGGCCGCAGGCATCGCCATTATTTGTCTGAACTCGAATTAAACGGATTATTGGAATATAGAATTTGTTACGCATTCTGACAATTCTTTAAATTCAATAAATTCGAGTTCAGACATTTTAATAATAATTTATCAAGAATGATTCTAAATAATACATATGTCTTGTAATAAACATTATTCGCTGCATGTTTTGTATTTTTGCAAATCGTTATTTTAATTATATAAACCGCGGATGAAAAAAAGTGCGATTTTTGGTCTTGTTGTTATCGCTATAGCTATAGCGGTTATTATTAGTGTTTATTCAAGCTCAAGCACCTATGCTTCCTTTGCCGAAGCACAGCAAACCAGCAGCGAACTGCATGTAATAGGCCATTTTAGCAAGGGTAAGGAAATGGTTTATGACGCCACTAAGGATGCCAATTATTTTTCATTTTACATGAAAGATAATAAAGGCGAGGAGCGTAAAGTTGTTTTTACCGGTACTAAGCCCGAAGATTTTGAGCGTTCAGAACAACTGGTACTTACCGGCCAGATGGTTGGCAGCGAGTTTCACGCCTCAAAGATCCTGATGAAATGTCCATCAAAATATACCCAGGATAAGTTAGAAGTTACAGAAGTAAAGGCTAAGCAAGCCAGCATTTAATCATTTTTGATGAATACAGTTTTCAAGGGCGAACACCTTTTACCGGGACAAATCGGCCAGTTTTTTATTGTTCTTTCGTTTGGTGCAGCCCTGCTGTCATTTATAAGTTACTATTTTGCTACTACCGATGATGCCGGCAAAGCTGACAGCAGCTGGCAGCGTTTAGGTCGTTTAGGTTTTTACGTAAATTCCATCTCCATTTTAGGAATGGGCACCTGCCTGTTCTATGTACTTTATAATCATTATTTCGAGTATCATTATGCCTGGGCCTATACCTCGCGTTCATTGCCTGTTTATTACCTGGTTTCTGGTTTCTGGAACGGGCAGGAGGGGGGCTTTTTGCTATGGGCTTTCTGGCAGGCGGTTTTAGGTAATATACTTATTGCAAGGGCCAAATCATGGGAGCGTCCGGTGATGACCGTTGTGGCCCTGTCACAAGTGATATTGGGTACCATGGTGTTGGGCATCGATATTTTCGGTCAGCGCATAGGTAGTTCACCGTTTTTGTTGCTGCGTAATTCGGGTATTGAAGCCCCTATATTTTCACAGCCTAACTACCTGGAGTTTATAAAGGACGGTCAGGGTATGAACCCGTCGTTACAGAACTACTGGATGATCATTCACCCGCCAACGTTGTTTCTGGGCTTTGCATCTATCATAGTTCCATTTGCTTACGCGGTTGCCGGGCTTTGGCAAAAACGCTATAAAGAATAGGTGCAGCCTGCTATATCATATGCTTTGTTTGGCTCAATGATATTAGGTACCGGAGTTATTATGGGTTCGTTCTGGGCATATGAGTCGCTGAATTTTGGTGGTTTCTGGGCCTGGGACCCTGTTGAGAACGGTTCGATATTTCCATGGTTAACTATCGTTGCCGCTTTGCACGTGCTTATCGTATTTAAAAATACCGGTCACTCGTATTTTACAGCTACACTGCTGGTATTGTTGAGCTTTGTATTAGTATGGTATACCTCATTCCTTTCAAGGAGTGGTATTTTGGGCGAAAGCTCTGTACACGCGTTTACCGATTTGGGTATGTTTTGGCAACTGGTGATCGGGATCCTGATATTCCTTGTGTTATCTGTTGGGGTTTTAGTATGGAGATGGAAAGAATTGCCTATCACCAAAAAAGACGAAGAAACCTACTCCCGCGAGTTTTGGATGTTTGTAGGTTCAGTATTTTTAGGGTTGTCATGTTTTCACCTTATTGTAGTAACATCGGTACCGGTATGGAACGCCATGTTTGGTACTAAGATAGCGCCCCCGGCAGATGCTGTTAAACATTATAACGTGATCCAGTCATCGTTTGCATTTGTGGTGACTTTACTTACCGGCTTCACGCAATTTCTGAAATATAAAAAGACAGATATTACCAGGTTCTTTATTACTACCGGAGTATACTTCCTATTTTCGATATTGATAACTGCGCTTGTTGTTTACTTAACGGGTGTCTATCGCCTTAACTTCGTATTCAATTTGGTGATGTGCGGCTCTATCTATTCGGTTATTGCCAACGCCAAAGTTTTGATTGATGCATTTAAGGGCAAGTTTAAGCTGGCCGGTTCTGCAGTGGCGCATTTGGGTTTTGGCTTGCTGATGGTTGGCGCTGTAATAGCAGCAGGTACCAGCAAAATAGTATCTGAAAATGCGAGCGGTGTGGTTAACGTACAGGGCTTTGATGCTAAAGCCGGTAATGCCCGCGAAAATATCATGATCTACAAAAACACCCCCGTAAAAATGGGCGATTATACAGTTACCTACCTTGGCGACTCGATATCATCACCATACCATTTTTACAGGGTCGATTATAAAAAGTTTGATGCCAATGGCAAAGTGTTGGAAAACTTTGTGCTTAAACCCAAAGTACAAGCCAGCCGCGATGCAGGAATGTCTTCATCGCCCGATACCAAGCATTACCTGTTAAATGACCTGTATACACACGTTACTGCGATTCCGAGCGAAGGTTTTGCCATGCAGGGCGAGGCCGGGCACGACGAAGGCAACGATGATAAAAACTATGATGAACCAGTAGCCCATGAGGTGGCAGTTGGCGATACCATCAGGTACCGCGACGGCTTTATGCTGGTTAAATCATTAAACAAACAGGCTACAGTACAAAATATCCCCCTTACTGCAAACGATGTAGCTATCGGTGCCAATATAGAAGTACACGCCCGTGATGGTAAGGTGTACACAGCCGAGCCAGTATTCATGATCAGGGGTGGTAACGTGTTTGATTTTGCCCGTAAGGTTGAGGACGCCGGTTTGAAGCTACGTTTTTCAAGGATCAACCCTGAGAATAAAAAGGTGGAGATCACTGTTTATCAGCAGCCTCAAAACAAACGTCCATGGATTGTGATGCGCGCTATCAGCTTCCCATATATCAACTTTTTCTGGAGTGGTACAATCATTATGGTGATCGGCTTCCTGCTTTCTATCCAAAGGCGTAATAAAGAACTTAAAACAGTTTAATTTCTGTAGATGGATTTAACCGGGCACCGGTATAATATAGCTCATAACGGGTTTACTGTTATTGAGGATATTTATACCGGTGCCGAAGTTAATGCCATTATCAACGCTATTGAATCCGCCGATAGATCAGGTCCGCTGTTTCGTCAAACTGATGATGTATTTGCTATAAGGCAATTTCTAAAGGCCGTTCCGGATGTTCTTCCTCTTTTATTTAATGATAATCTAAAAAGCGTTATCTCCAATATTTTTGGCGAGGTATATTTTGCTGTTAAATCTATTTATTTCGATAAGCCCGGATCATCTAACTGGTTTGTGGCCTGGCACCAGGATTTGACCATCTCTGTGGATAAGAAAATGGATATAGCAGGTTATGGCCCCTGGGCCGTTAAACATAACCAGTTTGGTGTACAGCCACCAATAGATATTTTGCATGATAACTTCACTATCCGCATTCATCTGGATGATACCGACGAAGGTAACGGAGCGTTGAAGGTGCTGCCCTGTTCACATCTAAAAGAGATCTATCGCCCTGAAAATATCGACTGGCAACAGGAAACTGAAGTAAGCTGCAATGTACAGGCTGGCGGTATCATGATCATGAGGCCATTGCTTATGCACGCGTCAAACCGTACTATCAATAACAAAAAGAGGAGAGTAGTGCATATTGAGTTTAGCAGGGCTAAGCTTGCCGAAGGGATTGATTGGGCGGAGAGATAAATTTTAAGCAGGGTGAACCCAAGTTAAAATTGGCGCGGAACCACTAATAACATCAGTAATGTCATCATTGCTCCCAATGAGATAATGAATAGGATTTACGTCATCATAAGCACCACCGGTCTCTTCTTTTATCCATCTTAGATAACGCGTATCGTTGGAGTAGTTTAAACCGTTTTGAAACTTATCATTATATAAAGACTTAAGTCTGAATGATTCGTTTGTATTTCTAAATGAGAAGTGATTCTTAAATGTAATATTTAAAACAGGATCTTTTTCGTTTAGGCTTTTCAATGAGATAATAAGATTGCCATCGTGATAGCTTATACCTTCAAGATATTTGTTCTCAGTAATTGACTTGCCTGGTTCCCATATTTCAAATACATCTATCATAAAGCAATATTATTACCCTTTCAAAAACGAAAGAATTTTAGCATTTACAGTATCCGCCTTTTCAATCATCGGTAAATGCGCTGCGCCATCTACAGGGAAATAATCAACTTTCAATACGCTACGAATGGAATCGGCAAAACGTAGTGGTAATGTTTTATCGGCCTTACCCCATATCAGCAGTACATTTTTTCCTGCACTATTCAAACAGGTGTTGCTTTGTTTGCCATTTTGGTGGTAATTGTACATGGTTGAAACCAGCGCGTTTCTGAAGCCTTTATATCCCATTTGAGGCAGGTAGCGTTGTACCCATTCAGAATGGTTTTTGGGATAAAGAAAATCGGCCATTTGTCCGTTTGCCCTTTCGTTGGAGTTTACGGCTTCATTATACAGGGTGAAATATTGCGGAGATGCCGGCTTTTTTTGCTCATATACCGGGTCTACAAGGATCACTTTATTTATAATGTTGGGGTGGCTGCAAGTAAAGTTGGTTACTACGGCACCGCCAAATGATACGCCTGCTAAATTTATTTTCCCGCTTAACTTAAGTTGATGAATGAGATCGAGCAGTTGTGTATTGTAAAACTCCTGGGTATAGGGCACATTGGGTCTGTCTGAGTAACCGCGACCAAACATATCATAACGTAATACTTTGTATCCTTTTTTTACAAGATACTCATAAGTATTATCCCATATATAATAAGGCACACTAAAGCCATGTACAAGGATAATAACTTCGGCACTGTCAGGGCCTCCAAGCTGGTAGTGGGTTACGCCCTGGCTTAGTTTAATGAAGCTTCCGGGAATATTTTTGCGGCCGGCGTCTGTTAAGGTTTGGGTTTCTTTATTGTTATATCTATAGAAGCCGTAAAGGATCAATGACGAGGCCCCGACAAGAAATATCACAATTATTATGCTTACTTTAAGTATTTTCATGCGGTATTAGATGTTGGTTCCTAAAATACAGAAATATTTATACTACAGTTAGTTAAATAATTATATCCATTGTAAAGATTATATGAACATTACCATAATAGGCTCAGGCAATGTCGCCACGCACATGGCGGCAGCTTTTAAAAATGCCGGCCACCGTATTTTGCAGGTGTACAGCCGTAACATGCAGCATGCCGCGCTGCTGGCCTACCATGTAGGTGCCGAAGCTATCGATAACCTCGACAATATCAATCCCGATACCGGATTGTTTGTTGTTTCGGTTAAGGATGATGCCATAACAACCATTGTTAAAGCGTTATCCACCCATAAAAAGTTAATAGTACATACATCGGGCTCAACCGATTTGAATAGTTTGCTGTCTTTTACCCCAAACGCCGGTGTTTTTTATCCCCTGCAAACGTTTAGCAAGATAAGAGAGGTTGATTTCAGATCTGTCCCGCTCTGTCTTGAAGGTGCTGATGATCATATTCTTGCCGATTTAAAACAGCTTGCATTTACCATCAGCAATAATGTATATGTCGTTAACTCTGCCCAACGTAAAATATTGCACCTGGCAGCCGTATTTGCCTGCAATTTTCCTAATTATCTATATGGGATTGCGCAGGAGTTGCTGGCGCAAAATCAAATGGAGTTTAGCATGTTGCGCCCGCTGATCCTGGAAACTGCACAGAAGGTACTTGAGCAGGAACCTCGTAACGTGCAAACCGGTCCGGCGGTGCGTAACGATGAGGGTACTATGCTCACCCATATGCAGATGCTGAGCGATATGCCTATGTTACAGGAGGTTTATACTTTATTAAGTCAGGGTATTATCAAAAACAATAAAGGACTTACGGCAGACGAGTAATTTTGTTACTTTTGCTTAAATGAACATTTATAAAATAAAGGTCAATTTCGAGGAAAAAGGGCACGAAAGTGTTGAGTTGCCAATTGCCGAGGGAGAATCTGTATTAGACGTATGCCTGGAAAACGGCATTGAACTACAGCACAATTGTGGTGGTGTTTGCGGCTGCAGCACTTGCCATGTTTACGTAAATAAAGGGATGGATAACATCCAGGAGATATCTGATAAGGAAGAGGATTTTATTGACAGGGCAGTTAACCCGCGCATTAATTCACGCCTGGGTTGCCAGTGTGTGATTGTTGATGGCGATATTGAAGTTACCCTGCCTGATCAGTCGCAGTTTTTAGGCCACTAATATTTGCATTAATCCGTTTAAAACAACAAACAAAACGTATAACTTACAACGTATTAGCGTAACCCCTGGGTAGTACGTAAAATCAATAAAAATGAGCGATAATAAATTTGCCTTGCCAATTCACTGGAATGATTATGAAGATATTGCCATCGAACTTTATGAAAAGTTTGGTGCCGAGTTTGACGAATCAAAAATATACCGCATCCGTTTTACCGAGCTACTGGAGTGGGTATTGAGCTTGCCAAATTTTGCCGGTAGCCGTGCCGAATCAAACGAAGGTCACCTGGAGCAGATCCAATCGGCCTGGGTATATGAATGGCGCGATAATCAATAGTTCAGTTTGCAGTTTTGAGCTGGCAGTTTGGTTTAAGCTGCGGCTTTAATAGTTAGCATGGTTCAAAGCAGTTCTGCGAGCGGAAGGAATAAGTTAAATCACCATAATAATCGATGAAATTCCGACAAAAAAAGACCGGTGAAATCAATCAATTATCGGTGAAATCAAAAAAATAATGGAATCGTTCCTGAATAAATTAAAAGATATCACTACCCTCATTTTTGATGTGGACGGTGTTTTGACCGATGGTTCTGTTTTTGTAACAGAATCGGGCGAGCAAAGCCGGGCCTTTAACATTAAAGATGGCTACGCTCTGCAATTGGCCGTTAAGTGCGGGTACAATGTTTGCGCAATATCGGGCAGCCGGTCAAAAAGCGCGATGTACCGCTTAAACAGTCTTGGGATCCAGGATGTTTATATGGGTACGCATACTAAATCGCAAAGGTTTAAGATCTACCTTGAAGAAAAAAGTATCATAGCCACTAACGTGTTGTATATGGGCGATGATATTCCTGATCTGGAAGTAATGAA
>Ga0163162_10008275_pt1 | contig 10150 bp, 9 predicted proteins | sample S55metaG_FD_115310 | JGI IMG/M metagenome (GOLD analysis project Ga0163162, IMG submission 115310) | Switchgrass rhizosphere microbial communities from Kellogg Biological Station, Michigan, USA - S5-5 metaG | ecosystem: Host-associated > Plants > Roots > Rhizosphere > Soil | place: USA: Michigan...
CCTTTCGATGTCACGCTGCAAGCCGCGGATCTGGGCCGCTTCGTCGCGCTCAAGGCGGCGCAACGCGAGCACGATGACATCATCCGCGAAATCGCCGCAAGCGCCTTGCATGCCCTTGCCTCACTGCGCGCACGGCCATCTTCCGAAGACACTGAAAAGCGGCTCGAGTCCCATCTCAATCCCCGTCAACGCGCTCTGTTGCACGAATGGGGCTACCCCTATGTGCTCGATGAATTCCGTTTCCACATGACACTTTCCGATTCCATCGATTCGGAACCGCAACGCGCCGTGATCGGGACGCTCTGGCAAGCACGCACGGAATCACTTGGACCGCTGCCCTTTCATGGCGCGGCGCTTTTCGTTCAGGCGCATCGCGAGGCCCCCTTCTCCCTATGGAAGCGTCTGCCTTTCGTCAATGCGGGAGAGGGTGAATGAACGCGGGTCAAGGCAGATTGATCTACGTGATGGGACCATCGGGCGCAGGCAAGGATTCGCTGCTTGGTTTCGTGCGCGAGCGCATTGGTTCGCAGGTAATGTTCGCGCATCGATACATCACGCGGCCCGTTTCGGAAGGCGAGAACCACGTCGCCCTCACGCACGATGAATTCGCCGCGCGCCTGGCAAGCGGCGTGTTCTCGATGCATTGGGAAAGCCTTGGATTGCACTACGGGATCGGCGTGGAGATCGATGCATGGCTCGCGCGTGGCTTGCCCGTTGTCGTGAACGGCTCGCGTCAGCATGCGCCTGCTGCGCTCGAACGTTATCCGCACACGCAGTTTGTTCACATCCACGCGAACCCTACGGTTCTCGCCGCGCGTCTCGAACGTCGAGGCCGCGAAGATTCAAGGCAGATGGAAGCACGTCTCGCGCGACGTCCGGCGTTGGTATTGCCGCGAGAGGCGCGGGTGACGACCATCGACAATTCGGGCTTGCTCGCCGATGCGGGGCAACAACTGCTTGCTGCAATCAATCAGCCGCTGAAACTGGCGTGATAAAAATGATGGGCCGGTACGAACCTCGTACCGGCCCACAATATGCAAGAGCTTCAGATCACACGTTCACGCAACCACGCCGACCCGAGATCGATCAAACTCACGATCACGATAACCATCAGCAACACTGCCGCGGTCTGCGCATAGTTGAACGAGCGAATGGCTTCATACAACACCACACCGATCCCTCCTGCGCCGACCATGCCAACGACCATCGCCGAGCGCACGTTCGATTCGAAGCGGTATAACGCAAACGATATCCACAGCGGCATGACCTGCGGCAGCACGCCGTACAGCACTTCGTCGAGACTGCTCGCCCCGGTGGCGCGCACGCCTTCGGCAGGCCGTGCATCGATAGCCTCGACAGCTTCGGCGAAGAGCTTGGCGAGCACGCCCGTGGTATGGACCCAAAGCGCGAGCACGCCCGCGAACGGCCCAAGCCCGACCGCCACGATAAACAACATCGCGAAGACCATCTCGTTGATCGCGCGGCAGGCGTCCATCACGCGTCGCACGGGTTGCGCGACCCATACCGGCGCAATGTTATAAGCCGACAACAACCCGCATGGCACCGCGAAAACCAGCGACAACGCCGTGCCCCACACCGCGACCGCAAGCGTCACGATCATCTCGTGAACATACGTACGCCAGTCGTGAAAGTCCGGCGGGAAAAAGTCACGGCCGAACTGCACCATGTTGCCCGGGTCGGCGAAGAGATCGAGCGGACGCATGTCGGCGCTACGCCACGACAGCCCGAGGACCGCCACGAACGCGATCCATCCGAACACGGATAACCAGCTGCGCTTGGGTACGTTCAGCTCGGGCTTGATGGCGTGCGGGCGAGCCGCGGCGCCGTCGAAGGAATAAGCGTCGACGGGATGCTTCACTTCGCGGCCACCGTATCCAGCTGCGCCAGCTTCTGGTCGAGCGCGGCGATCTGCGTTTTCTTGTCTTCATCGGAGAGATGCGCGTCGTTCTGAATTTGTTCCTTCTTCTGGAACAAGGCCATTTGACGGATGGGGATCAGTTGCGCATCGGTCGAGTCGGTGAAACCCGACAAGCCCGTGATGCCCTCCATGATCGCTTTCTCGCGCGGATCGGTCTGCGCGTAGTGGTCGAAGAAATTGCGCAGCTTGTCCTTCGTGGCCTGCGGCAAGTCGCGACGCCATACGATCGGATCCGAAGGAATCAGCGGCGATTTCCACAGAATGCGCACGCGCTGCAGCAACTCGGGATGCTGTTGCCGCAAGGTCTCCACCATGTCGGTATTGTTCGTCGCGATATCCACGCGATTGTTCACCACGGCCAGCATATTGGCTTCATGGCTCGATGGCAGCACGCTCTTAAAATCGTTGCGTACCGAAATGCCGTTCTTCGCAAACAGATAATACGACGGCACGAGCGTGCCCGAGGTCGAGTTCGGATCGCCGAAACCCAGGTTGATATCGTGCGTATTTTTCAACACCTGGTCGACTGTCTTCCACTTGCTGTTTACGTTCGTGATCAGGAGCGAGTAGTACCCTGCCTCGCCGCTCTTGTACTTCACTTTCGCGAACACTTCGCCATTGCCACGGTCCACTGCTTCAATCGCCGATGCGTTGCCGAAGTAACCGATCTGCACTTTATTGAAACGCATGCCTTCGATAATTCCGGCGTAGTCAGTCGCGAAGAACGGCTTTACCTCGAGTCCGGTCTGCTTGTTGAGATCATCGATCAGCGGTTGCCAGCGCTGTTTGAGCGCGGAGGAATTATCGGTGGAAATGATGCCGAAGTTGATCGTTTCAGCGAGCACTGCCTGCGAGACGAGAGATGCAGCGAACATCGCGCCGGCCAGAAGGAATCGGGCTGATTTCATCGAATGGGTCCAGGGTTGGAAAGAAACAAAAGTGATTGGCTCAGGAGCTCGCAGCCGACGCAAATGCTGCAGATCGAGCCGATGCGCCTTCCGGACGCGCTGCTGCGCGTTCTGTTTGACGAACCGGATCGCGCTGGGCGACGCCGGTATCGGTGTTTGGATCGGTCATTAATTCTTCGGCTGCCGCGCCATACAACTCACGCAACAAGGCCGGCGTGAGGCTCGCGGAAGGACCGTCGTACACCACGCAGCCATTGCGCAGCGCGACCGTTCTCGCGCAGTACTTCATCGCAATATCGATCTGATGAAGCGACACGACAACCGTCAGGCCATGATCTTCGTTCAGCGACTGGAGCAGTTCCATCACGCGTCGCGAAGACTCGGGATCGAGCGATGCAATGGGTTCATCGGCGAGGACGATGCGCGCGCGCTGGACCAGCGCGCGCGCAAGCGCAGCGCGTTGCTGCTGGCCGCCCGAGAGCGTGCTGGCGCGCTCGTTGATGTGGTCGCCAATGCCCATCGCCGCGAGCGATGCCATCGCGAGTTCCTGTTCGGCTCGCGGGAAACGGCCAATCAGGCGCCGCCACAACGGCACGCGTGACAACGCACCGATCAGCACATTCGTGCGCACCGTCAGGCGCCCGACGAGGTTGAATTGCTGGAACACGAAAGCGACATCGCGACGAATCCTGCGGACTTCGCGCGCCACCTTCCCGTTCTCCTGAATAGGCCGCCCGAGCAGCGTCACATGCGACGGCGCGGGGTCGGACGCAGTGAACCCCGCTATGTGCCGCAGCAGCGTGGACTTGCCTGAACCGGATGCGCCGATCAGCGCAACCATTTCGCCCTCACCCACTTTCAGGTCGATGGAGTCGAGTGCCTTGCGGCCATTGTTGAACGTCTTGCACAGACGTTCGATGCGAATTGCATCCATGATTTCCTCACTATGACGCCTGAGAATTCCAGCGTCGTACGGATTCTAGGAATGCAACATGACGACGCGGTGACGCTAGTAAGTCGTCTAGATGAATACCCAACTCGACGCGCGCTGCAGGCCTGCGGATAACAAGATTTCAACGGCTATTTAAAAAAATCTAGAATGGTCGGCGGAAGGAAGGCAGTCACAGTGGCTCACAGCGGGCATCTGATGCCAAGGACAGATCAACATTTGTCTTGAGCCCGTCGGCGTGACGTAAGACAATTCCGTTTCGTCTGATGAAACTTTGAACGTGTAATTTTCAGCTGCGGAAGTTCAAACAACTCGGCCAGGACACCACGACACGGCCGACAGCCTTCACCTTGCGTGAATGAGACTGCTAAAAACCAATCTGACGACATGCTTACATCTCTCCTTCCGCCACCCGTCTCGCCTGCCTTACGGCTGAGGTTTCATTGCCGTTCAATGGAACTGCAAAGACCGCTCTCCACGGTCACCATGGCGTTCACCGTCGTGGCCTTCCTGATTTTCGTGGTTGCGCGCGCGCACGTGACGGGCATCGAACTCCCGCTTTGGCCGCGCCTGTTGTGCGCGTTGTCGCTGTCATTGCTCGTGGCGGCAATTCCCCGGGCGCCCTCCACATTCATGTTCGGCCTGATCGGCGCGGCGTATGTCGTCGTGCTGCAGATTGGCGTGATGATCAACGTGACCGGGGTCGAACAGCCGCTTTACTGGATGCTGCCCGCTGGCATGGTCGTGCCTATCTGCGCCGCACCGCTATGGCTCACGCCGCGGCATTTCGTGCTCGGCACCATCGCGTTTTATATAGCGGGCATTCCCTTTGTGTTCTCGGTCCCCTTCACGCACGACGACTGGGTGCTGTGCGCAATGTGGGTTGCCATCGGCATTCCGACCGCGACCACGTTCCATTTCGGCTTCTACTGGTTCCGGCTCAATCACTTCCTGCTGGAAGAGAAGCTCATTACGCTCGCCGCAACCGATCCCCTCACGCAAATTCTCAACCGTCGCGCCTTCCTTGAACAAGCCGAGCAGATGCTGAGCGCACCACGCGCAGGCAATGAGATCGTCAGCGCGATCTTCCTGGACGTCGATCGCTTCAAGTCGCTCAACGATCAATACGGCCACGCACGAGGCGATGACGCGCTGCTGCAGGTCACCCAGGTCGTCAGGGAGGCAATACCGCCCGAAGCGATCGCCGGCCGGCTTGGCGGCGAGGAATTCGCAGTGCTGGTTCCGACGGCCGGAACGCATCAGGCCACGGAACTTGCGGATTCCCTGCGCATACGCATCGCGAGTATCTTGCGGCCCGATGGGTTCCTGACCGCGAGCTTTGGCGTCGCGCATCGGCGTGAACACGAGAATGTCATTGCGCTTCTCGACCGTGCAGATGAAGCGCTGTTGCGCGCCAAACATGCAGGCCGCAATCGTGTGTTCGTGGAACGGGCAAGCAGCGTCGCGCGTGTGCGGGCAACGGCTATCGATGAAGATATCGATGCGCAGGCAGATCTGACTCCCGACGCCGATACTGTGAGGCACTGGGGCCCGTTCGAACTTTCCACGCACTTCCAGCCGCTATATAGTTTGTCGCACCAGAAGCAAGTCGGCTTCGAGGTGCTTTTGCGTGGACGCGACCGGGAAGGCCAGCCCGTTCAACCGGAATTGCTCTTTGCGCCGCAATCGAACCCGGATGTCGCCGAGCTCGATTCGCTCACGCATCATTTGCACTTCAACAATGCGCGCAAGCGTTTGCCGCAGGACACGTGGCTGTTCCTGAACGTTGCGCCCTCCACCTTCATTCAGGCCGGGTATGAGCAGACGCTCGCGGACATGGCGAGCGCGGCGGGACTCAATACGGGCAGCATCGTGCTCGAAATCCTGGAGTCGGAAGGCGTGAGTGTGGAAGAGCTGGCGCTGGCCGCGTGGCGGTATCGGGCATGCGGATTTTTGATTGCCGTCGATGACTTCGGCGCCGGTCATTCCAACCTCGACCGGCTGCTGCGCATTCAACCGGATTTCGTGAAGCTCGACGGCGAACTGATCCGTGCGAAAAGCCGTGCGTCGGACCAGCCGTTGTTATCGACCATTGTGTCGCTGCTGCATCGCGCGGATATGCTCGTGGTCGTCGAGGGGATCGAGACGACCGAGGAACTCGTGCTCGCGGTTGAATCCAACGTCGATTTTGCGCAAGGCTTCTTGCTCGGCAGGCCGGGCGCGAACATCCCGGCGCCGGAGGCGGTGATGCGGCGCATCGACCATGCATTCGATGTCATCGCCGAGGGACGCAGCGTGCGCGCGAGCCGTTTTGAAACGCAACTGTCGCCCTATCTGGCAATGGTGGAAACCGCGGCGACGGCGTTATCGAACGGCGCCGATATCAATGAAACCATTGCGCCGATGACCGGCTTCGCGCTCTGCCGGCGCTGCTTCGTGCTCGACCATACGGGCCGTATCGTGGGACAGGAGTTTGTCGGGCGCGCCGGACCGGGCGGCGACTCAAGGCTTGGTCCGCTGCTGTCTACAAAATCGGCGCGCTGGGATCATCGGCCGTATTACTGGAAGGCCGTGGCGAACATGGGGACGGCGGTGTCTTGCCAGCCGTATCTATCGCTCACGAGCGGACGCGCTTCAGTCGGCGTGACGATGGCCGTGCGACGTGACGGCAAGGTGATGGTCGTTGGCAGCGAACTCGACTGGACGTCGCCGCATCTGGCGTGGCCGGCGGGGGAGTGAAGAGGGTTGCGCACATGCGTCATCCGCATCGGCTTTGCCCTCCGAGCGCGCTTTGATAGGCCGAAAACAGCGCGACCGGCGCCTCGCGCTGCGTAGTGAGAAAATCCACCAGATTATCCTGATCGAGTTCTGTCAGCGCTTTTTGGAACACTTTCGAAAGAAGCTGTGCGCGGTTTGCCTGCATTGCATCGATCAATGCCTTCTCGGCAGCCACTGCGTCGTGCAGCTTTCCGAAAGCTTCCAGTTCCTTGTTGCTTTCGCGGACCCACGCATGCAGCGCGGCGATTTCCTGCTGCGCGGGTTTGCCTGCGCTGATCAGCTGCTCGACTGTATTCTCCGGATACCGTGAGGGGAATGAACGACCGATGTCCTGGACACCGGCAGCGCGCTTTGCAGGGATTTGCCCGCAGACAATATGGATAAGGCCAATAGCGACATCGGCGCCATTCTTGCTCTCGACCGCACCCTATTTTTGAACGCATGGATGCAATGACCGACTCGACTCCCAAGCGCTTTTCCGACCCTGAGATTGCAGGGGTTTATCGCGCGATTCATGAACGCCGCGACATGCGGCATTTCACAGGTACACCTGTCGCGCCCGAGCTGATGGCGCGATTGATCGATGCCGCGCATCACGCGCCGAGCGTCGGATTCATGCAGCCCTGGCGCTTCGTGCGCGTGACTGATCGCGGCATGCGTCTGGCGCTGCACGACATCGTGGAAACCGAGCGCTGCGCAACCGCCGTGGCGCTCAACGAACGAAGCGATGAGTTCATGCGTCTCAAGGTCCAGGGCATTCTGGATTGCGCGGAGGTGCTGGTGGTTGGCTTGATGGAAGATCGCGAGCGGCATGTGTTCGGCCGCCGCACGTTGCCGGAAATGGATCTTGCATCTGTCGCATGCGCGATCCAGAACATGTGGCTCGCGGCTCGCGCTGAAGGGATTGGTCTCGGCTGGGTGTCATTGTTCGATGTCGCAGCCGTGCAGCGTCTGCTGCACATGCCGGCCGATGCGAAGCCGGTCGCCATTCTCTGCATCGGCCATGTGCAGGATTTCTACGACGAGCCAATGCTGCAAGCCGAGGGCTGGGCGAAACGCGTGCCGGCGGCGCATTGTGTTCAGGAAAACCGCTGGCCCGATGCGGTGGGCGACCGCAATAGCGAATAAAACCCTTTCCCTTGCCGCAGATCAAATCCGCGATGTAATATGACGTCTGATAACGTATGAGCTTGCCGCATACTCAGGTTTTCAACTCAAGCCGCAATTCGAGCAATTACGCAAGAGGAAGCCCGTCATGACAGCGCCAACGCGAAACCCGTTGCACTCGCCCTACCAGCCGCTCCCCAACACGTTTCGTCAGTCCGTTCTGAAACAGGAGAAACAGATCGGCTGCTGGGCGTCGCTCGGCAGCCCCATTACCACAGAGTTGCTCGGCATGCTTGGCTTCGACTGGATTCTGCTGGACGCGGAGCACGCGCCCAATGACGTCCTCACGCTCATTCCGCAGCTCATGGCCTTGAAGGAGAGCCGCAGCGCGCCTGTGGTGCGGCCGCCGGCGAACGAAAGCGTGGTCATCAAGCGCTTGCTCGATAGTGGCTTCTTCAACTTCCTGATCCCCTTTGTGGACAGCGCCGCAGACGCTGCGAAGGCCGTCGCCGCGACCCGTTATCCGCCTCAGGGCATTCGTGGGGTATCGGTAGGACACCGGGGTAATAAATACGGCACCGTGCCGGACTACCTCACCACCGCAAACGACAACATCTGCGTCATCGTGCAGATCGAAAGCCGCAAGGCGGTCGAATCAATCGATGAAATCCTGGCCGTGGATGGCGTCGATGCCGTGTTTCTCGGACCATCGGATCTGGCGGCATCGTATGGACATCTTGGCAATGCCAATCATCCGGATGTGCAAAAGGCCATCGCGCATGTCTTCGATCGCGCCCGTGCGGCCGGCAAGGCGAGCGGCACGCTTGCGCCCGTGCAGGCCGAGGCCGAACGTTACCTTGCGATGGGCTGCCAGGTGATCGCGGTCTGCGCAGACATGGGCCTGTTGCGCAACGCGGCACAAGCCGTGCAGAAACATTTCATGCAGACGTAAAGTCACAGTGACGACTGCAAACCCGAATTTTTTTGGAGGATGACATGCAAAAAGCAGGCTTTATCGGACTTGGGATCATGGGCAAGCCCATGGCTGAAAACCTCGTGAAGAACGGCGTCGCGCTTGCAGCGTTCACGCGCAGTGGCGTGCCGGCGGAGTTGACGCAAGCCGGCGCTGTCGCCTGCGACAGCCCCGCAGCGGTCGCCGCACAAGCCGATGTGATCTTCGTGATGGTCCCGGATACGCCCGACGTGGAGCGCGTCCTGTTCGGCGAGAACGGCGTGGTCGCGGCGTTGCGACAAGGCCAGATCGTGGTCGACATGAGCTCGATTTCGCCTATCGCGACGCGCGATTTCGCGGCCAAGGTCCGCGAGCGCGGTGCAGAATATCTGGACGCGCCTGTATCGGGCGGCGAAGTGGGCGCGAAAGCGGCGTCGCTGACCATCATGGTAGGTGGATCGCAAGCCACGTTCGATACCGTCAAGCCGCTCTTCGACATGATGGGCAAGAATGTCTCGTTGATCGGCGAAGTGGGCGCGGGACAGGTCTGCAAGCTGGCGAACCAGGTGATCGTCGCGGCGACCATTGAAGCGGTGGGTGAGGCGTTGTTGCTGGCATCGAAGGCGGGTGTCGATGCCGAGAAAGTACGCAAGGCGCTGATGGGCGGATTTGCATCGTCGCGCATTCTGGAAGTGCACGGCGAGCGCATGACCAAGCGCACGTTCAATCCGGGCTTTCGCATCGAACTGCATCAGAAGGATTTGAACCTGGCGCTGTCGACGGCGCAATCGCTTGGGGTATCGTTGCCGAATACCGCGACCTGTCAGGCACTTTTCAACGCGTGCGCGGCGCATGGCGGCAAGGCGTGGGATCACTCCGGCATGGTTCGCGCGCTTGAATATCTCGCCGATCACGAAATCGGTCAGGGCACCGCCAGCTGATTATTCAGCGCATGAAAAAGGGCATCGCGTTTTGATTCGCGATGCCCTTTTTGTTTTGTTGAGACTTAGCCCTTCGTCACGCTCGCCGGCAAATCGCGGCCGTGATATTTCTTGTAGATCGTATTGAGGTTGCCGTTCTTCTGGTTGGTGCTGACCCAGTTGTTGACCCACTCTTTCAGCTTCGGCTCGTCCTTGTTCATCGCAATGCCGAGGTCGAAATCCTTCTGCGCAAACTTCAGTTCGAGGTTGCGGTTCGGCGCGCGCTTGACCATCTCGCTCAAGTTCGACGGCGTGCTGGAGAAGATGTCGACCTGCCCCGTCACCACCGACGTGATCAGCGTGGCGTCGTCTTCATAACGCTGGATCTGAGCGCCCTTCGCCTGTTGCGTGGTCAGTGTGTCGTTGACGGTCGCGCGCGTCAGGCCAATGGTCTTGCCATCGAGATCAGCGTAGTTCTTGACGTTCGTACTCTTCGTGCCACCCACAATGATCGTGATGACCGCGTAGGGAATCGAGAAGTCCACGACCTTCGCGCGCTCCGGCGTAATCGACAAATCCGCGATCACCAGATCCGCG
>Ga0163162_10008277_pt1 | contig 10149 bp, 7 predicted proteins | sample S55metaG_FD_115310 | JGI IMG/M metagenome (GOLD analysis project Ga0163162, IMG submission 115310) | Switchgrass rhizosphere microbial communities from Kellogg Biological Station, Michigan, USA - S5-5 metaG | ecosystem: Host-associated > Plants > Roots > Rhizosphere > Soil | place: USA: Michigan...
GTCATTATTTACCCTTGGACCCGATCATTTTCCCTTTCTCATTTGTGCTTGCCGAATCGAGACCTCCGAAAAATGACAAATGGAAAATGGAAAATGACAAATGGAAAATGATCTGGACCAACTCAGACAAAGGTTACTTCCCAAATATCTCTGAAATTTCCTGTGGCGGCACCACTTCTAACTGCTCGTAGGTACAGTCAGCTGGACTCTTATCATATCGCCACCTACGAAATTGAGCGGTGTGTCTGAACCTCGACCCTTGCATGTGATCGTAAGCGACTTCTACGACCAGCTCAGTTCTCAGTGGTTCCCACGTCATATCCTTTCCCTGGCTCCAGCGACTTTGAGCTCCTGGGACTCGCCGATCGCCTTCTAACTCAGCGCTCGCCCAATCCTTCCAGGGATGATTCTTCAGCGCATCCTTCCGATAAGGTTCTAAGAATTCTACGAGTTCACTACGTTTCTTATCAGTAAAACTTGCGCAAACTCCGACATGGTGTAACTGGCGAGAATTGTCGAACAGTCCTAACAGAAGCGAACCAATCGCGTTTCGCTCACCCTTCTTATGCCAGCGAAAGCCGGCGACGACACAATCGCAATCCCTTTCATGCTTAACCTTCAGCATCACTCTCTTATTGGGTTCATATGTTCCATTAGTAGGCTTGGCGACCACGCCGTCGAGTCCTGCACCTTCGAATCGGCGAAACCAATCAGCGGCGATATCGAGGCTCGCTGTAATCGGAGTGATGTGAATTGGTGGTAGCGCTGACGACAACATCTTTTCCATTTGTGCCCGGCGTGACTCAAACGCCGCCGATGTTAAGTCGCGGTTTTGTTCCGCCAGCAGGTCGAAGAACACAATCGAAGCGGGCATCTGTTCAGACAGCATCTTGACGCGCGAAGCGGCCGGGTGAATGCGAAGCTGTAGCGCGTCGAAATCCAGAGCACCATCCCTCGCGAGTACCACTTCACCATCAAGGACACAGCGCTTCGGAAGCTGTTTTTTCAACGGCTCAATCAGTTCGGGGAAGTATCGATTCAGAGGTTTAGTGTCACGACTTTGAATTAACACCTCGTCACCATCGCGAAATATCAGCGCTCTAAAACCATCCCACTTCGGTTCAAAAAGCCATGAGCCATTTTCAGGCAATGCGCTGACTCGTTTAGCAAGCATTGGAAGGACAGGCGGGTTGATGGGCAGTTGCATCGTCGAATCATATAACTCAGATACCTTGACGGCGAAGCGCCGAGCGGCATCATGCGACAAACTTTCCGAAAAAACTGGTGGCAAGATTGTCGATTCTAGCCCTCGATAAACGATTAACTGTTGACTAACATGAAATCAGGCACGTTGTGTGTGATTCGACAACAGGAAATTAATGAGAAAGCAATAAAGGAGAAATGATGGCAAATACCACTCAAACCGGTGCTGCTGCTTCGCGAGATGAACGAACGGATCCGACCACCCAAAAAATTACGACCTTTCTCTGGTTCGATAACAATGCGGAGGAAGCCGCGAAGTTCTATGTTTCGGTTTTTAAGAATTCGAGGATTTTGAACACGGTTCCTTACGGTGAGGGAGGACCAGGTCCTAAAGGCACAGTGATGACCGTCGACTTTGTGCTTGATGGTCAGGAGTTCACCGCTTTGAATGGCGGACCGATATTCAAGTTCAATGAAAGTGTTTCTCAGGTAATCCATTGCAAGACGCAGGAGGAAGTGGATTATTTTTGGGAGAAACTCTCCGAGGGCGGCGAGAAAGTTGAGTGCGGCTGGTTAAAAGATAAATATGGTCTGTCGTGGCAAGTGGTTCCCGATGTTCTGCTCGAGTTGATTACCGATAAGGATCGTCAGAAAGCTGACAGAGTCTTCAAAGCGATGATGCAGATGAAGAAGCTCGATATAGCTGCTCTGCAAAAAGCAGCCGCCGGGAAGTAGCTTTTGTTAGGGACGGGGAATTGGTCATTGATCATTGGACATTGATCATTTTTCATTTCTGAGTTTAACGGGTGCTGGTGATTATCGAGCCAGCCCCTTTCACGAAAATGAAAAATGGAAAATGGCCAATATCCCTGCCCCGCTGCGCACACAAGAAGTCGACTTCTGCGAAGCCGCGAGCCAGTAATACAGTACCGCGAGCGAAGCGACCGGATGCCGCACTCAATAAAGTGGTCCAGAGAATCAGAGCGGAAAAATTGAGTGGGGCATCCGGTCGCTTCGCTCGCGGTACCGTACTGGCGGCTCTTACTTTTGTGCAAAGCAATCCGGTTCAATCGCCGCTCTCAGTAACTTTCCTCGAGAGAAAGGAATTTGCATAGCGACACGAAGTAGTTATCGTTAATCCTAAACCGGAATATTGATCATTGGACATTGGACATTGGACATTGGACATTGGACATTGATCATTTTTCATTTCTGAACTTTACCGGGTGCTGATGATTATCGAACCAGCCCCTTTCACGAAAATGAAAAATGAAAAATGAAAAATGGAAAATGGCCAATATCCCGACCCACCCTCGCAAACACCCCTGAGGAAAACACTTGTAGGAACATTTGACTATCCTCGCTATAATCCTCTCCGAAAACTCCCCGGAAGCCCCCACCCTTGCACTTCAATGTTAGCTCCGGGTTTGCGACAATTATGTCCAAAATGACTGAGAGCGAAGCGCTCCTAAATGCCAAAAAGAATCGTGAGAAAGGAAATGAGTTACAAACTCCTGAGCTTGCGAGCTACTGGTTAGAATCTCTCATCGACTCTGCCGATGACGCGATCATCAGCAAGACACCCGAAGGAATAATCACCAGCTGGAACAAAGGCGCCGAGCGTATCTTTGGCTATAAGCCAGAAGAAGCAATCGGGCAGCCTGTAACAATTCTCATCCCGCCAGGACACCTTGACGAAGAACCTGCGATCTTAGCCAGATTGAGAGCCGGCGAGCGTGTTGAGCATTACGAGACTGTTCGACAACACAAGGACGGTAGTCTACTAAATATTTCATTGACGGTTTCGCCCATCCGCGACGCTACCGGTCGGATAGTAGGCGCCTCGAAAATTGCGCGCGATATTACTGACAGAGTCATGTCGCAGCGGGAGCTCGACGAAACCACAACCAGGTTGAGTATGGCTCTCGCTGCCGCCCGTCTCGGAGACTGGAGCTGGGACGCACATACTGACATGGTGATTCTATCGGAAACTGCAGCGGCAATTTTTGACACTTCACCCGACGTACAGATGACCTGGGCCGAGATGCGCGCCCTCTTACATACCGACGATGCCGAGCGTGCCAGAATAGCTGTTGAACAAGCTCTCTCCAGTCGTGGCGATTATGACATCGAATATAGAGTAGTGCGGAAAGATCGTTCGACCGCCTGGGTTTCGGCGAAGGGGCGGGGAATTTATAACGACGATGGCGATGTCCTGGGAATGTTGGGCTTCGTCCAGGATATAACAAGTAGGAAATCGATCGAAGAGAGTTTACGCGCACAGACGGACGCGCTACGCACTCTGAATCAAGTTGGTCAGGTTATTTCAGCAGAGCTGGATTTGCACAAGACTGTCCAGGCTGTTACGGACGCCGCAACTACTCTCACTCGAGCCCGATTTGGTTCCTTCTTTTATAACGTCTTGAACGAAGAAGGCGCCTCGTACATGTTATTTACAATTGCGGGTGTGCCCCGTCAGGCATTCGAACGTTTTCCAATGCCGCGGGCAACTGATCTGTTTGGTCCAACATTTCGCGGCGAGGGAGTGGTCCGGCTCGATAATGTGAAAGAAGATCCCCGCTATGGAAAGAACTCACCATATTATGGAATGCCCGAAGACCACTTGCCAGTGACCAGCTATCTCGCCGTTCCCGTTGTTTCCAATTCTGGTGAAGTGCTTGGCGGTCTCTTCTTTGGCCACCCGCAACCGTCCGTTTTTTCCGAGCGGGACGAACAAATCGTAGCCGGTCTCGCTTCGCAGGCAGCGATTGCGATGGACAACGCCCGATTATATGAGTCTGCGAAGAGAGCCCGGTTAGAGGCTGAACGAGCGGCGACCGAAAACGCACGTCTCTATCGCCAGGCGGAAGAGTCAAGTCGATTGAAAGAGGAATTCCTGGCGACCATCTCACATGAACTGCGCACGCCACTGAACGCGATTCTGGGTTGGACGCGAATGTTGCGGATGGGCCAACTTACCGACGAAAAGGCAGCTAAGGCCCTGGAGACAATTGAAAGGAATGCAAGAGCTCAAGCACAATTGATCGATGATCTACTTGACGTTTCTCGAATTGTAACCGGCAAGCTGCGGATGGATGTGCGCCCCACTGATCCGAATAGTTTTATCGACGCAGCGGTCGAGTCAGTCAGACCGGCGGCGGAAGCGAAAGGGGTGCGAATACAAAAGATTATCGATACTGGAGCGGTCTCAGTTCCTGGCGATCCGGTTCGCCTCCAACAAGTCGTTTGGAACCTGCTTTCCAATGCGATCAAATTCACACCACGTGGTGGACATGTCCAGATCAGATTAGAGCGAGTGGATTCCCACCTGGAGATTGTTGTGAGCGATACGGGACAGGGAATTGATCCGGATTTTCTCCCTCACGTGTTTGATCGCTTTCGCCAGGCTGATCAACGCACGAGTCGCCAACATGGCGGCATGGGCCTGGGCCTTGCGATTGTGCGCCATCTGGTTGAACTTCATGGCGGTAGCGTTGACGCGCTAAGTCTCGGTGAAGGTCATGGCGCAACGTTTAGAGTCTTGCTACCCATCACACCGGTATATCAGTTAGATGCCAGTGGCGTGAAAGTTCACCCTGGGGCTCGAGATCTGCTTCCTCCAACTGAATACGCAGATCGGTTGGATGGTCTAAGAGTGTTGATTGTTGATGATGAAGCTGACACTCGTGAATTGCTTAGACAGGGTCTTGAGTATTGCGGCGCGAACGTCACGCTCGCAGCATCTGCTACAGAGGCGTTACAAGAGTTGAGCCTGAAGCAACTGGACATTCTTATCAGTGACATCGGCATGCCCGGCGAGGATGGCTACGATCTCATAAGGCAGGTGCGGATGTTGCCGGTCGAGAGCGGAGGGCAAATTCCTGCGATAGCGTTGACCGCCTACACGCGTGTTGAAGATCGCCTGAAAGCATTACGAGCTGGCTATCACATGCATGTACCCAAGCCCGTCGAATTGGCAGAGCTGGTCGCAGTCGCCGCCAGTTTAGTACGCCGACTGACCTAATCATCACCCACATCACCAGGGCAACCACCAGCATAGCCTCCACTCAATACAGAACCAGAAGCGAAGCGCCTGCGACAACGAGATTTACGCCTACGAGCTTGACCAGTGGGGTGGTTCTGTCAAAAACCAAAGCCCCAAAACGGTGGATCTCAAACGTTCTTTGTGCTGCCTCTGAGATCTTTGTGGTCCCTCTGGTGATGGTTTTTCTTGGGACTTTGCTCACCACAGAGGCACAGAGGACACAAAGGCTGCACAGAGGTAATCAAGTTAGGACACACCCCAAAAACCAATACTTTGACAATCTAGGCATCACGGATTTATGATGCCTTGCCTGTCTAGGTATCATGAAAAAAATCTGATCGGTGGAACGAGATCAATAGTGGCAAAAGACAAAGCTGATCTGCTGCAAGGTACTCTCGATATGTTGATCCTAAAATCGCTCTCACTAGGAGAACTGCACGGATACGGAATCATTCAACGAATTCGTCAACTATCCGACGAAATGTTGCATGTCGAACAGGGTTCTCTCTACCCCGCCCTCTACCGCATCGAACAAAAGGGGTGGGTGTCGTCGAAATGGTCAGTACATGAAACGGGACGAGACGCGAAGTTCTATAAACTGACCCGAGCCGGACGTAAACAACTAGAAGATCAAGAGGCCAGCTGGGATCGCTTTGTACTCGCTGTCACAAAAATCCGACAAGCAACCTAGAGGTAGGATTGATGAAGTGGTTCAATTTGTTTCGCGACCGGATACGCGCATTGAGGGGTCGCGACCGCGTAATTGAAGAGATAGATCGTGAGATGCGCGCTCATGTTGACATGCTAACCGAAGCAAACATTGCATCGGGAATGGCTCCAGCTCAGGCTCGCGAAGAAGCCGTCCGAAGTTTTGGCCGTATGACGAACATTCGCGACGATGCTTATGAAGTTAAAGGCGGTGGCGTCGTTGAAGCGCTGCTGCAGGACATGCGCTACGGCGTGCGTGTACTGACAAAGCATCGAGGTTTTACCGTGGTTGCGGTCCTCACTCTGGCGCTGGGAATCGGCGCAAACACAGCGATCTTTTCGGTTGTAAATGAATTACTCCTGCGACCCATGGCCTATCGTGACGCAGAGAGGATCGTAATGCTTTGGGAGGTCACTCCTGAAGGTAGACATCAAAACACCACTTCGCGAGCTAACTTTCGCAGTTGGCGTGAACAGGCATCAAGCTTTGAAGCTATCTCGGCATTTACCGATCAGAGACTCAACCTCACTGGCGATGGAGAACCCGAAGAGTTGTCGGTTCAATTTGCTACGCCTGAGTTGTTTCGGATCCTGGGAGTTGATCCTATTCTCGGCCGACCGTTGCGGCCCGAAGATGCCGAATCAAAGAGTTCGGTGGTGGTCTTGAGTTATGGTCTATGGCAGCGCCGGTTCGGAGCTCGAACAGATATCGTTGGCCAATCGATTACTCTGAACGGAGAGCCATTTTCAGTAGTGGGTGTGATGCCTGCGAACTTCCAGTTTCATATCAAGCAGCGTTCGGGTACAGGCAGGCCGCCGGAACTCTGGAGTGTCTTGTCATCAGGAAATGGCACCTCTGCAAGTGAGCGCGGCAGGTTTCTGTCTGTTGTTGGGCGCCTTAAACCCGGTATCTCAGTGTACCAGGCGAATGCCGAGATGCGGACAATTGCCACTCGTCTATCTGCGGAGGTGCCACAGTACAACTCTAACTTTAGTGCCGAAGTCCTGCCGCTGCGTGAGCAATTCTTCGGCAATGTTCGGCGCCCTCTCTGGCTCTTGTTGGGTGCAGTGGGCTTTGTTCTGCTCATTGCCTGCGCGAATGTGGCCAATCTTTTACTGTCTTTGGCTACGTCTCGCGAGAAGGAGATAGCCCTGCGGGGCGCACTGGGCGCGCGCCGTTTACGTATCGTTAGACAACTTCTGACCGAGAGTTTGATGCTGGCGATTCTTAGCAGTTCGATGGGACTTGGATTCGCATGGCTTGGCATTAAGGCACTGATTGCGATTAGCCCTAAAGACCTCGTCAGTTTGCAGACCACAAACCTCAATTTCACTGTGTTGATGTGGACTTTGGGAGTGTCTGTTCTTACCGGGATCGTTTTCGGGCTCGCTCCTGCATTACATATCACACGTCTTGATCTTAACAGCGCCTTAAAGGAAGGCGGTAAGGGCGACACGGGCCAGGCAAGTGGCAGCCGGAAGCTTCGCAGTCTTCTGGTGGTCTCCGAAATTGCGCTCGCGGTCGTTCTGCTCGCGAGCGCCGGCTTAATGGTAAAGAGTTTTATAAGGCTCCAGGAAGTCGATCGTGGGTTCAACTCCCGCAACGTTATGACGATGGTCGTGCGTCTTCCTCAATCGAAGTACCAGGAAGATCAGCAAGTGGTTGATTTTTTCCGCCAGGCATTGGACCACATAAATACTCTGCCCGGAGTGCGTTCAGCAGGTGTGATCAACTATCTGCCATTCTACGGCGGGCTGGGATCCTCAACGGGATTTACTATCGATGGTAAACCTGCACCAGCGCCCGGTCAGGAACCTACAACTGATGTCCGGGTAGCTGATCCGGGTTATTTCAAAGCACTTGAGATCCCGTTACTTCGTGGCAGGCAATTTAGCGAGAGCGAGAATAAAGAGGTCAAGCATGTGGCGCTCATCAACGAAGCTTTTGCGCGAAAGTATTTTGCTGACGAGGATCCACTCGGCAAGAGAATAGACGTGGGAATGTTTGAGGGTCCTAACCCGACAGAGATTATTGGCGTAGTCGGGAATGTTAGATATGAAAGTCTGATTGATGGTTTTGAACCCGCTGTATATTTTCCACATCCTGAATTGGCATATCCCTTTATGACCATGGTCGTTCGTACTGATGGTGACCCAAAGGCAATTGCGCCGGCTTTACGGCGTGAAATTACAACGCTCGATACGAACCAACCTGTTTCAGATGTGCGGACGATGGAACAGGTCATGTCAGAAACGTTGAGTCGAGCCAGATTCAATACTCTGCTGCTGTCGCTGTTTGCGGGTTTGGCGACGTTACTATCAGCGGTTGGAATCTTTGGTGTGATGAATTACTCAGTGGCGCTGCGGACGCGTGAGATTGGATTACGAGTAGCAATTGGAGCGCAGCCTCGTCAGGTTCTCGTATTGATCTTGAGACAAGGCTTGCTGCTGACTATTGTTGGTGTCGTGATAGGTTTGTTGGCGGCCTTCGCGCTGACGAGATTGTTGTCGGGATTGCTGTTTGGGGTTGCGGCAGTAGATCCTTCAACGTTCGCGATTATCTCGATTCTTCTGATAGCTGTGTCGCTGGTTGCCTGCTATCTGCCGGCGCGACGCGCGATGAAGATCGATCCCCTACTCGCGCTGCGATCGGAATAGAGATTGGGCTGGTGTGAAAACTCAAAAATACGATCCACAGATTACGCTGATTACGCAGATTCTTTGTTGGGACGCCTTTGTCCCCTGCCTTTCTCTGAAGCAAATCTGTGCAATCGGCGTAATCTGTGGATTGTATTGTTGAGTTTCACACAGTCTCTTCAGGCCGGTCAGAATCAGAAACGAGAAATGATCAATGACCAATAAGAAATAAGTGGGAGGCTACGCTCCTAACTTGATCTTCTTATTTTCGCCGAGTTCGGCCTGCTTGCCGGTGAAAATTGCGGTGACAAAACTGATTGCCTGAGCGACCGTGCTGGATGGGCTGTCCCAATACTCAGCTTTCTCGACACTAACTTTTAGCAAGGCCACATCCGCCTGGTCCGGCCCATCGGGAAACCACGCCTTCAGGATTGGTTTCCAAAGCTCCTTAATCTTTTGCCGGTCATTCACGAGTTCGGCATTACCTGAAATCGAAACGTAGCGTTGGTCCCTGGAATCGACAAAGCTCACGTTGACCTTTGACCTTTGTTCGATCTCGCTCGCTTTGTCAGAATTTGATGACGTAAAAAACCAAAGATTGCCGTTGGTATCCACATCGCTGTTCAATGACATGGGACGACTATGAAGGTTTCCCGTTTCATCAACAGTCGTTAACATGCAGAGATCGATGTCCTTGATCATGTCTTTCAATTTTTCAAAATCCGAATTGTGTTCACCCATATTTGATCCCTCCTTAATCGTTTAAAGAGTATCAAAGATGAACTTCACGGATAATTGTCGAGGATGGGACGAAAATAATGGAAGCAGAGGGCCGATGAGGTCGGCTTAGAGCGGTCAGTTCCGAACTACGCGAGTCGTCGCTGACCGCTGCCAGGACCGTGAGGCTTTGCACCAAAGTAAGACGTACCAATTACAGTACTGCGTCTATGAAGCGTCGCCGGATGTCTCACTCAATTTTTCCCTGTGTTCTCACGATCGCGTAGTTGAGTGAGACATCCGGTCGCTTCGCTTGCGGTACTGTAGTGCTGGCTCATGGCGCGGCTAAATTCGCGTTTTTGTGCAAAGCGTGGCCGTGATGTTATGTTCCGAAGCAGTAGAGCGCGCTGCGGGTTCGGATGTAGATCTTTCCATCCGCGATAGCGGGAGTTGCAAAGCATTCGTCATCGAGTTCGTTGACTGCCAGTACTTGCCAGTCTCCGGCGGCTTTCAGCACCGAGACTGCGCCACCCTCTCCAATTAAGAAAACCTTGTCGTCCGCAGCAACCGGTGAAGAGAAGTACTTATCGATTGCGCCGCGCAGTCGTCCTTGTTTGAGGATATTTCCGGTTGCGGGATCGAATGAGATCAAAATTCCGCTGTCGTTGATCATATAAAGCACGCCCTTGTAGAGAAGCGTCGAAGGAACCTGAGGCACTGGCTTTTGATAGCGCCAGCGAATTGCCGTGGCGGTTTGATCTCCAGTGCCGCCCATCTTGATTGCCAGTAACCCGTTCTCGGTGGTCACCGTCTAGCGAAAAAACTAACAGTCGCGAATA